>Ga0209841_1000240_pt1 | contig 12870 bp, 8 predicted proteins | sample GWRWT4_30Apr14_FD_187185 | JGI IMG/M metagenome (GOLD analysis project Ga0209841, IMG submission 187185) | Sand microcosm microbial communities from a hyporheic zone in Columbia River, Washington, USA - GW-RW T4_30-Apr-14 (SPAdes) (version 2) | ecosystem: Engineered > Artificial ecosystem > Sand...
TCACGCGGGGCTTGGACACGGCCAGCTCATAGCCTTCGCGGCGCATGTTTTCCAGCAGAATGGTCAGGTGCAGTTCGCCCCGGCCCATCACTTCGAAGATGCCGTCTTCGTCGGTTTCCTTCACGCGCAGGGCCACATTGTGCTGCAGCTCTTTCTGCAGGCGGTCCCAGATCTGGCGGCTGGTCACGTACTTGCCTTCACGACCGGCCAGAGGCGAGTTGTTCACGCAGAAGTTCATGGTCAGGGTCGGCTCGTCGATCTTGAGCATCGGCAGCGGCTGTGGGTTCTCACGGTCGGTCACCGTCACGCCAATGTTGATGTCTTCGATGCCGTTGATCAGCACGATGTTGCCAGGACCAGCGTCGGTCACTTGCACACGATCCAGACCATGGAAGGTCAGCACCTGGTTGATGCGGCCCTTGATGGCCTTGCCATCCAGACCTTCCATCACAACCACGTCCTGGCCTGGCTTGATCGTGCCTTGGCTGATGCGGCCCACGCCGATGCGGCCCACGAAGGTCGAGAAGTCCAATGCCGAAATTTGCAGTTGCAGCGGAGCGGCCGGGTCACCCGATTGAGCAGGCACGTGCTTGAGCACGGTGTTGAACAGGGCCGACATGTCTTCGCCCCACTTCTCACCAGGCGCGCCTTCGGTCAGCGAAGTCCAGCCATTGATGCCCGAGGCGTACACCACGGGGAAGTCCAGTTGCTCATCGGTGGCGCCGAGCTTGTCGAACAAGTCGAAAGCGGCGTTGACCACGGCTTCGGGCTTGGCACCGGGCTTGTCAACCTTGTTGACCACGACGATGGGCTTGAGGCCCAGGGCCAGCGCCTTCTTGGTCACGAAGCGCGTTTGCGGCATCGGGCCTTCTTGCGCGTCGATCAGCAACACCACGCCGTCGACCATGGACAGCGCGCGTTCGACTTCACCACCGAAGTCGGCGTGACCCGGGGTGTCGACGATGTTGATGTGCGTGCCTTCCCAGCTCACGGCGCAGTTCTTGGCCAGGATGGTGATGCCCCGCTCGCGTTCGATGGCGTTGTTGTCCATCACGGTGTCGACCACTTTTTCGTGGTCGGCGAAGGTACCCGACTGCCGCAGCAGTTGGTCAACCATGGTGGTTTTGCCATGGTCAACGTGGGCGATGATGGCGATATTGCGGATTTGTTTGCTCATGCGAGGCTCACTGGTCTGAAATCAAAGAACTGGGGTCAACAGCCCTTGCACTTCGGCAGGGCTGAGTAAACGGGTCGGGATCAATTCACCGGCCTTGATGTGGGCACTGCCCAGCAACACCCGGGGCAACTGGCCGTTGGCGGCCGTGGGGTTGGGTCCGTAGACCCGAACTTGGGGAGCGTCGTCCAGCTTCACACGTCGGCGCAGGCCGGTCAGGAAGCGGCCGGCTTCGCTTTCATCCAGGACCACGGCGGGCCAGTCGGACAAGAGCACATCGGCGGCTTGCAGGTGGGTGTCGCGCTCGGCTTCGGTCATGGCTTGCAAGGCTTCCAGGGTCACGGCGCCCTCCAGCGTCGTGCCGCCACTGGCGGTGCGGCGCAGGCCTTGCAGGTAAGCGCCACAACCCAGGTGCGCGCCGATGGATTCGGCCAGCGTGCGGATGTAGGTGCCTTTGCTGCAACGCACGTCCAACGTCAGGCTGTCACCTTGCCAGCCAACGATGTCAATGGCGTGAATGGTGATGCGGCGAGACTTGCGTTCGATCTCGATGCCTTCGCGGGCGTATTCGTACAAGGCCCGGCCTTCGTGCTTGAGGGCCGAATGCATGGGCGGCACCTGGTCGATTTCGCCCGTCATCACGGCGCAGGCGCTGGCGATGGAGGCGTCGTCAACTTGCACCGGACGCTCTTGAACGACTTGCCCTTCGCCATCACCCGTGGTGGTGGTTTGGCCCAGTTTGAGCGTGGCTCGGTAAGCCTTGTCGGCCTCCAGGGACACCTGCGAAAACTTGGTGGCGGCCCCGAAGCACAGGGGCAACAGCCCCGTGGCCAAGGGATCGAGCGTGCCAGTGTGGCCAGCTTTCTCGGCGCGCATCAGGCGGCGCACTTTTTGCAAGGCGTCATTGCTCGACAGGCCCAGGGGCTTGTCCAGCAGAATGACGCCGTGCAAAGCGCGGCGCGGTTGACGCGGCGGCCGAGTGTTCATTCGGGCTGGGCCTCGCCTGAAATTTTGCTGTCGGCGGGCACGTCGTCGGCATCCTTGGCCTTGTCGTTCACGGCTTTGGTGATCAAGGCGCTGAGTTCGGCCGCGCGCTCAGTGGTGCGGTCAAAGTGAAAGTGCAAGGTCGGCACGGTGTGAATCTGCAAACGCTTGAACAGGCCATTGCGGACAAAACCGGCAGCCTCATTCAAAGCCAGCTCGCACGCCTGCGAATCCCCGGTCAGCACCGAGAAAAACACTTTGGCGTGGGCGTAATCGGGCGTCACCTCAACGTGGTTGATCGTGATCATGCCGATGCGCGGATCCTTCAGATCGCGGATGAGCTCGGCCACATCGCGCTGAATCTGGTCAGAGACGCGGTGGCTGCGGTTGGGAGCTGATTTTTTATGGCGCATGGTGAACTCCTGAAGCACGGGCCCTCAAGCACGAACCCCGCCGGGTGAAGGCGGGGTCGCGGGTCAGGCCCGAAGGCACGTGAATGCCTTACAAGGTGCGGGCGACTTCCTTGATTTCGAAGAACTCCAGGACATCGCCTTCTTTGATGTCGTTGTAGCCCTTGAGGTTGAGGCCGCACTCGAAGCCTTCCTTGACTTCCTTGACGTCGTCCTTGAAGCGCTTGAGGCCGTCGAGTTCGCCGGTGTAGATGACCACGTTTTCGCGCAGCAGACGCAGACGCGCACTGCGGCGGACCACGCCGGACAAGACCATGCAACCCGCGATCGTGCCGATCTTCGAGGCGATGAACACCTGGCGGATCTCGGCAGAACCGATGACTTCTTCGCGCAGCTCGGGCGCCAACATGCCCGACATCGCCGCCTTCACTTCATCCACGGCGTCATAGATGATGTTGTAGTAGCGGATGTCCACGCCGTTGTGCTCGGCCAGCTTGCGAGCGCCAGCGTCCGCACGGGTGTTGAAGCCAATCAGCACCGCCTTGGAGGCGATGGCCAGGTTGACGTCCGACTCGCTGATGCCACCCACGGCGGCATGAACGATCTGCACCTTGATCTCGGGCGTCGACAGTTTGAGCAAGGACTGACCCAAGGCTTCTTGCGAGCCCTGCACGTCGGCCTTGATGATGAGCGGCAGGCTTTGCACTTCACCCTGGCCCATGTTCTCGAACATGTTCTCGAGCTTGGCGGCTTGTTGCTTGGACAGCTTGACGTCGCGGTAACGGCCTTGGCGGAAGGTCGCGATTTCACGGGCACGGCGTTCGTCGCTCAGCACCATGAATTCGGTGCCTGCCAAAGGCACTTCGGTCAGGCCCTGGATTTCAACAGGGATGGACGGGCCAGCCTCGGCGATGGGCTTGCCGTTCTCGTCCAGCATGGCGCGAACACGGCCGTAGCTGGCACCGGCCAGGACCACGTCACCGCGCTTGAGCGTGCCGGTTTGAATCAGCACGGTCGCGACAGGACCACGGCCCTTGTCCAGGCGCGCTTCGATGACCAGGCCCTTGGCCATGGCTTCGGTCGGCGCCTTGAGCTCCAGCACTTCGGCCTGCAGCAGCACTTGTTCCAGCAAGGCATCAATGCCTTGACCAGTCTTGGCCGACACCAGCACGAAGGGTGAATCACCACCGTATTCTTCAGGCACGACTTGCTCACCCACCAGCTCTTGCTTGACGCGTTCGAGGTTGGAATCGGGCTTGTCGATCTTGTTGATCGCGACCACGATCGGCACCCCAGCCGCCTTGGCGTGGTGGATGGCTTCCTTGGTCTGCGGCATCACGCCGTCGTCCGCCGCCACCACCAGGATGACGATGTCGGTGGCCTTGGCGCCGCGGGCACGCATGGCCGTGAAGGCCTCGTGGCCTGGGGTGTCCAGGAAGGTGATCATGCCGCGAGGCGTGTCAACGTGGTACGCACCAATGTGCTGCGTGATGCCACCTGCTTCACCGGCCGCCACGCGGCTGGTGCGGATGTAATCGAGCAGCGAGGTCTTGCCGTGGTCGACGTGACCCATGACGGTGACCACAGGCGCGCGGGGCAACATTTCGCCCGTTTGAGCGGCGTGTTCTTCTTCGAGGAAGGCGTCCGGATCGTCCAGCTTGGCAGCGACTGCGGTGTGGCCCAGTTCCTCGACGAGGATCATGGCGGTTTCCTGGTCAAGCTGCTGGTTGATGGTGACCATCTGACCCAGCTTCATCAAGTGCTTGATGACTTCGGAAGCCTTGACCGACATCTTGTGCGCCAGATCGGCCACGCTGATGGTTTCGGGCACATGCACTTCAATGACTTGCGGCTCGCTCGGAGCGACGAAGTTGGACTGGTGATCGCTGTTGCGGTTGTCACCACGGCGGCCACCACGGCCACCCGGCGCACGCCAACCATTGGCACCACCAGGACGGCCTGCAGGGCCCTTGTTGCCAGCGGCGGCACGCTTCTTGGCGTCATCTGCCCAGCTCGACGAGAGCTTTTCGGACTTGACCGATTTCTTGTCGCCAGGCTTGGCGGCACCAGGTGCAGCGGGTGCACCAGGCGCGCCCTTGGGCTTGTGAATGGTGCCCTTGATGCCTTCCTTGTTCGCGTCGGCCACTTTGGGCGGCTCGACAGGCTTGGCGGCGGTCAGCACCTTGCGGGGTGCGGACATCATGGCGCGAATGGCGGCAGCCTCGTCCTCGGCGGCCTTGCGGCGGCCTGCCAGATCGGCAATGCGTTGCTTTTCTTCGGCCTCGATCGTCGCGGCCTTGACCACGCGGACACCGGAAGGCTTGACCGGCGCGGCAGGCGCCACGGGGGCTGCTGTTGCAGCCACAGGAGCGGCAGCGCTGGTGGTGGTGGCCACAGGAGCGGCGCTCACCTCATCGGAGGAGCTTTCGGCACCATCGCCACCCTCAGCCAGCGCCACCACGGGCGCAGCAGCCACTTCGGCCACCACAGCGGCAGTCTTGCGGGTGTTGCGGCTCTTGGATGACGCGGTCAGCGCAGCAGACTCGGCACGTGCCGCAGCCTCTTGAGCAGCACGGCGTGCCACCGCTTCCTGCTGTGTCGTCAGTTGGGCGGTGTCCTGCGCAGCACGTGCAGCTTCCTCCACCGCCTTGGCTTGCGCAGCCTCGGCAACTTCACGCTGGATGCGCTCTTGCTCTTCGCGCTGACGACGCTGCTCGGTCAGGGCCTCTTCCTGCACGCGCAGGGCTTCGGCTTCCTGACGGGCCTCTTCTTCACGACGCTGCAAATCAGCTTCGTCGATTTCAGGTGCAGCTTCTTCGCCGCCACCAACATCATCGCGCTTGACGAACGTGCGCTTCTTGCGCACTTCGACCTGGATGGTGCGGGCCTTGCCCGAGGCATCGGCCTGCTTGATTTCGGTGGTCGACTTGCGGGTCAGCGTGATCTTCTTGCGATCAGCCGCGGCCGAGCCGTGGGCATGGCGAAGGTGGTCCAGCAGGCGCTCTTTGTCGGCCTCCGTGAGCACGTCTTCGTGCGAAGCTTTCGGCACGCCCGCTGAATGCAGCTGCTCCAGCAGTGTCGCTGCCGGGCGATTGAGCTCCGCGGCGAGTTGTGCGACGGTGGTCACGGCCATTGTGTTAATCCTTGCGATGTACTTGCTAAATGAGAGGTCGAGTGCGGGCGGATGATCAGGCAAACCAGTGTTCACGAGCCTTCATGATCAAGGCGCGGGCTTGTTCATCGCCCACTTCCGTGATCTCGGTCAGCTCGTCGACGGCCAGATCGGCCAAGTCGTCACGGGTGTGAATCCCGGCTTCCGCCAATTTGGTGATCAACTCAGAGGTCAGGCCATCCAGACCCTTGAGATTTTCCGACAAAGTCTCGACTTCTTCTTCCTTGGCGATTTCCATGGTCAGCAGTGAGTCTTTTGCGCGGGTGCGCAACTCATTGACCGTGTCTTCGTCAAACGATTCGATTTCCAACATTTCCTGCAGTGGCACGTAGGCCACTTCTTCAAGGCTGGTGAAGCCTTCGGCGATCAGGATCTCGGCCACTTCCTCGTCCACGTCGAGCTTGTCGACGAAGAGCTTGCGGATGACGTCGGTTTCAACGGCTTGCTTTTGCGCCGATTCTTCCTTCGTCATGATGTTGATGCGCCAGCCCGTCAATTCTGACGCCAGGCGCACGTTCTGGCCACCACGGCCGATGGCAATGGCGAGGTTTTCCTCGTCCACGGCCACGTCCATGGCGTGCTTTTCTTCGTCCACGAAGATGGATTGCACGTTGGCCGGGGCCAGCGCACCAATCACAAATTGGGCCGGATCTTCAGACCACAAGACGATGTCGACACGCTCGCCGGCCAATTCGTTGGTCACGGCGGTGACGCGCGAACCACGCACGCCGACGCAGGTGCCGATCGGATCAACACGCTTGTCATGCGACAGCACAGCGATCTTGGCGCGCGAACCGGCGTCACGGGCACAGCTCTTGATCTCGAGCAGGCCTTGTTCGATCTCGGGCACTTCCTGGCGGAACAGCTCGATCATGAAATCAGGGGCGCTGCGCGACAGCATGATCTGCGGCCCACGCACGGCGGAATCCACACCCAGGATGTAGGCACGGACGCGGTCGGCGGTGCGGAGATTCTCTTTGGGGATCATCTCGCTGCGCTTGAGGCGGCCTTCGACGCGGCCGGACTCGACGATCACGTCGCCCTTGTCCATGCGCTTGACGGTGCCCACGAAGATCTTGTCGCCACGCGACAGGAAGTCGTTCAGCAGCTGTTCGCGCTCGGCGTCGCGGATTTTTTGCAGGATGACCTGCTTGGCAGCTTGCGCGCCAATGCGGCCAATCGGCATCGATTCAATCGATTCTTCGATGTAATCATCGACTTCGATGTCCTCGATCTGCTCCTGGGCTTCGAACAGCAGGATTTCTGCGTCGGGCAGCTGCAGGCCAGCCTCGTTGGGCACGACGTGCCAACGACGGAAAGTTTCGTAGTTGCCATCTTCGCGGTCAACGGCGACACGGATGTCCACCTCGCCGCTGTACAGCTTCTTGGTGGCCGAAGCCAGTGCCGATTCAACAGCTCCAAACACGATGTCGCGTTCCACGCTTTTTTCGCGCGCAATCGCATCGACCAACATCAACAATTCGCGGTTCATTTCTTCTGACCTCCGAGATCTTGCGCCTCATCCACGGCTACTTCACCAGCCTCCGGGGTTGCCACCCGGCGGCCTCGTCCTTTGAAGTCCACCACGGGCACGAGTCGTGCGTCGCGGACTTCATCGAGCGTGAAACCCAATGCTTGCTCTACTGCGTTCTTGCCTTCGCCCACCTGGAAAACCAGTTGCCAGGATCCACCCTCGGGAGCTGCTTCACCTTCAGGCACCTCGACCGCCTCAAGAACACCACGATAGTTCTTGCGGCCCTGGAATGGAACCTTCAGAGACACCTCGACTTCGACGCCAGCGAAACGCTCGAAATGCGCAGGTGTCCTCAATGGCCGATCCAGCCCTGGCGACGAAACCTCCAGGCGGCTGTAATCGACATTGACCACTTCCAGCGCATATTGAAGCTGGCGGTTGACCTTTTCACAGTCTTCCACCGTGACGTATTCGCCCGGCAAGTCGTACACACCACCGGGCAGGCGGTCGATGTACACGCACAGCAGCCCCTGCGGGGTGCGTTCGCAATCCACCAACTCGTAACCCAAACCAGTCACGGTGTTTTCAACAGCTTTGACCAAACTCATCAACTCTCAATACGCAATCTGGGACCAACTTGAAACCCTGTTTTTAGGCAGAATCAAAGCCGATCAAAAAATGACAAGCGAAAAAAATGGGCTGGAGTCATCCGCCCACCTGACGTAATCAGCGAAGCCGGTATTCTAGCCTCACCCGGACCCGTCAGCAAGGGTTGTGCCCGGAATTTACCGCTCCGCCCTTGTGGCATGCCAGAATCCGCGCTGGTTTAGCACTAACACTGGAGACTCCATGGGCTTTCTCGCTGGCAAACGTCTGCTGATCACCGGACTGTTGTCCAACCGCTCCATCGCCTACGGCATCGCCAAGGCCTGCCACCGCGAAGGCGCCGAGCTGGCTTTCAGCTATGTGGGCGAACGCTTCAAGGAACGCACCACCGAGTTTGCCAAGGAGTTTGGCTCCAGCCTGATTTTTGACTGCGACGTGGCCAGTGACGAACAGATCACGGCGATGTTCGCGGATTTGGCCAAGACCTGGCCCACCTTCGATGGCTTCGTGCATTCCATCGGTTTTGCCCCGAAGGAGGCCATTGCCGGCGACTTCCTGGAAGGCCTGTCGCGCGAATCGTTCCGCATTGCACACGACATCTCCAGCTACAGCTTTCCGGCCATGGCCAAGGCCGCCTTGCCCTACCTGAACAGCACCGCCGCGCTGTTGACCCTCACGTATTTGGGGTCAGAACGAATTGTGCCCAATTACAACACCATGGGCCTGGCCAAGGCCTCGCTGGAAGCCAGCGTGCGCTACACGGCCGCCAGCCTGAGCCCCAAGGGGATCCGCGTGAACGGCATTTCTGCGGGGCCGATCAAAACCCTGGCCGCATCAGGGATCAAGGGCTTTCGCCAGATTCTGGACGTGGTCGAGCAAAGCGCACCTGCACGCCGCAATGTGACGATCGACGACGTGGGCAATGTGGCGGCGTTCATGATGTCCGACCTGGCGGCGGGCGTGACGGCCGAGATCACTTACGTGGATGGCGGCTTCAGTCACGCCATGAGCGGCATGGGCAACGGGGCGGAGTAACAACGAGGCGACAAGCCCCGTAAAATGCGCGGTTCTGGCCAATTGCCCTGGCCCACCGACTGCGACCATGCTGCGACTCACCGAACTGCGACTGCCCCTGAACCATGCCGAGGACGCCTTGCGCCCGGCGATCGTGGCGCGGTTGGGCATTGACGATGCCGACCTGACCGCGTTCACCGTGTTCAAGCGCAGCTACGACGCGCGCAAGAAATCAGCCGTGGTGCTGATTTACACGGTGGATTGCGAGCTGGTCGATGAGCCAGCGGTGCTGGCGCAATTCAGTGGTGATCCGCATGTGCGGCCCACGCCCGACACCAGCTACCACTTTGTGGGGCATGCGCCAGCGGATTTCTTTGCTCAGCAACGCCCCCGCCCCCTGGTGATCGGCTTCGGGCCTTGCGGCATCTTCGCGGCGCTGATCCTCGCCCAGATGGGCTTACGCCCAATCGTGCTGGAACGCGGCAAGGAAGTGCGCGAACGCACCAAAGACACCTGGGGCCTGTGGCGTCAAGGCGTGCTGAATCCGGAGTCGAATGTGCAGTTCGGCGAGGGGGGCGCGGGCACCTTCTCGGACGGCAAGTTGTGGAGCCAGATCAGCGACCCGCGGCACCTGACGCGCAAGGTGCTGGCCGAGTTCGTGAAAGCTGGCGCGCCCGAAGAAATCCTGTTCGTCAGCAAGCCGCACATCGGCACCTTCCGCCTGGTGAGCATGGTCGAGAAGATGCGCGCCGACATCGAAGCGTTGGGCGGTGAGATCCGTTTCCAGCAGCGCGTGACCGACCTGCTGATCGAAGACGGGCACATTCGGGGCGCTACCCTGGCATCTGGCGAGATGCTTCGCTCAGACCACATCGTGCTGGCGCTGGGCCACAGCGCCCGTGACACCTTCACGATGCTGCACGAGCGTGGCGTCTACATGGAGGCCAAGCCCTTTTCGATCGGCTACCGCATCGAGCACCCGCAGGGTTTGATCGACCGAGCCCGCTTTGGCCCCAACGCCGGCAACGAGATCCTGGGGGCGGCCGACTACAAGCTGGTGCACCACGCCAGCAATGGCCGCGCGGTCTACAGCTTTTGCATGTGCCCGGGTGGCACGGTGGTCGCGGCCACGTCCGAGCCCGGCCGCGTGGTGACCAACGGCATGAGTCAGTATTCGCGCAATGAGCGCAATGCCAACGCGGGCATCGTGGTGGGCATTTCGCCGCAAGACTATCGGCAAGATGGCTTGACGGAAGGCCCCGTGAGCCCGCTGGATGGCATGGCATTCCAGCGCTTCTGGGAATCGCGCGCTTACGAACTCGGCGGCGGCACCTATGCGGCGCCAGGCCAGTTGGTGGGTGACTACATCAAGGGGCGTCGCAGCACGGCCTTGGGCGGCGTGCAGCCGTCGTACAAGCCAGGCGTGCACCTGACCGATCTGGCCCAGCCAGACAATGGCAGCTTGCCTGACTACGCCCTGGCCGCCATCCGCGAGGCCCTGCCCGCCTTTGAAAAGCAGATCAAGGGCTTTTCAATGCCGGACGCGGTGCTGACGGGGGTGGAGACACGCACCTCGTCACCATTGCGGATCACGCGCGGCAAGGATTTCCAGAGCCTGAACGTCAAGGGCTTGTACCCGGCTGGTGAAGGCGCTGGGTATGCGGGCGGCATCATGTCCGCGGGTGTGGATGGGATCGAGGTGGCCGAGGCCCTGGGCCGCGAGATGCTCGCCAGCTTCAAGCCTTGATCACGGCCCGCGCTGGCACCGCCGCCAGCAAGGCGCGGGTGTAGTCATGGCGCGGAGACTGCAACACTTGCAGCGCCGGGCCGGACTCGACGATGTCGCCGTCTTTCATGACGATGATGTCGTGCGCCATGGCGGCCACCACCTCGACATCGTGGGTGATGAGCAGGTAGCTCAGGCCTCGCTCGCGCTGTAGGCGCTGCAACAGCGACAGGATCTGCTTCTGAATGGTGACGTCCAGCGCGCTGGTGGGCTCGTCCAGCACCAGGGCCTGGGGATCGACCACCAAGGCCCGGGCCAGTGCCAGGCGCTGACGCTGACCGCCAGAAAATTCGTGGGGATAGCGTTCCAGCAGTTGAGGAAACTGTTCTTCGGTCAAGCCCACATCGACCAGGGTGGCCAGGGCCTGTGTTCGGCGCTGAGCCTGGTTCAAACCAGGGTGATGGATGGTGAGGCCTTCGGTGACGAGGTCTTCCACCGTCATGCGGGGCGACAGTGAGGAAAATGGATCCTGGAACACCACCTGGATGGTGCGCCTGAGCGGCTTGTCGGCCCGTGCGTTGAGCTGCCAGCTTTGGCCAGTGATCTGCAAATGGCCTTGAAAGGGCAGCAGGCCCAGGGCGGCCAAGGCCAAGGTGGATTTGCCGGAGCCTGACTCGCCAATCACGCCCAAGGTTTGCCCGGGCGCAAGCTGCAGATCAGCCGATTTGACGGCGACATACTCGCCATGGCTGAACCAGCCTTTGAAGCCGGGTTTGGGCACTCGGTAGCCCACGCGCAATTGTTTGGCCTGGAGCACAGGCTGTTGCGGTGCCGCATTGGCCGAAGCCTCGACCACATCGCGGTGCGGTCGGCTGTCGAGCAGTTTGCGGGTGTAAGGGTGCTGGGGGTTACCAAACACCTCATCGACCGTGCCCTGCTCTACCAGCAGGCCTTTCTCCATCACGGCCACGCGGTCGGCAAAGTTGCGCACCAGGTTGAGGTCGTGCGTGATCATCAGCACGGCCATCTGGTGGCTGCGCTGCAGGTCGTCCAGCAAGCCCAGCACCTGTTGACGCAGGGTGACGTCCAAGGCGGTGGTGGGCTCGTCGGCCAACAGCAGCTTGGGCTGGCAGGCCAAGGCCATGGCGATCATGGCGCGCTGGCGCTGCCCGCCGGACAGTTGATGCGGGTAGGCGCCTGCGCGGCGATCTGGCTCGGGAATGCCGGTGCTGGCCAACAGGGCCACGGCACGTTGCCAGGCTTCGCTTTTAGACAACCCTTCGTGCAGCTCGATCACCTCGGCGATCTGGTCGCCAATGGTGAACAGCGGGTTGAGCGCCGTCATGGGCTCCTGGAAGATCACGGCCACGTCGCGGCCACGCACGCCGCGCAGTTGCTGCTCAGACAGGCCCAGCAAATCGCGGGGCCCATCTGGGGCCACGTCCAGCACGGCGGAGCCTTCGATGTGAGCTTGGGGAACCAGCTTGAGCAGGCTGAGCGCGGTGATGGTTTTGCCCGAGCCCGATTCACCCACCAGCGCCAGCTTTTCGCCAGGCATCAGGTCAAAGCTGACGCCCTGCACCACCGTCTTGCTGCCAAAGCGGATGCGCAGGTCACGCACCGACAGAAGGGGCTTGACGGCGCTCACGACTCCAGCTCCTTGCGAGGGTCAAGCGCGTCACGCAAGGCATCGCCCATGAAGGTGAGCAGCAGCAGCGTGACCACCAGCACCAGGAAGGTCGACAAGGAGATCCACCAGGCATCCAGGTTGTTCTTGCCCTGGGCGAGCAGTTCGCCCAGGCTGGGGGTGTCCGGTGGCACGCCCAGGCCGAGGAAGTCCAAGGACGTCAGCGCGAGGATCGCCGCGCTCATGCGGAAGGGCAAAAAGGTGACCACCGGCGTCATGCTGTTGGGCAGCACATGGCGCCGGATGATTTGCCAGTTGCTCAGGCCCAGAGCGCGCGCCGAGCGCACATAGTCCAGCTGGCGGTTGCGCAAGAACTCGGCCCGCACATAGTCAGACAGGCCCATCCAGCCAAACAGGCTGAGCAGCACCAACAGCAGCCCCAGGCTCGGATTGAACATGGCGGCGAAGATGATGAGCAAATACAACTCGGGCATCGACCCCCAGATTTCGATGAAACGCTGGAAGACCAGGTCGGTCTTGCCGCCGTAGAAGCCCTGGACCGCACCAGCCGCCACGCCCACCACCACACCGATGACGGTCAGCGCCAACGCAAAGCCGATGGACACTCGGAAGCCATACAGCAACCTGGCCACGATGTCGCGGCCTCGGTCATCGGTGCCCAG
>Ga0209841_1000241_pt1 | contig 12849 bp, 12 predicted proteins | sample GWRWT4_30Apr14_FD_187185 | JGI IMG/M metagenome (GOLD analysis project Ga0209841, IMG submission 187185) | Sand microcosm microbial communities from a hyporheic zone in Columbia River, Washington, USA - GW-RW T4_30-Apr-14 (SPAdes) (version 2) | ecosystem: Engineered > Artificial ecosystem > Sand...
GCATGAATGCAACGCCGGTTACTGGATAACCCTTTACAGGCGAAGCAAGTGTCGATGTGATCGGCACGTTTGGATTATACAGTGTAGCTGCCCAGTGAAGTGGGTTTGCACGGCTAATCGGTGTGGCTGGGTTGGTTACTGGATCGATGATCAAGTAAGGATCGTTCGCACCAAGTGTACGTGTATCCAATGTGCTGTATGCACCCGAACCAGCAGTTGCCTGTGGTGGCAGAACCGTACCGAATGCAGCTGCTGCGTTAAGTGCGCTTGGCATGACATAAGATGCGGTTGCACCAGCTTGTACAGCGGCCGAGAACAGATTGCGTCCGGCAACTGGCTTCACGAAGTCTGCACCGATGTAACCGAACTTACCGTTAAGCGTGATACCAGCTGTTGTCGAATTGATCAGCGAGTTGTTTACGGTCGTTTCGATTGCTTCTGCAACGCCTGACGAACCATCAGCAACCGTGAACAAGCCGAGGGTTGGTGAGTTCGTGAACACGCCACCAGGTGCAAGAGTTGCGTCGCAACGTGCGGTTGTTGGGTTTACTTCGCTCCAGAGGCAGAAATTGTCGGTTACGCGATCAAAAACCTCACCACCAAGCGACTGGACTATGCCAGAGAAGTTGGAGGCTGAAGAAGTTGGGAAGTAACGTGTGTCAGGGCGCAGGCGACGAATGTCGATGGTGCTGGTGTTGTCGAATGGCAACGATTCAGCAGCTTTGTCGAACCTGTTGGTTGTGACAAAAGTATCGCATTGTGCGGCCATTGCACGTGTGAACACGTCGGTTCCGCCTGAACGGTCGGCACGTCCGATAAGACGGATTGGCACACCTTCTGTGGTCCAACGAGCGAGCGTATCATCGGTAGTGTCATGCAGCGATTGGTTGCTGTTCAGTGTCTTCAATGCAGCATCGTTCCAGTTGTTGATTTCACCATTGAAGATTTTGCAATATGCAGAACGGTTCAAACGCAGACCGCCTGATACAACGCCGTTGATCGAAGCAGGAACCTTAACGTTGAACGTCATGTCAGCAGCGCCGTTCTTGCCATAAACTGGGTTATAGGCAAACGCGATTGGAATGACGTAGAAAGGAACCTGGATAGCAGCACCGGCGCCATTGGTTGCATTGTTTGCAGCCGCATTATAGGCGGTGATATCGCTAACGGCAGCAGGAGCTTCCGAAAATGCGAATTGTGTGTTGGTCCAAGTGCCGAATGGATTGACGTTGCCAGCAGCGCCGGTCAAAGGCGGGTTGGTGGCAAATGTGCGCCAGATCTGACGACCTGCGCCCGAACCTGTACCGATATACTTGCCTTCGAAATTTGGCTGGATTTCTTGCGTGGCGCAATCGAGCACTGGGTTGGTTGCCGAAGGTGTTGTTGGCGAATACAGTCCAGTCGAGATTGTCAAAAGCTGGTTCGAGTTCGTACCATATTGGTTGAGGCCAGCACCTGGGTTACCGATGCAGTTCAGCGAACGAACGGCGACGTCACCAACGGTGGTTGCGCCAGCGCCGCGGAGTTCTACGGCAGGGATTGCTATCTGTGCATTAGCTGCAGTAGCAACAAAGCTTGAAGCGGCACAGGCCACTAAAAGTTGAATGCGTGAAATTTTCATGGAAAAATATTCCTTCGAGTGGTTGAAAATTAGGTCATATTACAAAAAGGAGACTTTGTTCTTGAGTAAAAACACTATTGAAATCGCATTTCGCCAAAAGAAAAAGTATATTATCAAAGTGCATGATAATATTTAAGTATTGTTGATTTTTGTACTGCCTTGTTACACAAATATGTAATAACATTGAAACATTTGAAAAGTTACAATATGATTATAAATCTGTGTTTCTGAAAATATCAAATATTGCACTAATATTTCAGAATAGACTCGAGCATTTGATTGTGCTTTCGTCGAGTTCGCTGCTATCTATATTTAATGACAGAATTGTGAAGTGGAGCGATTGGTAAAAGTCGCTGGAATCCGCAGAATTCCGACCTAAAATATTAAATTATATGATTAAAATTTGCCTGCGCTTTAATTCCGCCGCTAAATTATCAACAAATATTTTTCGCGTCTTTGGGTACGGGAAAATTCGCGACCGACGCATTGTCGGGGGCGATTGCAAACAAACTGTAGCATTCGAAGTCTATCGAACAGACTGAAAGGTGCCCGAGAAAATAATGCCTGCAATTGCGACACGATCGGCCACGTCATCCGTGTTGACGATGGCTGTGGATCCGGCTCATCTGACGATTGAGTCCGTGATTGAGAGTACCGGGCTGCTAAGCGACGAAGCGATGGCACGGCTGCGTTTGGCGGTGCAGGAAAGCGGCGAACGCTTTGATGTGGTGATGACCCGTCTGGGGTTGATTTCCGAAGCAGTTTTGCAGCAAAAGCTTGCCGCTGTTACCGGGCTGGCAATCTCCGAACTCCACGACTTTCCGGAAAATCCTGTCGGAGCCGATATGCTCTCGACGGCCTTTTTGCGGGACAATCGGGTTATCCCGTTGTCGATCAACGATTCTGCAGTTGTCATCGCCTTGGTCGATCCTTTCGATGCCTTTGTGCGGCAATCGATCGGGTTTGTATTTGCCCGTCAGGTCGATGTGCGTTTGGCAAGGGCGAGCGACATCGATGTGGCTATCGACCGGCTATATGGCTCGGTTGCCGCCAGCGACGGGATCGACGAGTTCGCCGACGATGACGATATCGAACGGCTGAAGGATCTGGTCAGCGATGCCCCCGTTATCAGGGCCGTTAACCGATTGATTGCCGCCGCGTCAGATGCGCGTGCCTCGGATATACATATAGAGCCAACCGAAGACAGGTTGGCCATTCGGTTCCGGATCGACGGTGTGCTTCAGGATCGCGAACCTTTGCCATCGGCTATGCGCGGGCCTTTTGTTTCCAGAATAAAGGTCATGGCGGGTCTGAACATTGCCGAACGGCGTTTGCCGCAAGACGGCCGTTTAAGGATTGCCGTGCGCGGCCATGATATCGATTTACGCGTAGCAACAACGCCCGCAATACATGGCGAAAGCGTCGTGATGCGGATATTGGACAGATCCAAGCTGGCGCTTGATTTCGTGTCCTTGGGTTTCGACCCGGAGTTAACGCAGCAGCTTCGTAATGCGGTAAACCGGCCTTATGGAATTGTTCTGGTCACCGGGCCAACGGGCAGCGGGAAAACGACCACGCTTTATGCCGCATTGGCCGAATTGAATACCAGTTCGCGCAAATTGCTGACGGTTGAAGATCCTATTGAATATCGACTGCCCGGTGTCATCCAGACACAGGTCAATCCGCAGATCGGCTTTACATTCGGATCGGCCTTAAGGTCATTTCTGCGGCTTGATCCCGATGTCATGATGGTCGGCGAAATCCGCGATACAGAGACCGCCCAGATCGCCGTTCAGGCGGCGCTCACCGGCCATATGATCCTTTCGACGCTCCACACAAACAGCGCGGCCGGTGCAGTTACCCGACTGATTGATATGGAAGTTGAACCATTTCTGTTAAGTTCGGTCCTGAGCGGTATTTTGGCCCAGCGCCTTGTACGCAAGCTTTGCCCGTCTTGCCGTGAACCCTATGTCGCATCCCCCGAATTGCTGGCGGATTTGGGAATTTCTTCAGAAGGAAATGTAACATTCTATCGTGCAAAGGGATGCGCCAGTTGTGATGGATCAGGCTATTCCGGACGGACAACATTGCTGGAATTCCTGACGATAGATGACAGGATTTCGAAGCTGATATTAAAGCGGGCAGATACGCGCGAAATCGCAGATGCCGCGCTTGCCGCCGAGATGCGTACCTTGCGAAGTGATGGATTGGCAAAGGCCAAATCCGGAATAATAGAGATTGAGGAGGCCGTGCGCGTCACGGTTGGCGATTGAACGTGGCGACGACGTTTAGCTATCGTGCAGTTTTGACAAACGGGACAGTCGGGACCGGTTTTGTCGAGGCTTCGGATCACGCCGCTGCAATCCAGTCGATCCGTCAGGGCGGTGCCCGTCCGATATTGGTAACCGCCGTAGATCAAAAAATGGCGACCCAGCCTAAAGCGAAAGTCAACGGCAAGATCAGGCTGGCATCCATCAATCTAACCGGCGAACTTGCCGTATTGTTAAATGCCGGATTGCCTTTGGATCGGTCACTTTCCCTCGCGATAGCCAATGTCGAAGACAAAGCCGCAGCGGCCCAATTTGCGGATTTGCTTGAGGAAGTCAGAACCGGCGTTCCGCTATCTCAGGCAATGCAGAAAAGACAGGATATCTTCTCCCCAGCAGCCGCAGCCATGGCAGAGGCCGGTGAAGCGAATGGAGCGCTTGGTTCGGCTTTAACCCGCCTTGCAGAAATGTTGGAGCGGGCCGAAGCATTGCGCCGGTTGATTGCCACATCGATGATCTATCCGATTTCGCTTACTATTATTGCGGTGGGCGTAATTTTGCTGATGTTGCTATTTGTTGTTCCGCAATTTGAAAGTCTGTTCGGTCAGGCAAAGGATAAGTTACCCCCTGCATCTGCGTTTGTAATGGGGGCGAGTCGGTTTGTTCGCGACTGGGGCTGGTGGCTTCTTGCTGCTTTGGTTGCCGCCGTATTCGCCTTGCGCCAATTGTTCGCTCGGCCGGCGATGAAGTTGGTGATCGACAGGGTTGTTCTGCGCATGCCCCAGCTTGGAATGCTTGTGCGCTACATCGAAACCGCGCGTTTTGCCCGGACGCTTGGCGTGTTGATCGACGGTAATGTTCCGCTACCCCATGCGTTGGCGTTGGCGCGCAAGACGGTCGCCAACAGCCACATCGGCAATGCAATCGGGCAGGTTGCTGACGGTGTAAGGGAAGGCGGGGGTCTTGCCACACCGTTGGCGGCAGCCAATGTTTTTCCGAAACTGGCAATCGGGTTCCTGCGAACCGGCGAGGAAACTTCGCAACTCGGGCCGATGCTTGGGCGATTGGCTGATGTGCTGGATCGCGATGTCGGCATTCGCATTCAACGGTTAATCGGCATCCTTACCCCCATCATAACAATCATTTTGGGCGCAAGCGTTGCGGCAATTATCGCAGCGATAATGTCCGCGATTATGGGCTTTAACGAATTGGCTATTTCATCATGAAAAATAAAAACAGAAAAAATGGTTTCACGCTTTTGGAACTGCTGGTTGTGCTTGCAATTCTGGGGTTACTGGCGGCGATTGTTGGCCCGCAAGTGATCCGCTATCTGGGCAGTTCAAAAACGCAAACGGCGCAGGTCCAGGTGAAGAATATCGCCGCCTCGCTGCAACTTTTCCGGCTTGATGCCGGCCGTTACCCGACAAATGCCGAAGGTTTGACTTCGCTGGTCAAGGCACCGGCGTCCGTCCCGATCTGGAATGGTCCCTATTTGCCCGACGCTTCGGCGATAACCGATCCTTGGGGAAAACCATATTTGCTTCGTGTGCCGGGCCAACATGGCGAAGTTGACGTATATTCGCTGGGATCTGACGGTGTTGCTGGCGGGAGCGGAGAGGCGCAAGATGTCGGCAACTGGAAAGGTTGAACGCAGCGGTTTCACGTTAATCGAAATGCTGGTTGTACTGGCGGTGATGGGTCTTTTGTCGGGAATTGCTTTTCCGGCAATCGAACGAAATTTGGCGATGCAAAGGTTTAATATGGCGGTCGGTGCGGTTGAATCTGCTTTGACGGGTGCAAGGGCCAATGCCATCGGCAAAGGCGAAGAAACCCGGTTCGTGCCCCCGCAATTGACGGATGACGTTACCCTGACGACGACCCGTGATGGCATTCGCTTTTATCGCGACGGAAGCGCAAATGGCGGTTCAATTCAAATGATGATGGGACCGCGCAAGGCAAGTTTTTCGGTTGATTCTGCGACCGGCCTTATCGGTAGCAGCAGATGAGACGGTCCGCGTTGTCGAAAAGCCGGAACGGATATGCGTTGATCGACGCGATGGTTGCGCTTGCCATTTTTGCGGTGATGTCTGCGTTACTTTTCCAGACAGTCCATTCGACTGCGCTAACCAAAAGGCATCTGGCCGATAGTAGGCGCGCAATCCTGATTGCCCAATCCGCACTTTCCGAATTGCAGGACGAAGAAGCTGCTGGTGTGTTGCGACAAGGTGGCCGTGTCGGCCGCTTTATTTGGCGATCCAGTGTCGAACGGCTGGCCGATTCTGCGAAAGACAATAGCAATGGTCTGGAAACGATAAGTGTGGCCGTTATCGATTCTGCGACCGGCAAAGTTGTTGTATCACTCCAAAGCTTGCGGTTGGCGCGTTGACGCTATGACTGAAATTTCCCGTTATATTGACCGGTCGCTATCGCCCATGCGTGTAAATTCGCCGGTGGCAAACGGCTTCACACTGATTGAACTTCTAGTCGCCTTGGCAGTTTTGGGAATGGCGGCCGCTATGATGGTTGCCACTTTGAACAGTGCCTGGCTCGCTATGCCGCAACAAAAGCGTGGAAACGATGACCAGAGCGTTGTCGCCGCCCAACTTGTTTTGCGCGGAAGAATCGAACGATTATCCGCAGCAGTGCGGCTGGATTCTTCCGAACCCATTGTCGATACCCAAGGAGATTCGCGGATATTGAGTTTTGCGGCCCCACCGTTACCGCGCCTTGGTCCGGATGCGCTGCAAAGATATAGATTAATAGTGACCCCTGCAGGTGACTTGATGCTGTACACCGCGAGCGGTCTTGATGATCGTATAGATTTACGCGACCGTGCGCTTATTGGCTGGCAACCCAATCGCCTTTTGCGCGGTGTTCAAGATATAGAAATTTCCTATTTCGGGCCAGATCGATTTAGTGCCGCCGGACGTTGGCAGAAATTCTGGATTGATCGGCCGCAACCACCCGCGTTGATACGTATTCGCGTTAGATTCGGGCAAGGCGACAATCGGGAGTGGCCCGACCTGATTATTCGTCCGCGTGCGACCGTAAACGCTGCCTGCCGGATACAACGTTCCTCCGGCCGGTGCGAGGCGATCTGATGGCAGCCGGTTCGATACTTGATGCCGATATGGCGACCGTATCTGGATGGTTCCGGTCGGGCTTCGCATGGTGGCTTGAAGAGATGCAAACGATCATGCCCGTCGCATTTGCCAAAAAAAACCGGGCAATCGGTAATTATCTCTATTATCAAAACGACGGAACATTGGCCTCGCACGGAACGGGAAATCCGGAAGCAATTCTTGTCGATCCAGCGATGTGCCTGGTACGCGAGATTGTACTTCCGGTGCTGGGCGACGCGGATCTTGCGCGTGTGGTTGCGCTTGATGCCGACCGGATAATGCCAATTCCCGCCGAACAATTGATCGTCGGGGCCAAAGCCGATGCAAAAGATCGCACATGCGTTACTGTCGCCGGTTTGCGTAAATCGACAATTGTCACATTGCTCGAGAGCGCCCGGGAAGCAGGTTTTGCGCCGCCGCAGCGGATCGGCCTTTTTGATCAGGCATCGCCTGGCCGCATGGCGATCGATTTTTCGCAGGGCTGTGCCGCCGCCGGATTAACCGCGGCTATCCGGCCCGTGGCTTTAACATATTGGGCGATCGTCGCATTTCTATTCGCGCTCAACATTGGAGCACTCGTCTGGCGCGATGTCGAAAGCGTCAGGAATTTCGAGGCACTTGTTGCCGCACAAGCGCCGGCGGTTAATGCGGCGCGTACAATTTCAAAGAAAATTTCCAACACGCAGAAATCGGCGCAAATCCTTGCTGACCGAAGGGCCAATCAGAATGCTTTTTCCGTTTTGGCCGCGGTCACTCAGGCCATGCCCGAACGTGCATGGGTTCAACGTTTTTCGTGGGATGGGCGCAGTATAAGATTGTCGGGTTACAAGCGCGAAGGTACCGATGTGATCGGTGCACTGCGAAAATCGCCTTATCTGAAAGATGTCCGGGCCGCTAATGCAGAAGCAATGGCGGAGGTCCCTACAGGGCAACCGTTCGATCTTAGTGCGACTTTTTACGCAGGTGCAAAATGAAACCGTTGACGGCACGCGAGCGTAAGTTGGTGGCAATAGGGTTGCTCATCGCGGCCTTTGCGATTTTCTGGCTAGGTTTGGTTTCGCCAATTTACGGCATTTTTTCTGCCAATGCTGAACGACGGATCGAATTGCAACAGACCTACACACAGAATGAAAAATTGATTGCGCGCATTACCTCCCTTCGTCGTACCGCCGAAGAACAACAGAAATTGCAGTCGCAATATTCAATCAAGGCCGCAAATGCCGAGCAGGCCGGTGAGCTATTGAAAGAACGGCTGGAAACAAGTCTGTCCAAAGTAGGCGGGGAACTTCGAACAACCGAAAGTGACAACGCTCAAAACGGTTGGGCACAGGCCAGCGCAACTGCGCTGGTATCAAATGAACAACTTATCGCATGGCTCGAAATTCTCAACAATCAGCAGCCTTATCTCGTCGTGGAATCGCTTAATATTGTTGCTGATCGTGCACTTAATTCTGGTCGTTTAGATTTAATGGATGTGAAAATTGAAGTTTCGATTATCATTAGCCCAACCAACACGCGCTAACCGCGCCTTGTTTCCGGCGATCTGTGCGGGCGGCTTGGCGCTGTGCCTGGTGTTGCAACTCGCGTTGACTGGCGGAGTTGAAATTCCGGAGGATAGCCCTTCGGGTGGGCAAACGCGGGCGGATTTCCCATCCTTTGGTGGCCAGTCCCTGCCACCGGTTTTGCGCGAAAACTCAATTTTTTCTCCAGGGCGTACCGCAACAAGTGCTGCGGCAGAAGCAGCTCAGGCCCCGTTGGGAGGCGCAGTGGTTGCTGGCGCTGTTTCTATAAGAGGGCGCAGCTACGCCGTTATTCAACGACCCGATGGCAGGATCGTTCGGCTTGCAGTTGGCGGGATTTTTGAAGGCTGGCGACTGCGCGCTCTTACATCAAATGCGGCGCTTTTTGATCAAGGGGCCCAGAAATTAAACCTTAATTTCGGCGCCAGATCTGTTCAGGCGCCGCCACAATCCGCAGAGTATGAGGAAGAACAATAATGAAAATGCCCGTCTGCAAACCGATGATATCAGCGCCCATAATATTGCTGATGTTGCACGGATGCGCTTTGCAAAATCAACGTCCGCCAGTGCCCTTGCCGAGCGCTGCTGCCGCGGAGGTTTTTGTTGGCGATACCAACGCCGATCAAAACGCTGGCGTAACGATTATCGGCGGTGAAGCGCCTGTCCCTGTTGCACCGGTGACGTCGCAGGACACGACGAAGCCCGGTGATATCCGGCTAAACTTTCCGTCGGCAGATGTGCAAATTGTCGCAAAGGCGGTTTTGGGTGATCTGTTGCGTGTTCCTTATACCATTGCTCCGGGTGTAACGAACCAGATATCATTGGTAACGCCAGGCCCAATCGCCCGCAGTTCCGTTTTTGCAGTTTTCGAAAAATCCTTGACGACGGCCAATCTTGCACTGGTGCCGCAAAATGGCGGATTTACAATCATGACCGTGCAAGCCGCGCAAGCATCGGGTGTCACCGGGCCGACAAATCTGGGCTATAGCACAGAGGTTATCCGCCTTGGCTTTATCAATGCTGCGGAACTGAAAAAATTGCTTGATTCCGTCATTCCCAATGTCGTGATGTCGGTCGACCCAAGCGGGAATACGATGACGATTGCCGGTACAGCAGGGCAGCGGAAAAGTGCGCGTGACTTGATTGAACAATTCGACGTCAACTGGCTTCGCAACATGTCGTTCGCCTATTTTACGCCGCAACGTATCGATGCGCGATTGATCGTTCCCGAGCTGGAAAAACTGATCAATGCGCCAGACGCACCGACCCGAAATCTGGTGCGACTGATCGCCATGGAGCGCTTGAACGGTATAATCGCGGTAAGTGCACAGCGACAATATCTGGACGATGTCAGCCGCTGGATTGAAGTTCTCGACCGGGAAGGTGCCAATAACGAACCACGGATATTCGTATATAAGGTCCAGAACGGCCGTTCCCGCGATCTCGCCAAGACGATCAATTCCGCATTCGGTAACGGCAGCCAGGAAAGTGGCACCGACCGAAACGAAAATAGTTCGACTACTGGCCAATCGGGTTCAACGGGCGCACGTAACACGAATACTACAACGCAGCCTGCAGCCGGACAGAATAATGGCGAAGGGGTATCATTAGGCGGAAATGAACCGTCGGGTGGAACCGCCCGTCGCGGCCCGCCTGTTTCGATTACAAGTGATGATACCAACAATGCCGTCATCATTTTCGGCAGTCCGCGTGACTATGCCGTGGTCGAAGAAGCGCTCAGGAAACTGGATATACCGCCTTATCAGGTGTTAATAGAGGCGGCGATTACCGAGGTTGCATTAACCGATGACTTGCGCTTTGGCGTGCAGTGGAATTTCCAGACAGGCGACAGTAACTTCGCCCTGTCGCAGGGAACCGGGGCTAATCCCACCCGAATATTGCCGGGCTTCTCCTATTTCTTCTCCGGAAACGATATTAGCGCAACCTTGAACGCGTTAGAGGAGCGGACCAATGTAAAGGTCGTGTCTGCGCCAAAGCTGGTGGTTCTGAACAACCAGACCGCGTCGTTACAGGTCGGCGATCAGGTGCCGATCCAGACCCAGTCTGCGCAAAGTGTCGAAAATCCCGACGCCCCGATCGTCAATGCAATCGAGTATCGCGATACCGGCGTCATTCTGAAAGTAACGCCGCGTGTAAATGCCAGCGGACTGGTACTTCTCGACATCGCACAAGAAGTAAGCGACATCTCCAGCCGGTCCATTCAGGGTATCAGCTCGCCGATCATCTCGACCCGCCGCGTTTCAACATCGATCGCGGTTCAAGACGGACAAGTGGTCACTTTGGGTGGGTTGTTCAGGGACTCAAATAGCTTTGGTAAAAACGGCCTGCCGATCCTGTCGCGCATTCCGATATTGGGCGGATTGCTTTTCGGAAACCAGAAGAATGTCCAAAACCGGACTGAGCTTATCATATTAATCAAGCCCCATGTCCTGCGGACTGCGGATGATGCGCGTGCAGTCACCGAAGAATTGCGCGCAAAAATCCGCACATTGGAGCCATTCAAAACCGAAGGCCGCATTCCATGACACCCCCCGACCGCGAGCGAGGCTATGCCATGGTCGCGGCGGTTGCAGGTATCGCCGTCTTTGCTTTGATGGCATTGGCTTTGGTTCAATCGAACCAGAATGATATCGTCCTTGTAAATGCCGAGGTAGGCCAGGCCAAAGCTGCCGCAGCGGCCGATGCGGGCCTGGCAATTGCTTTGAATGGTTTGCTTGCAAAAGACAGGGCAAACAGATGGTCCATCGATGGCAGGCCGCGAACGGCAAGCTTTGGCGGGGCAAGTTTGCTAATCCGTATTGAAGACGAGCGCGGCAAGGTTCCCATCAATTTGCTGGATGATGAACTGGCGGCACGATTGATGGAAGCAATCGGCCTGGGCTATGGTGGCGCTGCGCGAACTGCTGCTGACTCGCTGATTGACTGGATTGATGATGACGAGGAACCGCGACCTGATGGTGCCGAGGTCGACTATTATCAATCCCGTGGAATTCGTCCACGCAACGGCCCGCTTCAGTCGATTGAAGAGCTGGCCGTGATCCGTGGATTTAGTCCTAAAATGGTCGAACAGTTGAAGCCTTTTGTGACCGTGAATTTCGGAACCGGAGGGTTTGACGCGCGTTATGCCCATCCGCGTGCTATTGGTGTGATGCTCGACGGTGGTGCGGACAGTCCGGCGGCCATAAACCGGCAACGTGAACTTGATGGTCAGCGCGCGGCAATCGAATTGGGTGATGCCATCGATTTGGTCGGACGGCCTTTAACAATAACAATAGAGGCTGAGCGTCCCGATGGTACGCGTTCAAAACGGCAAGTCATAGTCGAACTGACCGGGGCTGATGCCCGACCTTATATCATTCGCGCGTTTGAATGACTCTAACTTTAGGGCAGGGTAGGTAGTCCCCAAGGGGCGAATGCGGCGGGCTTTTTTTCCGGTAAAGCGACTTGGGCCGTTTTATTCTGGTTTTTTTGCGTAAGTGAATCAGGGGCATTTGCCCAATTGCCCAAGGCGCCCACCAAAGGTTCGATTCCCCCATTATAACGGGCGGGTCGATCCGAACTACCGGGTGCCCGATAGAATATGTGCGCGCCTATCCGTCCCACTTTAACCAAACTTGGGGCCCAATAAGGCGAGACGTAATTCGCGTGATAATGCGTCGCTCCACCCACATAAGGGGTGAAATTGGCGGTAAGGACCTGCTCGGCAATATTGCGCGAATTTTGCATCACTTTTGCGGACAAGGTGCGTTTCATGGCGCCGTCACATGTGAAAGTGAATTGGCACCCGGTTTTCCGGGACGAACCCTGAAACACGACGCCGCACACACTTTTCGGGTAGGCAGGGTGACGTGTCCGGTTGAGTATCACTTCGGCAACTGCCTGTTGACCTTCGAAGGGTTCAAAGCCGGCTTCATAGGCGATAGCAAGTGAAAGGCAATGCGATGCCCGTTCCAAATCTGTTGCGGAAGTCGCTGGCGCGCTATTGCCATCGACACCCCCAATCTGGGCAGAAACCGGGGATGCAGAGAGCGAAACCGCAAAAAGGGTGGTAAGTTTGAAGCTTTTGAGAAACACGCAAAATCCTTATTTGCTGCGTTTCTCATTTGGCATGTCATGATGACATTTTATGGACACTAAAACGGAATTTCGCGACGGCTGACTTTAGCTGAAATCGGGGCTTGTCAGACAAATGACATATAGCTGTCATAGAAGAACAGACTGATAATTGATGTTGTTTGAAAGAATCACCGATGACCCGTTTTTGCCTTGTGTTATTATGCATGCTGCTTGGAGCATGT
>Ga0209841_1000243_pt1 | contig 12804 bp, 12 predicted proteins | sample GWRWT4_30Apr14_FD_187185 | JGI IMG/M metagenome (GOLD analysis project Ga0209841, IMG submission 187185) | Sand microcosm microbial communities from a hyporheic zone in Columbia River, Washington, USA - GW-RW T4_30-Apr-14 (SPAdes) (version 2) | ecosystem: Engineered > Artificial ecosystem > Sand...
GCTTCGTCCGGGTCGCCCGCGTACACATCTTCCGCTGTGGTGTCGGTTTGCTGCAAGTGCGTGTCGAGCGCGATCCGGTTGTCGAAGACGAAGCACTCGCCTTCCCAGTCCTTGTCGGCATCCGGCATCTCGGCGAAGTAGCTCAGGATGCCGCCTTCGAGCTGGTAGACGGGGATGTCCATGTCCAGCATCCAGGCGCTGGTTTTTTCGCAGCGGATGCCGCCGGTGCAGTACATGGCCACGCGCTTGCCCTCGGCCTTCCATTCATCGACGTGCGCTTCGATGTACTTGGGCAGGTCGCGGAAATGGTGCACCTGCGGATCGACCGCGTTCTTGAAGCGGCCCAGCTTGAATTCGAAGCTGTTGCGGTTGTCGATCAGGACCACGTCGTCTTGCGTGATCAGCTCACGCCACGCTTGGGGGCTGAGGTTGATGCCGGTGCGGCTGATCGCATCCACACCTTCGACGCCCAGGGGCAGGATCTCGGGCTTGTGGTGCACCTTCATCTTGAAGAAAGGCCGGGTCTTGCAGGGGCTGCGCTTGAAGGTCATGCCAGCAAACAGGCCCGTCAGGCGCGGGTCATCAAGCAATGCCGTGTGAAACGCTTCCAAAGCATCGGGCTCGGCGGCCACCATGCCGTTGATGCCTTCGGTGGCCACCAGGATGCTGCCCGTCAGGCCTTGTGTGATCTCACGCAGGGCGATGGTGCAGGCCTCTGGGTCCGCGATGTGCACAAACTTGTAGAAGGACTCGTGAACGATGTCCAGCATGTCAGCACTCACTGGCGGCTGGCCATCGCGTCGCCCAGGCGAACCGGGCCGGTCGGCACCCAGGCCGGGTTGAATTGCAAGGGGCCTTTGGGGAAGAGCATCACCACGGTCGAGCCCAGCAGGAAGCGGCCCATCTCATCGCCTTTTTTCAGCAGGATCGGCTGGTCGGCATAGCGCCACTCGCGCACATCCTTGCTGCGCGGCGGGTTGACCACGCCGTGCCACACCGTGGCCATGCTGCCCACGATGGTGGCGCCCACTAGGGTCAGCACAAAGGGGCCGTGCTCGGTCTCGAACACGCAGACCACGCGCTCATTGCGGGCGAACAGGCCAGGCACGCCGCGCGCCGTGGCCGGGTTGACCGAGAACAACTCGCCCGGCACGTAGATCATGCGGGTCAGGCGGCCATCGCAAGGCATGTGGATGCGGTGGTAATCCTTGGGGCTGAGGTAGATGGTGGCGAAGTGGCCGTCCTGGAACTGCGCCGCCAGCAGGGCATCGCCGCCCACCAGCGCCTGGGTCGAGTAATGGTGCCCCTTGGCCTGGAAGATCTGGTCCTGCAGAATGGGCCCAATCTGGCTGATGGCGCCATCAACCGGGCAGATCAGGTCCGCATCCGCCAAGGGACGGGCGCCCGGCTTCAGGGGCCGGGTGAAAAACTCATTGAAGGTGGGATAACTGGCCAAGTCCGGGTTGGCGGCCTCGGCCATGTTCACGCCATAACGGCCTACGAACCAGCGAATGAAGCGGGTGGTCAGCGCCCCCCCCTTGACCCACGCCATGCGCCCGGCAAAGGCGGTCAGGGCCTGCTTGGGCAGGACGTACTGAAGCATGACGAAGAGACGATCTGACACGGCGGCTACCAATGCAATGGTGAGGGGCCGCCATTGTATCGACCGGGCGCTCAGGCCAGGGCTTTGCCCTTGCGGCTCGCGCGCCAGCCACCATACAGTGCCACCAAGCCGGGGATCAGGATCATCGCCCAGATGATCTTGCTCAGGTGCTGCTGCACGATCGGGATGTTGCCGAAGAAGTAGCCCACCACGGTCAGGCCCACCACCCAGATCACGGCGCCGACCACGTTGTAGGCAGTGAAGGTGGCGCGGTTCATCTCGGCCACGCCGGCCACGAAGGGCGCGAAGGTGCGGATGAAGGGCATGAAGCGCGCAATGATGATGGTGATGCCGCCGTGCTTCTCGTAAAAGCTGTGGGCCGCCTCGAAGGCCCGGCGGTTGAACCAGCGGGAGTTTTCCCACTGGAAGACCTTCGGACCGATGGCTCGGCCGATGGTGTAGTTGACCTGGTCGCCCAGGATGGCCGCCACCAGCAGCACCGCAATGGCCACCGGCAGGCTCATGGCACCCGCACCAGCCAGGGCGCCCACGATGAACAGCAGCGAGTCACCCGGCAGGAAAGGCATCACCACCAACCCGGTCTCGACGAACACGATCACGAACAACAGGGCATAGACCCAGGCGCCGTAGGTTTGAACGAAATTCGCCAGGTGCTGGTCGACGTGAAGGATGAAATCCAGGAGGAAATGAGCGATGTCCATGCGCCCATTATCGGGGGCTTCGTACAATCCCTTGATGACGACCTCCTCCGCCCGCCGAAACATCCGCGAATTGCCCGACGAACTCATCAGCCAGATCGCGGCTGGCGAGGTGGTCGAGCGCCCTGCGTCTGTGGTGCGCGAATTGGTGGACAACGCCCTGGACGCGGGCGCGCGCCAGATCACCGTGAAGCTGCTGGCCGGGGGCATTCGCCAGATCCTGGTGGAGGACGATGGCAGCGGCATCCCCATTGACGAGCTGCCTTTGGCTTTGAAGCGGCACGCCACCAGCAAGATCGGCTCCTTGCACGATCTGGAAAGCGTGGCGACCATGGGTTTTCGGGGCGAAGCGCTGGCGGCGATCGCGTCGGTGTCGGACATGGCGATCGCCAGCCGCACGGTGGACGATGCCCACGCGCATCGGCTGGATGCCCGATCCGGCGAGTTGAGCCCGGCCGCGCGCGGCGTGGGCACCAGCGTCGAGGTGCGCGAGCTGTTCTTCAGCACCCCGGCGCGCCGCAAGTTTTTGAAGACCGAAGGCACCGAACTGGCCCATTGCCTGGAAGCCGTGCGGCGCCATGCCCTGGCCCGGCCCGATGTGGGCTTTGCCGTGTGGCATGAAGGCAAGCTGGTGGCGCAATGGCGCGCCGGCCCGCCCGATCAACGCGTGGTCGATGTGCTGGGTGACGATTTCATGAGCACCTCGCGCGCGGTCGAGCTGAGCATGGGCCCGATGCGCGTGTACGGCTACACCGGCCTGCCCGACGCGGCCCGCTCGCGCGCCGACCAGCAGTACTTCTACGTCAACGGCCGACATGTGCGCGACAAACTGCTGAGCCATGGCGTGCGCGCGGCATACGAAGACGTGTTGCATGGCTCGCGCCAGCCTACCTACGTGTTGTTCATCGAGATCGCGCCCGACCGGGTCGATGTCAATGTGCACCCGACCAAGATTGAAGTGCGCTTCCGCGATTCGCGCGAGGTGCACCAGGCGGTGCGCAAGTCGGTGGAAGCGGCCTTGGCGTTGTCACGCGCGACAACGCCGACCGGGGGCGAGGCAGCATCGCCTTCGCCCAGCGTTGTCGGCAACACATGGCCCACATCAGATGGCGCTGCAGCGCCCTCCTCCGTCCAGGCGCCTTTGTCGGTGAACCAGCAAAGCCCGCTGGCCTGGCAACGCCCGACCGATGGCTCGCCCGAGCGCCGCTGGGCGGGATGGCCACAGGCAGAGACCGGCAGCTCCTTCCTCGCATCGGAGCGCATGCCGCTGTCCAATTTCAGCCGACCAGCGTCCGACCAGGATCAGCCCACGTCATTCGGATTCGCACCCGAGTCGCTCAAGCCATCCGCCGCACCCATCGAAGGTGGCCAGGCCGTGGCGCCTCAAGCATCCGCGCCCTCCCATGAATGGCCATTGGGCCGCGCCCTGGCCCAGGTTGGCGGCGTGTTCGTGCTGGCCGAGAACGCCCAGGGCCTGGTCATCGTGGACATGCACGCCGCCCACGAGCGCATCGTCTACGAACGCCTGAAGGCCCAACTGGCGCACGAGCGCCTGGAAAGCCAACCGCTGCTGATCCCGCAAAGCTTCGCCGCCACGCCGCAAGAGATCGCCACGGCCGAATCACAGCGCGAAGCCTTGATCAGCCTGGGCCTGGACATCGACGCGCTGGGCCCCACCACCCTGGCCTTGCGCTCGGTGCCCCTGGCTTTGACCCAGGCCGATGGCGTGGACCTGGCCCGCTCAGTGCTGGCCGAACTGGCACAACTGGATGCCAGCGACGTGATCCGCCGCGCGCAACACGAACTGCTCGCGACGATGGCCTGCCACGGCGCAGTGCGCGCCAACCGGCAACTCACCTTGACCGAGATGAACGCCTTGCTGCGCGACATGGAAGCCACCGACCGCGCCGACCAATGCAACCACGGCCGCCCCACCTGGCGGCAACTCTCCATGCGTGAACTCGACGCCCTGTTCATGCGCGGCCGCTGAACAAAAACGAAGGCCCCCCATGACCGAACGCAAAAAAATCATCCTGGCGAACAAGCCAGCGACACCCGATGCCGAACGCGATGCTTTCGCGCCCCGGCGCCCGCCTGTGCGCGGCTCGGGTTCCGCCCCGCGCAAACGCATGACCGTGGAAGAGGCCGAGCAAGCGGCCAAGGCCCGGGAAGAGGCGGCCAAGCTGGCGGCACAAACACCGGCATCCGCACCCAGGGATGAATCGCGCTGGCCCGGTGAGCGCCCGAGGGCACCCGAGCCACGCCGTGATGAACGGGATCGCCCCGCGGCATCCAGGCCTCGGGATGATCGCCCTCGCGGCCCGGCGCCGCAGCGTTTCGACGACCGCCGCCCTGACCCTCGCCACGATCAGCGCCCGCAGCGCCAACAAGATCCCCGCAGCCAGGCACCGCGCGGCCCACGCCAGGACACCCGCCAAGCCTCGCCGCCTCCTGCACCACAGCAAGATTTCCGCAAAGACGGCCGCCGCGCCCAAGGCCCTCGCCCCGCTCAAACAGCCCCCGCCCCCACCGAAGGCAGCGTTGAACACGACGGCCGCATCCGCCTGTCCAAGCTGATGAGCGAACGCGGCCTGTCTTCGCGCCGCGAAGCCGACGAGTGGATCGAACACGGCTGGGTGCTGGTCGATGGCGAAGTCGTCAGCGAACTGGGCTCGCGCGTCTACCCGCACCAAGACATCACCATCGACTCGGCGGCCAAGACCCAGCAAGCCCAGCGCGTCACCATCCTGATCAACAAGCCCATCGGCTACGTCAGTGGCCAGGCCGAAGATGGCTACGAGCCCGCCTTCGTGCTGATCCGCCCGGAGAACCACTGGAAAGAAGGCGAGCGCAACAAGCTGGAGCTGACGCGTGGCCACCTCAAACACCTGGCGCCCGCTGGACGCCTCGACATCGACTCCACCGGCCTGCTGGTGCTGACGCAGGATGGCCGCATCGCCCGCGAGCTGATCGGCGAAGACTCCAACATCGAGAAGGAATACCTGGTGCGGGTCGAGCTGCCAGACAACCCTGATGAGAAAAACATCTCGGGCCTGGTTCCTGGCGAATCGATGGACCAGCTGCGCCATGGCCTGTTGCTGGACGGCATTCAACTCAAGCCCGCCAAGGTGTCGTGGCAGAACGAGCAGCAACTGCGCATCGTGCTGCGCGAAGGCCGAAAGCGCCAGATCCGCCGCATGTGCGAACAGGTCGGGCTGAAGGTGGTGGGCCTCAAGCGCGTGCGCATCGGCAGCATCGTGCTGGGCAACCTGCCGCTGGGCCAATGGCGCTTCCTGCAGCCTGATGAGCGTTTCTGAGCCTGAAGCACCCAGGATGCCGCCGACCTGGGTGACGGTGGTGGCGCTGTCCTTGCTGCTGGGCCTGCAGCCCATCACCACCGACCTGTACCTGCCAACCTTGCCGCAAATGCAGCGCGAGTTGGGCGCCAGCCCCTCGTCGGTGCAGTTCACGCTGTCGATGCTGCTGCTGGCTTTTGGCATCGGCCAACTGGTGTGGGGCCCGGTGGCCGACCGCGTGGGGCGACGCCCAGTGCTGCGCTGGGGCCTGAGCCTGTTCGTGGTGGCCAGCGCCCTGACCTGCCTGGCCGAAACCCTGCCCATGATGGTGGCCGCGCGCGCCGCGCAAGGCGCTTGCCTGGCGGCCGCCGTGGTGTGCGGCCGCGCGATGATCCGCGATCTGTACGCCCCCATCGATGGCGCCCGCATGATGGCCAAAGGCATGGGCGGCTTGGGCCTCATCGCCTTGGCCGGGCCCATCATCGGCGCCCTGGCGGCCACCCACCTGGGCTGGCGCAGCGCACTGGGCATCGTGGGCGTGTTCGGCAGTGTGACTTTGGTCTTCGTGGTCTGGCGCCTGCCCGAAACCTTGCCCCTGGCCAGGCGCACCCAGCCCGCACCGCCCATGCAACTGCTGCGCGATTGGCAAAGCATCGCCCGGCACCCCACCTTCCGCGCCCACGCTTTGCTGACCTCCGCCACCTATGGCGGCTTGTACGTGTGCCTGGCCGCGTCATCCTTCGTGGTGATTGACCTGCTGGGCCACAGCCGCCTGGTGTATGGCCTGGTGATGGCATCCCTGTCCTTGTCTTACCTGTTGGGCGTGGCCTGGTGTCGGCGCCTGTTGAACCGGCGCGGCCTGGTCGGCAGCATCCGGGTGGCGGGCCATCTGACCTTGGCCGCTGGCATCTGGATGGCCGGGGTGTCCGCGGTCACGGCCTTGACCACGCTGACCCCCACCCTGTCCTGGCTGATGCCGGGCCTGGGGCTTTATGCCTGTGGCCATGGCATCCACCAGCCTTGCGGGCAAACCGGGGTGGTGTCGGCGTTTCCCTTCCACGCTGGGGCGGCCTCTGCGCTGTCCGGCTTCGTGCTGGCCACCTTGGCCTTCGTGGTGGGCGGTGTGTTGTCGGCCTGCATGAAGCTGCCGATGTTCGAAGGCACCATTTACCCGATGACCTTGGGCATCGCCCTGGGCGCCGCCTGCACCGCCTGGGTGGCCCTGGGCCTGGTGCAACGCGATGGCCTGATCCCCGTTGCTGTGGCGTAGAAGGCCAGCATGAGTACCCACACGCCCACCACCCTGATCCTGGCCGGCCCCACCGCCAGCGGCAAAACCGCCATCGCACTCAGCCTGGCCGCACACGCGCCCATCGAAATCATCAGTGTGGATTCGGCACTGGTCTACCGCGGCATGGACATCGGCACCGCCAAGCCCACGCCCGACGAGCTGGCCGCCGTGCCCCACCACCTGATCGACATCATCGACCCGCGTGAAAGCTACAGCGCAGCCCGCTTCGTGCGCGACACACATCGCCTGATGGCCGAGATCCGCGCACGTGGCCACCACCCGGTGTTGGTGGGCGGCACCATGCTCTACATCAAGTCCCTGTTGGATGGGCTGGACGAGATGCCGCCGGCCGACCCCGCCGTGCGCGCCATGCTGGACGCCCGCGCTCAAGCCGAAGGCTGGGCCGCCTTGCATGCCGAGCTCGCCCAGGTCGATCCACCAACCGCCGCGCGCCTGCCACCTGGCGACACCCAACGCATCCAGCGCGCGCTGGAGGTGTGGCACAGCACCGGCAAGCCCTTGTCCAGCTTCCACCTGCGCGCGCCATCGCATGGCGAGCAAGGCCCGGCCAACACGGTGCTGGTGTCGCTGGAGCCCGCTGAGCGCCCTTGGCTGCACCAGCGCATCGCCCTGCGCTTTGAGCAGATGATGCACGCCGGCTTCATCGACGAGGTGCGCGCCCTGCGCGCTCGCGGCGATCTGCACCCGGACCTGCCCGCCATGCGCTGCGTGGGCTACCGGCAGGTGTGGGAAGCGCTGGACGAAGGGCTGGACCTGGGCGATGCCAAGCAATTGGCCGCCGTGACCGAACGCGGCATCGCCGCCACCCGGCAATTGGCCAAACGCCAGCTGACCTGGTTGCGAGGCATGCCGTGGCGGCACGTGGTGGCGGCCGATGCGCCCGATGCGATGGCAAAGGCGCACGCCCTGCTGCGGCCGCACTGCTGATCAATCACCCTTTGGTTGGTGGTGAACGTCATGCGGGCCACCACTGGCCTCGCGGACCAGTTCGGCGTTGTGGGCCATGCGGCGCAAAAAATCGAGCAGGGTCTGCCACTCATCGTGGCTGAAGCCGCTCAGGAAAGCGTTGAGCGTTTCGCACAGCACCTTGGGCACGTGGGCCGAGGCGGCCAGCCCCTCGTCGGTCAAGGCCAGGTGCACCACGCGGCGGTCTTGCGTTGAGCGTTCGCGGGTGCACAGGCCTTTGGCCTCCAGGCGGTCCAGCGTGCGCGTCAGGGCGCCCGCGTCAAGCTGCAGCTCGCGCGACAGTTCTGCCAGGGTGTTGACGCGCCCTTGCCGCAGCAGGAATAAAGGCGTCCACTGCGCGTGCGTCAGGCCATGGGCTTCCAATTGGCGGTCCACATCGGTCACCAAGGCCAGCATGACGCGCTTCATCAGGAAGCCCACGCTGTCGTGGCTGGAAAATCGCTCCGGCTGGTAGAAATCAGCGCCCGGGATGGCGGCAGACGCCGGGTCCGGTTTCTTGTTCGTCATGGCAAGAATTTAATTGCCTAAACAAATATTGTCAAGGCACCATAATCACACCCTACCCGTCCACGCTACGCACGCCATGCCCGATTCAGCATCACCTCAGGCCGAGCCCAGCGCATCGCCCCAATCCTTGAAGGGGTTGGCGCCGTTCCTGCGTCCGCACAAAGGCCGCATCTTGTTGGCGATGCTGTTCCTGACGCTGGCCGCCATCACCACGCTGGTGCTGCCCATCACCTTGCGCACGCTGATCGACAACGGCTTCATGCCCGGCGACCCGGATCAACGCGTGATGGCGCTGCGTGGCCACTTCCTGGCCCTGTTTGGCGTGGGCCTGGCGCTGGGGGTGTTTTCGGCCTTGCGTTATTACTCGGTGACCTGGCTGGGCGAGCGCATCACCACCGACCTCAAGCGCGCGGTCTACAGCCATGTGCTGCGCCAAAGCCCTGAATTTTTTGAGCGCACGCAGACGGGCGAAGTGCTCTCCCGCCTGACCGGCGACACCACCCTGATCCAGACCGTGGTGGGCTCCAGCCTGTCGATCGGCCTGCGCAACGTGATCATGGGCCTGGGCGCCCTGACCATGCTGGTCATCACCAATCCTTATGTGATGGCACAGGTGCTGGGCATCCTGGTGCTGGTGGTGCTGCCAGCCATCGTCTATGGCCGCCGGGTGCGCAAGCTGTCGCGCAACAGCCAGGACCGACTGGCCGACGCCAGCGCCATTGCCGCCGAGGTGCTCAATGCCATCCCCGTGGTGCAAAGCCACACCGCCGAAGGCCGCGAAGCCACGCGTTTTGGCCACTCGGCCGAAGAGGCGTTCAGCACTGGCGTGCGCCGCATCCGCGCCCGCGCCGTGCTGGTGGCCTTCATCATCAGCGCCACCGCAGGCGCGCTGCTGTTCGGTTTGTACCAGGGCACCCAATCGGTCATTGAAGGGCGCATCACCGCCGGCCACATGAGCCAGACCGTCGTCTACGTGATCCTGCTGATCACCTCGGTGGCGGCCTTGTCCGAGGTCTATGGCGAGGTGCTGCGCGCCGCGGGCGCCACCGAGCGCCTGATGGAATTGCTGTCCACCCGCTCGGTCATCCAGGCACCGGCCATTGCCCGCACCCTGCCCGCCCGCCAAGGCGGCGCCAGCGTCAAGCTCGACCACATCGGCTTCAACTACCCATCGCGCCCCAACCAGGCCGCGCTGCGCGATGTGAGCCTCACCGTCAACCCCGGCGAGACCGTGGCCTTGGTCGGCCCCAGCGGCGCTGGCAAAACCACCGTCTTCCAATTGCTGCTGCGCTTTTACGACGTGCAATCAGGCCGCATCGAGCTGGATGGCGTCGCCATCCAGGACCTGAGCCTGGACAGCTTGCGCGACCGCATCGGCATCGTCCCGCAAGACAGCACGGTGTTCTCGTCCAGCGCCATCGAGAACATCCGCTATGGCCGCCCCGAGGCCACCGACGACGAGGTGATCGCCGCCGCCAAGGCCGCCCACGCCCACGATTTCATCAGCCAGTTGCCCGAGGGCTACCAGACCTTCCTGGGCGAACGCGGCGTGCGCCTGTCGGGTGGCCAACGCCAGCGCATCAGCATCGCCCGCGCCATCCTGAAAGACGCGCCCTTGCTGCTGCTGGACGAGGCCACCAGCGCCCTGGACACCGAGAGCGAACGCGCCGTGCAGGCCGCCCTGGAGGCCGCCATGCAGCACCGCACCACCCTGGTCATCGCCCACCGGCTGAGCACCGTCATCAACGCGGACCGCATCGCCGTCATGGACAAGGGCCATTTGATCGACGTGGGCACGCACGCGCAGTTGATGGCACGCTGCAACCTCTACGCTCGCTTGGCTTCGGCGCAATTCGACGACCAGGCCGCCTGAAATAAAATCACCGCCATGAGCACGCACATGCCCCACAGCCGCCCCATCCGCAGCCAATACGAAGACTTCATGCGGCACGTCTTCACGCAAGGCGTGAGCAAGACCGACCGCACCGGCACCGGCACGCGCAGCGTGTTCGGCCACCAGATGCGTTTTGATTTGAGCGAAGGCTTTCCGCTGGTCACCACCAAGAAGGTGCACCTCAAGTCCATCATCGTCGAGCTGCTGTGGTTTCTGCGTGGCGACGACAACGTCAAGTACCTGAAGGACCATGGCGTCACCATCTGGGACGAATGGGCCCGCGAAGACGGCTCGCTGGGCCCCGTCTATGGCGTGCAATGGCGCAACTGGCCCAAGCCCGATGGCGGCCACGTTGACCAGATCAGTGAAGTGGTCAAGCAGCTCAAGACCAGCCCCGATTCGCGCCGCATCATCGTCAGCGCCTGGAACGTGGGCCTGATCGAGCAGATGGCCCTGCCACCTTGCCATGCCTTCTTCCAGTTCTACGTGGCGCCGCCCACGGTGGCAGGCGGCAAAGGCAAGCTCAGCTGCCAGCTCTACCAACGCAGTGCCGACATCTTTTTGGGCGTGCCCTTCAACATCGCCAGCTACGCCTTGCTGACGCACATGCTGGCCCAGCAATGCGACCTGGACGTGGGCGACTTTGTGTGGACCGGTGGCGATTGCCACATCTACAGCAACCACACCGAGCAGGTCGAGCTGCAATTGAGCCGCCTGCCGCACCCCTACCCGCTGCTCAACATCAAGCGCAAGCCTGCTTCGATCTTCGACTATGAGTACGAGGACTTCGAGGTGCTGGAGTACCAACACCATCCGGCCATCAAAGGCGCCGTCGCGGTATGAAGCTGTCCTTGATCGCCGCCGTGGCCCGCAACGGTGCCATCGGCCGGGACAACGCACTGCTGTGGCACCTGCCCGGCGACCTGCCGCGCTTCAAGCAGCTCACCATGGGCTCGCCGCTCATCATGGGCCGCAAGACCTATGACTCGATCGGCAGGCCCTTGCCAGGTCGGCGCAACATCGTCATCACCCGCAACGCGGATTGGTCGGTGCCCGGAGTGGAAGTGGCGCGCTCACTGGACGAAGCCCTGGCCCTGGTGGCCGACGCACCCCAGGCCTTCGTGATGGGTGGTGGCCAGATCTACGCGCAAGCCCTGCCGCATGCCGACGAGCTGGTGCTGACCGAGGTGGACCAGGACGTGCTGGACGCCGACACCTTCTTCCCCGACTGGCCGCGCGGCGACTTCAAAGAGATGGCACGCGAGGCGCATCAGTCCAGCGAGTTGCACTTTGCCTACGTCACCTACGTGAGGCGCTGAAGGCAAGCACGGAAGCCGCCTGGACACCGTAAGGTAGGCGATAGTCAGGCATCACGATTCGCAGTGAGAATCAGCCGCTTCCCTCACACCGATCAGGCCCAAGAACATGTCAGGCGATTTGGCTTCCATTGTTTTGCTACCCGTCAGCTTGGCATTCATCATGTATTCCCTGGGGCTTGGCCTAACGCTGGGGGATTTCTCTCGAATCACGCGTCAGCCGCGCGCATTGCTGGTTGGGGTGGGCTGCCACTTCGTTTTGCTGCCTTTGGTCTGCTTTGGCTTGATTCAATTGGCGGGCATCGAGGGTGCCTTCGCTGTGGGTTTCATGATCCTGGCCTGCTGCCCCACTGGCACCACATCAAACCTGCTGACCTACCTGGCTCGCGGCGATGTTGCCTTGGCACTCAGCTTCACGGCAGTGGCCAGTGTGCTCACCATATTCACCCTGCCATTCATCGTGTCGTGGTCCTTGGCCTACTTTGGCGGCTCTGCCCAGGCAGTGGCGGTGCCCATCGTGCCGTTGATGACTCAAGTGTTTGCCATGCTGGGCTTGCCAGTCGGACTCGGGATGCTCACGAGGGCCTGGAAACCACACACGGCCATGACCCTGGAGCCGCTGTTTACCCGAATCGCCACGCTGCTGTTCGTGATCGTGGTCATGGCAGCCGTCATCAAAAACTGGGGACTGATGCGCAGCCACTTTGGCACGCTCGCGCCACTGGCCCTGGGCCTCAACCTCACCATGCTCGCCTGTGGCTTCATCGTGGCATGGCTGGCTCGCCTGCCGCGCCGCCAAGCAGTGACTTTGGGCATAGAAACCGCTGTGCAGAACGCCACACTGGCGCTGGTCATCGCCACCTCGGTTCTGAAAAACGATGCGATGGCGGTGCCTGGTGCCGTCTACGGCGTGGTGATGTACGCAGGCGGATTGCTGTTCGCGCTCGTGATGCGACGTTTCACTGAAGAAAGCCAACCCGAGGTTGGCAAGCCGCCTCACTGATTCAAGTACTCGCGCTTGTACAGGCGCGGCAGGAAGTACGGCAGCATCTGGAACTCCCGCAGCGCGTGCGAGCCCAGGTCGTCAAAGAAGTCTTTGTTGAGGATGCGCGCCAGCACAGTGTTCACAAAGGTGCTGGTCAGGATCACGCCATCGCCGCTGGCATTGGGGCGCCACTGGTGTGTCAAGGA
>Ga0209841_1000246_pt1 | contig 12652 bp, 10 predicted proteins | sample GWRWT4_30Apr14_FD_187185 | JGI IMG/M metagenome (GOLD analysis project Ga0209841, IMG submission 187185) | Sand microcosm microbial communities from a hyporheic zone in Columbia River, Washington, USA - GW-RW T4_30-Apr-14 (SPAdes) (version 2) | ecosystem: Engineered > Artificial ecosystem > Sand...
CGAAGCCACCAAGGACGATGTTACCCGGAAGTTCGGCGTAGTCGTGGCCGATCTGGTCGATGGGGTCAGTAAAATATCACAAATTAATTTTGAATCACGCGCCATCGCACAGGCAGAAAATTTTCGTAAAATGATTCTCGCAATGACCCAGGATATTCGCGTGATTCTGGTCAAACTTGCTGATCGCTTACACAACATGCGCACCCTTGATGTGCTCCAACCCAAAAAACGGCGCCGTATCGCCACTGAAACACTCGAAATTTATGCGCCTATTGCCAACCGCCTCGGCATGAACAGCCTGCGCATCGAATTTGAAGACCTCGGTTTTGCCGCTCTTTATCCACTGCGCGCTCAACTCATCAAACAGGCCGTTCAAACCGCTGTAGGCAATCGTAAGGAAATTCTGTCCCACTTAAGTCAAACGATAGGCAAACGGATTGCCGAAGAGCGTCTTGATGCCCGCGTCATCAGCCGACAAAAACATCTATACAGCATCTACAACAAAATGCGGGATAACCGCAAACCCTTTAACGAAATCATGGATGTATTTGGTTTTCGAATTATCACCCAAGACGTTGATGCCTGTTACCGTGCATTAGGCATCATGCATAATCTCTACACCCCTATTCCAGGTCGTTTCAAAGATTATATTGCCATCCCTAAAGCCAATGGTTATCAATCCCTTCACACCACAGTCAAGGGTTTAAACGGGGTGCCTATTGAAGTTCAAATCCGCACCGAAGAAATGGAAGCCATGGCCAACAATGGTATCGCTGCCCATTGGCTCTATAAAAATGCGGATGATACGGCGCCCAGTCACGCACAGTCGCGTGCACGGGAATGGATGAAAAGTTTGCTCGAAATACAGCAAAAAGCGGGCAGCTCCCTGGAATTTATCGAAAATGTCAAAATAGATCTTTTCCCGGACGAGGTTTATATCTTTACACCCAAAGGCAATATCCTCGAATTACCCGCCGGTGCCACGCCAGTTGATTTTGCTTATGCCGTTCATACAGATATCGGCAACCGCTGTGTTGCCGCCAAAATTGACCAACGGCTTGCCCCGCTCAGCACTGTGTTAAAAAGTGGGCAAACCTTACAGATCATTACCACACCAGGGGCACAACCGAATCCCTCGTGGTTAAATTTCGTTATTACCAGCAAAGCACGTAGCAATATTCGTCACTACCTTAAACAAAGACATCACTCAGAATCCGTATCTCTGGGCAAACGTTTGCTGAACACGGCCCTCGGACAATCATCAAACACCCTGGAAACACTTTCTGAAGAAAACATTCAGCGTGTTCTAAAGGAAAATGGACTTAATACACTCGACGAATTGCTTGAAAATATTGGTCTGGGTAATCGCATGGCCCAAATTATTTCCCGTCAATTTATTCAAGAGGAGCAAGCAAGTGACGATAATGACGGCCAACAATCCGCACCCGGTCCTTTGGCCATCAGAGGCACCGAAGGCATGGTCGTCAGCTTTGCCAAATGTTGCCGCCCCATCCCGGGCGACGCCATCATCGGCCATCTCAGCTCAGGACGCGGCATTGTGGTTCACACAGATTACTGCCATAACGTCAGCACGTATGAGTTAAAACCGGAAAAATATATTCCCGTTGTGTGGTCAGACAAGGTTGAAGGGGAATTTATGGTCGAAATCCGGGTGGAGCTCGAAAATCAACGTGGCGCGCTGGCCGTGGTAGCCACGTCAATCACCGACTCCAATGCCAACGTTGAATCCATTAATATGGAAGAGAAAAACGCCAACTACAGTGTGATCAGATTACTTATTTCCGTGCATAACCGCGTTCACCTCGCTCGTATCATTAAACGACTCCGGGGCATTAAAACTGTGGCCAAAATCACCCGATCAAAAGCATAATTCATCAATCACCTAACCAACATCACTGAAGCCCAGCAGGAGCCGCATGAGCATCAATAGCAAACAAGTTATTTCAACAACGGCCGCGCCCCAAGCGATAGGCACTTACTCCCAAGCCATCAAAGTGCAGGGCACAAGCTATCTATCGGGACAGATCCCGCTTGACCCACGCACCATGGCACTCGTACCCGGTGACATGGAAGCTCAGATCATCCAGGTCTTTGAGAATCTGAAAGCCGTCACGGCGGCGGCGGGCGGCAGCCTGAGCGATATCGTTAAATTAAATATCTATCTGACCGATCTAAGCCACTTTGCGCTGGTTAATGACGTGATGTCCCGGTATTTCAAAGAACCCTACCCAGCACGCGCCGCTGTGGGTGTTGCGGCCCTGCCCAAAGGTGCTGCAGTTGAAATGGATGCCATCATGGTGAGCCTGTAATCGGCTTACTTGCTTCTTAAACCGGGAGCTGTCCCGTGTCAAAATCGCCCGTGTCAGCATTCACCCAACCCTTAACTGTCTTGAAGGGCATAGGCCCGAGCCTGGCCCAAACGTTTTCAAAACTGAATATTCATACGATTCAGGATCTGCTTTTTCATCTGCCTCTGCGTTACGAAGATCGAACGACGCTGACCCCTATCGGCGTGCTCACGGCTCATGCTCCAGCGCTTATCCAGGGGCAAATCATCCAGTCTCAAATTGTGCTGGGGCGCCGCCGCAGCCTGTTATGTCGAATTCAGGATAACACCGGTAGCATGTGCTTGCGTTTCTATCATTTCACTCTGGCGCAGAAAAACCTGCTCGCACCTGGTGTTACGCTGCGCTGTTTTGGCGAAATCCGCCTGGGAAGCAGCGGCCCCGAAATGTATCATCCCGACTATGAAATCATTTCGCAGGAGAATGCGCCACTTCCTACCACCCTGACGCCGATTTACCCAGCGACGGAGGGCATCACACAACAGCGCATGCAGAAAGTCATTCGCTTGGCGCTTACTCAACTTAAACTCGACTCAGTCAACGATCCCTTGCCCGACTATCTGCCGCGTTCTCTGTGTCAGTCTTACCAATTACCAACACTCAAAACCGCGCTTGAGTATTTGCATCAACCCCCGCCCAACGCACGTCTTCAAGCTATTTCAGCCAAACAACACCCCTGCCAATTACGTCTGGCCTTTGAAGAACTCGTGGCGCACAGCCTGAGCTCACTCAGAGTGCGGCAACAATTACGCCAGCATCCTGCGCCGCGTTTGGCACCAGCATATGCGCTGATCACAGAGTTTCTGGCACAATTAAACTTTAAACTGACGTCCGCGCAACAACGCGTATGGCAGGAAATCGCTCTGGATCTGGATCAAACCCAACCCATGCTGCGTTTGCTCCAGGGCGATGTAGGTTCGGGAAAAACGGTTATCGCGGGCCTTGTGGCCGTATGTGCCATCGCAAATGGCTATCAAGCAGCCATCATGGCGCCCACTGAAATTCTGGCCGAGCAGCATTACCTGACGTTTATGTCGTGGCTGGCACCTTTACAGATTAAAATCGGCTGGCTCAGCGGCAAAACCAAAGGCAAACTCCGTCAACAAACCCTGGCGGCACTGGCCAACGGTGAAATTCAGCTGCTCATCGGTACCCATGCTCTGTTTCAAGACGATGTGGCTTTTGCCCGCCTCGGTGCCATCATTATCGACGAGCAGCACCGCTTTGGCGTCCATCAGCGCCTGGCCCTCAAACAAAAAAGTGACTCGCATGCCTTAAGCTGCCACCAACTGATCATGACCGCCACGCCCATCCCGCGCTCATTGGCCATGTGTGCCTATGGCGAACTGGACAGTTCCGTCATTGATGAATTGCCGCCAGGACGCACGCCAGTCAAAACTCTTGTTTTACCCGATACACGCCGCAACGATGTCATTGATCGCATCCGTCACGCCTGTCGCGACAAGAAACAGATTTACTGGGTGTGCACGCTCATCGAAGAATCCGAACAGCTGCAATGTCAGGCCGCCGAAAACAGCGCCGAAGAACTTAAACAAACCATTCCTGATGCACGCATTGGTTTACTGCACGGCCGACTAGGCAATCAGGAAAAAACGGCCATCATGGCGCAGTTTAAAGCCGGATTAATAGATATTCTGGTCGCAACCACCGTGATAGAAGTCGGGGTCAACGTACCCAATGCCAGCCTGATGATCATCGAAAATCCGGAACGTTTGGGCTTGGCGCAACTTCACCAGCTCAGAGGTCGGGTCGGGCGCGGTGCCATAGAAAGTTTCTGCTTACTGCTGTATCACCCACCCTTATCGCTGCAGGGTCAGGCAAGGCTGGCTATCCTGCGTGAATCGAATGACGGCTTCGCCATCGCCGAACATGATTTGGCCTTGCGCGGCCCGGGCGAAGTATTGGGCACGCGCCAAACCGGTGAACTCAAGTTCAAAATCGCCGATTTACAACACCACAGCCAGCTCGTCGAACAAGCACACCATGCAGCGCAAACCTTATTTCAGAACACCGAATCCGGGATTATTGATGCGTTGATTGATCGCTGGCTGCCACAAGGCGTGTTGTACGCCCAAGTCTGAGCCGTTTAATTCAGGCAAAAGATCGACCATTCAAACCCGGATCAGCAGATCTTTCCTATACTTAATCAAAGTAAGTTAAATACGCGCAAACAAACAAAGACGCTTGCAAACGTTTATGTGTGCCCTGGAGAGAAAAATGTCCTTATCTGCTACCGTTCAAGCTTTTCTGGCTGCGGAACATCTCAACTATGATCTGGCCAACAGTTACGCCAGCGAGAATGATCCGGCGCATCAAGCAAGCCCCAGTGCGATGGCAACCCTGATTTTGCTGGAGGACGGTCTCGGTAAAGCACAAATCCTGATTCCTCGCGCCAGCCTGCTTGATCTCACCGCGCTCAACAGCTCCCACGGTCGAACATGGCGGGCTTGCGCGGAACACCCAATCCCTCAGGACAAAGACGCCCCACTCAACCAGCCCGCCCTTCCGCTTTTACCTGACGCGTTGCTCTTGGTGGATAGATACTTATTGAAGCTTGACCCGATTTATCTTGAGTCAGGCACGCCACATATTTACATAAAACTCAGTCAAAAAGAGTTTGCTCGCCTGATCAGTCACGCACACGTTGAGGCACTGTGCCAACCCCTCAAGCCCTTGATCAAAATCTCCTTGGCTGAAGAAAACGATACCAGCAGCGTCAATCAAGCCATACAAAGTTTTTCTGCACGCAGGATCAAAAGCCGCCTCAATGAAACGCTTGAAATCCCCCCTCTGCCAACAACAGTAGAAAAAGTAATTCAACTTCGAATTAATCCCGACGCACACGTTGAGCAATTAGTTGAAGCCGTTTCCATGGACCCAAGCCTGGCCGCACAGATCGTCAGTTGGGCAGCCTCACCCTTTTATGCTATTCCGGGGAAAATTCGTTCCATTGAAGACGCTATTATTCGGGTGTTAGGGTTTGAACTGGTGGTTAATTTGGCCATAGGACTGGCCATTGGCAAGACGCTCCAACTCCCTCAGGATCATCCATACAACCAGCCGCCCCATTGGCAACAAGCGATCATTACCGCCACCGCGATGGAAAGGCTTTCGCGCCTGCACCCCAGCCGCAACCGGCCCGCACGTGGTCTCGCGTATCTTTCTGGTTTGCTTAACAACTTTGGTTATCTGGTCTTAGGGCACACGTTTCCACCGCATTTTTCGTTGCTGTGTCGCCATATAGAAGCCAATCCCCACGTGCCCAGCGCTTATGTTGACCAGCATTTGTTTGGTATAACGCGAGATCAAATCAGCAGTCTTTTGTTTCAAAGCTGGAGTTTGCCTGAAGAAGTGGTTCGCGCCGTTCGCTGGCAACAGGTACCCGGTTACCAAGGACCCTATGCGAATTACGCCAACCTATTGTGTTTGTGTCACTTTTTAATTAACGAAGCACAAAATACAAACCACAACTGCATTATGACCGCCAATCAAATAAATCAGCTGTATGAACGTTTAGGCATCCAAGCCAATGAAGCACACGCAGTTGTCGCTGATGTGTTGGCTAAAAAAGAGGAATTTAGTGCGTTTACCAACTTATTCAAGCAAACGACGCATCATTGATTCAACATTGAACCCAATTCGACGTACCAGGCAAAAAGAGAAAGGTCACCTTGCAGGGTAAGCTCCTGGTTTTGCATGCCCTGCATAAAGGCCAGTCGCTTACCGTTGGCGGTCATGATACGCGTACCCACCACCGCGTCAGCAAAGCTAATCACCAGATCAGGAGCCGAATGAGCGCCCCAGTGGCTGTAAATTCGCTGTTTTGACACAAGAAAATGGCGACAGACACGGCCGCTTTGCGTCTGGATCTGGAAAACGATGTGTTTATCGCCCAAATGCGCCTGAACTCTGGTATCCGTACTGCTTTTCCAGTACATCTTCCAGCTCAGCGCACCCAGTAAAACGAGAAATTTTGCGCGCAGAAACCAACGACTGGCTATCAGTGTCGCAACAATAGATTCAAACCTAGTTCGCACCATTGATCACATTTTTCAATTTGCTCGCCGGGCGAAAACACACGGTATGATGGGCTGGAATTTCAATCGTCTGACCGCTACGAAGATCGCGTCCCGATCGCACAGAACGATACCGTTTACTGAAACGGCCAAAACCAGGAATAAACACCTCGTCATGCTGAGTCAGCCCGAGTGTAATTTCCTCAAGAACAATGGCGACAATATCTGCCGCCCGCTCTTTGGACGCCCCGGTCACAGCCGCCACCTGCAGAGCAAGTTGCGGTTTTCTTACGGGAGATCCAAGCTCCTGTTTTGGTTTGCCACGCATGACTAGTCAGATCGTCCCATGCGTTTGCGCTCATTTTCTTTTAACAATTTTTTTCTGGCACGAATATTCAGTGGCGTGACTTCAACCAACTCATCATCCTCAATAAACTCCAGCGCCTGTTCTAAAGTCATGCGAACAGGCGTTGTCAGGACAATATTTTCATCCGTCCCTGACGCGCGCATATTGGTCAACTGTTTGCCTTTGGTCGGGTTCACAACCAGATCATTGCCCCGGGAGTGAATGCCTATGATCATGCCTTCATAGACTTCAATATTAGGTTCAATCATCAAACGACCGCGCTCTTGCAAATTAAACAGCGCAAAACCCAAGGCTTTACCCGTTACCATGGAAATCAAAACGCCATTTTGACGTTTTGCCACGCCACCTTCTTTGAGTTTGCCATAGTGAGAAAAAGTGCTGGTCATGATGCCAGAGCCCGAGGTCAAGGTCATGAATTGACCACGAAAACCAATCATGCCACGCGAGGGCACGATGTAAGATAAACGGGTACGGCCTTTGCCGTCAGGCACCATGTCCTTAAGTTCGGCTTTGCGCAAACCCAAGGCCTCCATCACACCACCTTGATGTACATCTTCGACATCAATGCTCACCTCTTCGTAGGGCTCCATTCTCACCCCATCAACTTCTTTGATGATAACTTCCGGGCGAGACACCCCCAGCTCAAAGCCTTCGCGGCGCATGTTCTCGATTAATACAGACAGATGCAACTCACCACGACCAGAAACCTTGAACTTGTCCGGACTATCCGTGTCTTCAACGCGCAAGGCCACGTTGTGCAAGAGCTCTCGCTCTAAACGATCACGGATATTTCTTGTCGTAACATATTTGCCATCCTGACCGGCAAAGGGTGAGGTATTCACCTGGAAGGTCATCGACACCGTGGGTTCGTCAATAGACAGGGCGGGTAAAGGGTCAGGATTTTTGGGATCGCATAAGGTATCGGAAATATGCAGCGAATCAATGCCCGTCACACAAATAATGTCACCGGCCGAAGCCTCAGGCACTTCAACACGATTCAGGCCCATATAACCCATGATTTGCAAAACACGCGCATTACGGGGCTTATCTTTGTCATTCACAACCACAATCGGCGTGTTGGAGTTGATTTTGCCACGCGCCACTCGACCAATACCAATAACACCGACATAGCTGGAATAGTCGAGAGAGCTGATTTGCATCTGGAAGGGACCGTCAATATCAACGGCAGGCGGCGGCACTCGGGTGATAATGGTTTCAAACAGGGCTTCCATCGTGTCGCCGATCTTATCCAGCGCTAACCCCGCAGTGCCATTAATTGCCGAGGCATAGATAATGGGAAAATCCAGCTGCTCATCTGAAGCACCCAGGTTGGCGAAAAGATCAAAAACCTGATCAACAACCCAATCAGGCCTAGCACCGGGGCGGTCAATTTTGTTAATTACCACAATGGGTTTTAAACCACGAGCAAAGGCCTTTGATGTAACAAAACGTGTTTGCGGCATGGGACCGTCGACGGCATCAACCAGCAATAACACCGAGTCGACCATGGAAAGCACGCGCTCCACTTCGCCACCAAAATCGGCATGGCCAGGGGTATCCACGATATTGATGCGGTAGTCTCTCCATTTCACCGCTGTGTTTTTTGAGAGGATGGTGATGCCTCGTTCTTTTTCAAGATCATTTGAATCCATCATGCGCTCAGTCACCTCTGCGCGCTCACCGAGCGTGCCTGACTGCTGCAGCAACTTGTCAACCAACGTGGTCTTGCCATGGTCAACGTGAGCAATGATGGCGACATTACGTATCTTCTCAATCACTTTAATTACCCCTGGTTAATATGGTGGGCGAGTATACCTGAACCCAAGAATCCCACAACTCGGACGAGTCTTTTGCTACAAAATTAAGTGTAATTTTTTGTCCGGCAGGCTTGCCAAATAGGTTAGCATAAGCGGTTTACGTCAATCGCGCACTCATTACAAACAGACAGGTACGAATAACGTGACCATACAACGTAAGGCCATTGCTCTGGTCTCGGGCGGGCTCGACTCCATGCTGGCAATCAAAGTCATCCAGGAACAAGGCATCACCGTCGAAGGTATCAATTTCTACACCGGGTTTTGTGTCGAAGGACACACCCACGCCATTCGCAAACGTGATTCCAAAAAAGAAAAACGCAATAACGCGCTCTGGGTCGCTGAGCAGCTAGGCATCAAATTACACATTGAAGACATATCCGAAGAGTACAAAGACACTGTTATTAACCCCAAACACGGTTACGGTCAGCATTTAAATCCGTGTCTTGACTGCAAGATTTTTATGGTCAAACAAACCCAGCTCTTGCTCAATCGCGCACGCGGGTTTGCCAACGAAGGTGGCTTTGATTTTATTATCACGGGCGAAGTCATCGGCCAACGCCCCATGTCCCAGCGCCGCAACACCATGCCCCTGATCGCCCGCGAGTCCGGTGCGGACGATCTGTTATTGCGTCCTCTGTGCGCCAAAAATCTTCCTGCTACGCTTCCTGAGCGAGAAGGCTGGGTCGATCGTGAACAACTTTATAACTTTTCCGGGCGCAACCGAAGCCCGCAAATTGCCTTGGCCAAAAAATTTGGTTTCGATGACTACGCCCAACCGGCAGGAGGCTGTTGTTTTCTCACCGACGCGTCTTATTCCAGCAAACTGGCCGACCTGTGGAGCGCACGCGGAACCCGGGATTATGAGCTGGATGACATCATGTTGCTGAAGGTGGGCCGCCATCTGCGGCCCAATAAAAACTTTAAATTGATTATCAGTCGTGAAGAAGGCGAAAACCGCTTTTTGGAAGGTTACCGTAAATCGTTTACGCATCTTTTCTGTAGCAGCCATCCCGGCCCATTGACCCTTATAGACGGCAATCCTACCGAGGAAGACATCGAACTGGCGGCGCGCATCACCACACGTTACTGCAAGGCCCGAACCGATCAGCACGCAACGGTAGAAGTTCACTATGTAGGCGGCGTGGTGAAAACATTACATGTTAATCCAATGGCAAATGAGGATATCCCACAGGACTGGCATATATGAGCTTGCAATTCCCCACGACCGGCATACTCGATGCGCGCAAACTACTCTGCCCTATGCCGGTCATCAAAACACAAAATAAAATCAAAACCATGCGTGCCGGCGAAACCTTGCTCGTCATAGCAAGCGACCCGGGCGTCAAACAGGACATTCCCTCCTGGTGTCGAATTAACGGCCACCACGTTATGGAAACATATACAGACAACACTGATATTTGTATCGTCATTAAAATTGGTTCTTACTCTTAACTGAGCACCAAAATGGCGCGTCCAAGCCATCATCGCCCTTGAACACCCAAACCCGCTGATCGCCACTGACTGATAGTGCTTTCAAATAGTTGGTTTCGCTTTTACCGTAGACAAGGTATGCGCGAGCTAGCTGGTATAAGTTTTGTATATATTATTTGCCAGAATTGTGTCCGGCGGATGCTATGCGCACGCTTCATTTCAGCGTAAACTCGCGCATGCTAAAAAATGGCTGTTAAAACCTTTCAGAAAGAAATCGTGACTACTGACAGTCTGCAACTAATCAGCCTTCTTTGTAACTAACCATCAATAATCATTAATAACTACAGGAAATCATTATGTCTGAAAAGACCTATAGCTTGATACAAGAACACCAAGTACGATGGATTGATCTTCGTTTTACCGATACCCACGGCAAAGAACAACACCTTACCGTGCCTGTTAGAGAAGTGAACGATGACTTCTTCGAAGAAGGAAAAATGTTCGACGGTTCATCTATTGCCGGCTGGAAACACATCAATGAATCCGACATGATCCTGCTGCCTGACGACTCAAGCGCAGTAATGGATCCGTTTACGGATGAATCCACACTGATTATTCGCTGCAATATTATCGAACCAACCACCATGCAAGGTTACGCACGCGACCCACGCTCTGTAGCAAAACGCGCTGAAGAATATTTAACTTCAACAGGCATTGGTGATACCGCCTATTTTGGCCCAGAACCCGAATTTTTTGTTTTCGATGATGTCAAATGGCATGCAGATATCAGCGGCGCCAGCTACAGCATTAATTCCGAAGAAGCAGCATGGGCTTCGAATCACAGCTTCGAAGGTGGCAACACGGGCCACCGTCCGGGTATAAAAGGCGGTTATTTCCCCGTTCCTCCCGTCGATTCTGCTCACGATTTGCGTACTGCCATGTGCGTTGCCATGGAGTCCATGGGACTGGAAATTGAAGTGCATCACCACGAAGTAGGCACCGCCTGTCAAAATGAAATTGGTGTTAAATTCAACACCCTGATCAAAAAGGCCGATGAAGTACAAATTCTGAAATACTGCGTTCACAACGTAGCGCACGCTTACGGAAAAACCGCCACCTTTATGCCCAAGCCACTGGTTGGCGATAACGGTAGCGGCATGCATTGCCACCAGTCCATCTCAAAAAATGGTAAAAACATTTTCGCTGGTGATGAATACTCTGGCTTATCAATGGATGCGCTTTATTATATTGGCGGCATCATTAAACACGCCAAAGCACTTAATGCCTTTACCAACCCTGCAACCAACTCGTACAAACGTCTGGTTCCAGGCTTTGAAGCACCCGTTATGCTGGCCTACTCAGCGCGTAACCGTTCCGCATCTATTCGAATTCCTTACGTTACCAGCCCTAAAGCCCGTCGTATCGAAGTGCGTTTCCCCGATCCTTGCGCCAACCCTTACCTGGCATTTGCTGCCATGTTAATGGCAGGTCTTGACGGTATTCAGAACAAGATTCACCCCGGCGATTCCGCTGACAAAGATCTCTATGATCTGCCACCCGAAGAAGCCGCAGCCATTCCTACTGTGTGCTCCAGCCTGGAAGAAGCGCTTATGTCACTGGATAACGATCGTGAGTTCCTCAAAAAAGGCGGCGTGTTTACTGATGACATGATCAACGGTTTCATTGAGCTGAAAAAGAAAGAAATTCAGCGTATCAATGGCACCACGCATCCCGTTGAGTTTGAGATGTATTACAGCTTGTAATACGTATCTTCAGCCTTGCATTTTAAAAAAGGAGGCCTGGCCTCCTTTTTTTATCCAGCAAGTTGCCATTCCCTTGTCTTGTACCATAATTTAAAAATGAATAAGAATCGTCGAAAACAGCTGTCTGTTATTTTTTTACTTGCGACCAGTACAAGTCAGGCCGCTATCTACAAAACCGTCGACTCCCAAGGCAATGTGTCATATAGCGATACTTATTCAACTCAATCCGAACAAATCAATTTACCCCCCGCCCCAATTGTCCGCATTACACCCAGCCCGAAAATAACACCCACGGTCGGATCGAATGAAAATCAACCGGCTGAAGCAGCAAGATACCAGAGCCTTGAGATAAACGAACCAAACAATGACGCCTCCATTTATAACAATGCAGGTGATGTTACGGTATCGCTATCGTTGCAACCCGAGCTGTCTTCTGGTGACATTATCAGTGTCAGCGTGGATGGCAAAGAAGTCTATAAAGGCACCTCAAGCACCACAACACTTAGCAACATTGATCGTGGCACACACACAGTACGCGCCGTGATTTTCGACAGCAAAGGGCGGCCTCTCATCAGCAGTAAAGCGCTTACTTTTCACTTACACAAACAGTCTGTATTACTCAATCCAAACATCAATAAATAAATATCAGCACCGAAATAGTGCGACTATTAAAAACAGCACCAATAAGGTGCTTTGATGTCAGCATGTCGCCTCTCTAATTTTGCTCTTCATTTACTCCACTCTTATTTGCATAAAGAGATCTTCTTATAAAGTCAAGGCGGTAGATAAAAGTCGGCGTAGTTATTGCTTGGTACAAGCTAACCCATATAGCGGCCTAGAGAAAATGTACGAAAGAACCACCTGTCAAATT
>Ga0209841_1000247_pt1 | contig 12630 bp, 10 predicted proteins | sample GWRWT4_30Apr14_FD_187185 | JGI IMG/M metagenome (GOLD analysis project Ga0209841, IMG submission 187185) | Sand microcosm microbial communities from a hyporheic zone in Columbia River, Washington, USA - GW-RW T4_30-Apr-14 (SPAdes) (version 2) | ecosystem: Engineered > Artificial ecosystem > Sand...
TGCTGGCGAGTGCCATGGGCCTGAGCCTTGTCGGTGCGGGGCCTGCCCATGCCCTCAAGCCAGATCAGCAAAGCCAGCCTGCCGAGGCGCGCCTGCTTGAAATCTACCGCTTGATCGGGGCCGGGCAAGGCAAACTGGCCCTGAAAAAGGCCCAGACGCTGGTCGAAAACGTGCCCAATTTTCAGTTGGCACAGATGGTTTACGGTGATCTGCTGCTGTCTCAAACGACCCCACTGAAAGCCATGGGGAGCGCCCCCGCCGACTTGACCGAACGTGCGCCCCAGCGGATTGAACAATTGCGCACGGAAGCCGAGCGCCGGCTCTTCGCCCTGCGCGAACGACCGCCTGCTGACGCGCTACCCGCCCAGTTCATCGAGACTCCACCCAGCACCAAGCACGCCATCGCGGTGGACGCCAGCCGCTCGCGCCTGTACCTGTTTGAAAATGGCCCTCATGGCTTGCGCGTGGTGGCCGACCACTACGCGTCCATCGGGCGTCTGGGCGCCGAGAAGGCCGCCCAGGGTGACCAGCGCACGCCTTTGGGCGTGTACTACATCACCAGCCGGCTGGATGGCAAACAGCTCACCGATTTCTACGGTGTGGGCGCCCTGCCTTTGAACTACCCCAACGAGTACGACCGCCGCCAGGGCCGGACCGGATCAGGCATCTGGCTGCATGGCGTGCCCAGCGACAGCTACGCCCGCAGCCCCAACAGCACTGACGGCTGTGTGGCCTTGGCCAATCCGGAGCTGAAAAGCATCCTGGAAAGCGTGCAACCGCGCACCACCCCGGTCGTCATTGCCAAAAGCCTGACCTGGGTGCCCGCCAAATCCGCCGAACATGAGCGGCGCAACATGCGCAACCTCATTGAGGGCTGGCGCGTGGCTCGGGCTGGCGGCGATCTGAGCCGGTTGATGTCTTTTTATTCCAGCCAATTTTCCAACGGCACACGCGATTTCAATCAGTGGCGACAATGGCTGGAAAAAGAAGTGGTCAGCCAGCGTGGCAAGTCCTTGCAACTCAAGGATCTGGCCATCCTGGGCTGGCGTGACAAGGGCGAGATCCTGGTGGTGACCTTCGGAGAAGTGTCCGACGGTCAACGCACTGGCGTCGTCAAACGTCAATACTGGGGTAAAGAAGGCGGCCTTTGGAAAATATTCTATGAAGGAGTGATCGGATGACTTACCTGCACAAACTCGTCAACGTGGGCTTTGTGGCCACAGCACTCAGCTTCGCCACGCTGGGCTCTGCGTTTGCACAGACAGTGAAATTGTCTACCAGCGAGGGCGACATCGTCGTTCAACTGGACGCCGCCAAGGCGCCCAAAACGGTGGAGAACTTCGTTCAGTACGTGAAATCAGGCCACTACAACGGCACCGTGTTCCACCGCGTGATCAAGACCTTCATGATCCAAGGCGGCGGCATGACGCCTGACATGAAAGAAAAAACCACGCGCGCGCCCATTCCATTGGAAAGCCGCAACGGCCTGAGCAACGTGCGGGGCACCCTCGCCATGGCCCGTACCAGCATTCCCGACTCGGCCACCGCGCAATTTTTCATCAACGTCAAGGACAATCACTTCCTTGACTCGGCCCAATCCCCCGATGGCAACGGCTACGCCGTATTTGGCAAAGTCGTGCAAGGCATGGACGTGGTCGACAAGATCCGGATGGTGGAAACCGGCCAGAAGGGTCCTCACGGCGACGTGCCCCTCAAACCCATCGTGATCAAACAAGCTACCCTGGAGAAATGACATGACCAAAACCGTTGAACTGCAAACCACGGCAGGCGTGATCCGCCTTGAACTGGACGACGCCAAGGCGCCCGCCACCGTCGAAAACTTCCTGAACTACGTTCGCGCCGGCCACTACAACGGCACGATCTTCCACCGCGTGATCAAGGGCTTCATGGTGCAAGGTGGTGGCTTCGAGCCTGGCCTGAAGCAAAAGCCCACCACCGACACCATCCAGAACGAAGCCAACAACGGCCTCAAGAACGATCACTACACCGTCGCCATGGCCCGCACCAGCGCACCCCATTCGGCCAGCGCTCAGTTCTTCATCAACACCACCAACAACGATTTCCTGAACTTCAAGTCGGAAACCGCCAGTGGCTGGGGCTACGCGGTCTTCGGCAAGGTTGTCGCTGGCACCGAGATCGTCGACCAGATGGAAAAGGTCAAGACCGGCCGCAGCGGCGGTCACGATGACGTGCCCGTGGAAAACCTGGTCATCACCCAAGCCACGGAAGTGTGATGTCGTGACTGGGGACACCCTCCCCTTTCCTGCGGCCGACGCGCTCAATGCACCGCCCTCGTGGCGGTGCATTGATTTTGTGTCGGACCTGCACCTGCATGCTGGCCTGCCGCGCACTGCCTCGGCGCTGGCCCGCTATCTACAAAACACGCCCGCCGACGCCGTCCTGATCCTGGGCGACCTGTTCGAAGCCTGGGTGGGCGACGACATGCGCCATGCCGGCTTCGAGGCCGATTGCACCGCTTTTCTGGCCGAGGCCGGCCAACGCCTGCACCTGGGCCTGATGGTGGGCAACCGCGATTTTCTGCTGAGCTCTGACATGGTGACCGCCTGCCACGCGCACGCCTTGGCCGACCCCACCATCCTGAACGCCTTTGGCCAGCAGGTGCTGCTCACCCACGGTGACGCTCTGTGCCTGGCCGACGAGGAATACCTTCGTTTTCGCGCCCAGGTTCGCAACCCAGCCTGGCGTGATGCCTTCCTGGCCAAACCACTGGCAGATCGCCTCATGGTGGCGCGCCAGATGCGCGAAGCCAGTGCCGCGCACCAGCATCAACAAACGCCCGAGAACTGGGCCGATGTCGATGAAGCCGCCGCACGCTCATGGATGCAGGCCGCCCACACGCCCGTGCTGGTCCATGGCCACACCCACCGCCCCGAAACAGCGCCCTTTGGCATGCATGGCGGCACCCGTCACGTCTTGAGCGACTGGGACCTCGACGGCGCCCATCCGCGCTGTGAAGTGCTGCGCCTCACCGCCCAAGGCTTCGAGCGCCTGTCTTTGCCACCAGCCACGGATTGAAAAAGCCGAAGCACAAACAACAAGGGCCCAGCCAAAGCTGAGCCCTTGTACGATCTGGCCAGGCCAGAAGAAGATCACTCGGCCGTGGCGGCCTCCGCCTTGGGCTTGTCGCTCTTCTTGTTCGGCTGGATGTCCAACTTGACTTCCATCTCGCCTTCGGCACCTTCAACCACGTCCACCGTCAGGCGGCCGCCATCCACCAGGCGACCGAACAGCAACTCGTCGGCCAGAGCACGACGGATCGTGTCCTGGATCAGACGCTGCATCGGACGTGCGCCCATGAGCGGATCAAAGCCCTTCTTGCCCAGGTGAGCACGCAAGGCGTCGGTGAAGGTGACTTCCACCTTCTTCTCGGCCAGTTGGCTTTCCAGCTGCAGCAGGAACTTGTCGACCACCCGCAGGATGATCTCTTCGTCCAGCGCCTTGAAGCCAACGATGGCATCCAGACGGTTGCGGAACTCAGGCGTGAAGACACGCTTGATGTCCGCCATCTCGTCGCCCGCCTGACGCTGGGTGGTGAAGCCAATGGTCGATCGCTGCAAGGTCTCGGCACCCGCATTGGTCGTCATGATGATCATCACGTTGCGGAAGTCGGCCTTGCGACCGTTGTTGTCCGTCAGCGTGCCATGGTCCATCACCTGCAGCAGGATGTTGAAAACGTCCGGGTGGGCTTTTTCAATTTCATCGAGCAGCAAGACGCAGTGCGGCTTCTTGGTCACGGCTTCGGTCAACAGACCACCCTGGTCGAAACCAACGTAGCCCGGAGGCGCACCGATCAGGCGGCTGACCGCATGACGCTCCATGTATTCCGACATGTCGAAGCGGATCAGCTCGATGCCAAGGATGTAGGCCAATTGCTTGGCCACCTCGGTCTTGCCCACGCCGGTGGGACCACTGAACAGGAAGGAGCCGATCGGCTTGTCTGGCTTGCCCAAGCCTGAACGCGACATCTTGATCGCGGACGACAGGGCATCGATGGCCAAGTCCTGACCGAACACCACGCTCTTCAAGTCGCGGTCCAGGCTCTTGAGCTTGGAACGGTCGTCGTTGGACACGCTGGTTGAAGGCACCCGCGCGATCTTCGCGACGATGTCTTCCACCTCGGCCCGCGTGATGGTCTTCTTCTGCTTGCTCTTGGGCAGGATGCGTTGTGCCGCGCCTGCTTCATCGATCACGTCAATCGCCTTGTCAGGCAAATGGCGATCATTGATGAACTTGGCGGACAGCTCGGCCGCGGCTTGCAAGGCGCCCAAAGCGTACTTGACGCTGTGATGCTCTTCAAAGCGCGACTTCAGGCCCTTGAGGATCTCGATGGTTTGTTCAACCGAGGGCTCGACCACTTCCACCTTCTGGAAGCGACGCGACAGGGCCGCATCCTTCTCGAAGATGCCACGGTATTCCGTGAAGGTGGTGGCGCCAATGCACTTGAGCTGGCCCGAGCTGAGCGCGGGCTTGAGCAGATTGCTGGCATCCAGGGTGCCGCCAGAGGCCGCACCGGCACCGATCAGGGTGTGGATTTCGTCGATGAACAGGATCGCACTGGGCTGCTCTTTCAGCTGCTTGATCACAGCCTTCAGGCGTTGCTCGAAGTCACCACGGTACTTGGTGCCGGCCAGCAGCGCGCCCATGTCCAAGGCATACACCTCGGCATCGGCCAGCACGTCAGGCACGTCTTTTTGCGTGATGCGCCAGGCCAGGCCCTCGGCGATCGCGGTCTTGCCCACGCCAGCTTCACCCACCAGCAGTGGGTTGTTCTTGCGGCGACGGCACAGGATCTGAATGACCCGCTCCACCTCGTGGTCACGACCGATCAGGGGATCGATCTTGCCTTCACGGGCCAGCACATTGATGTTCTGGGTGTATTGCTCCAGCGGCGAAGCCTTGGGCTCGCCACCTTCTTCCTTCTCGGTCTCAGGGGGGCTGGACTCTGAAGAAGACTTGATGGGCTCAGGAGGATCGGCCTTGCGGATGCCATGGGCGATGTAGTTCACCACGTCCAGGCGTGTCACGCCCTGCTGGTGCAAGTAGTACACCGCGTGCGAATCCTTCTCGCCGAAGATGGCCACCAGCACATTGGCACCGGTGACTTCCTTCTTGCCACTGCCCGAGGATTGGACATGCATGATGGCGCGCTGAATGACACGCTGGAAGCCCAGGGTCGGCTGGGTATCGACTTCGTCGGTACCGCCCACGGTGGGGGTGTTGTCACGCACGAACTGATCAAGGTTCTTGCGCAACTCTTCCAGGTTGGCCGCACAAGCTTTCAACACCTCGGAAGCGGAGGGGTTGTCAATCAAGGCGAGCAACAGGTGCTCAACGGTGATGAACTCGTGGCGTTGCTGACGGGCCTCGACAAAGGCCATGTGCAGACTCACTTCCAACTCTTGCGCAATCATGCGGTCTCCAGAATGCACTGCAGGGGGTGCCCGGCTCTGCGGGCGGCGGCAAGAACGAGTTCGACCTTCGTGGCCGCGACGTCTTTGGTATAGACCCCGCACACACCACGACCTTCGTGGTGGATTTTGAGCATGATTTGCGTCGCTGTCTCGATGTCGTGACGGAAATATTCCTGCAAGACGATGATCACGAATTCCATGGGGGTGAAGTCATCGTTGAGCATCACGACCCTGTAGAGCTTGGGGGGCTCCAGGCTGACAGTTTCTTTTTCGGCAATGGCCAGCCCCTCTCCACCTTCACCAGGCCCAACGGGCGGTTCGGATGAGTGGGGTTGTAACGGTTCAGTCATGAATTCATTCTACGAGACGCGATTGCTTTGTGTCTTCACATGTTGCGGTAACCCACCTGAGTTCAAGGGGGGAAATTCACCCAGCTTTCACGACTTTTCAAAGCACCGTGGATTGATCGGGCATGTCCAGGCTGAACTCAGGTGGAGGCCAAGCGCAAAATTTCAAGCATATTTCACATCGCAAAACAAACAGGCTGTCAAGGCGAGAAACCCAGCCGCACCCTGGGTGCTTGACACCTGTGGATTCGGACTAGAAAATGACAACAAACTAACAGGAGGGACAGTATGGCTATAGGCACTGTCAAGTGGTTCAACGACGCCAAAGGGTTTGGCTTCATTGAGCCCGATCAGGGGGGCGGAGATGTTTTCGCCCACTTTTCAGCCATCCAGATGGATGGTTTCCGCACGCTCAAGCAGGGCTCGAAAGTTCAGTACGAACTGATAGCCGGCCCCAAAGGCATGCTTGCGCAAAACATTCAGCCCGTTGATGCCGTCACGGCGGAACAGGCTCAACCCGATGCCCTGAGCGACATGCACTTCAGGGAATTGTCTGGAGGGCCTGGGCACAGCTTGCCGCACTGACGCCCCGCACCAACAAGAACCCCGCCTTCAAGGCGGGGTTCTTGTATCAAGCTGTGACTCTTGTTAGTCGCATGTCAGCTTGCCGGGCGCCGGTGTGCAGGTGTCCTTGTGTTTGACGGTGCCACTGCCTTCAGTGGCGGCACGCCCCGCGCCGACCTCACCGATCACACTGTTGCGCACTCTGGATGAAACATTGGCGCCAGTCGGTGCCTGCCCGGCTTCGGCCACGCAATCCAGGCTGTTGGTTTTGGGCGTGCATTTGCCAGGCAAACGCAAAACGCGGCTGCCTTCAGACACGGGTTGGCCCGATCCAACGTGGGTGATCAAACCGCCGCGAATGCTCAGCGCATCGCCCTGCTTCAAGGACCTCGTCGCTGGCGTGCCTTGGGTTTGATCAAGCGCCTTCACCGCCGAATTCTTGGCGGCCACGCCAGGAGGCGTCGCAGCTTGCGACTTCGTGTCGACTGGAAACTGCCCTTCAGTCGGGGACGACGCCTGCGCCCAGATCGTGGAACAAAAACTGGCACAGCACACCGCCAAAGCGGCCCGAACCAGGTGATGGTGGGTGCAAGAGAAAGCTGATCGATTGGTCATATAGATTGCCTCAAGCCTTCAAGCTCAGAAATTCTTGGTCAGCACGGCATTGGCGCGCGGCTGGTGGGTGTTGTTGTCTGCCAGCGGCTCTCCAGTGGCACGCCACGCCAGATTCAGGCGCAACGCGAAATCACTGGGCCGCGCCCAGATCATGCCCAAACCATAACCGCTGAGGTTGCGGCTGGTCGAAGCCGACAGTGAGTTTGGCGCCAGCTTGGCATGGCCCCAATCATAAAAAGTGCTGAACGCCAATTCTTGCGCAAAACGTCCAAACCAGGCCTCCGGCGGCAAGAAACGCAATTCCGTGTTCACCACATGGGCGGTGTCGCCTGCGGCTTCGCCCGGGGCAAAAGCACGAACGCCCGTGGGCCCACCCACCGCGAAGCGTTCGGTCGCGTCCAAGGTGGTCCCGGCAATCTGGCCTTTGTAGCGTGCGTAGAGTTGCAACCGACCGCTCACCAGGTTTTGCAGGCGTGAATAGCCCAGACTGGCTTTGCCGAAATTGGTTTTCAGGCCAGCAGTCGTCGTGTCGGCCGCATCGAACTTCATTCGGCCTTGCAGCCAGCTGAGCTCGTAGGTGTTGACCCCGCCGTTCAACCAGTTGTCGCGGAAGTCCCCGACCACCCCCAACTGCACGTCGTCACTGGTCTTGCGGGAAGACACGCCCGAGTCCTGATCGTCAAATCGCTTGTTTTCGTAGCTCAGCAAGCTGAACACGTTGAGGTTGCGCGAACGCACCACCGGGTACAGCGCAAAGCCGCTGGCCGCGATGACGGTGCCCGTCAAGTCGGAAGAAACATATTCCTTGTCCAGCTCGTAGCGCACTTTCGACAGGGCCGCGCCCAGCTTCAAGCCATTTGCACCGACCGGCGACACGTAGCTCACGCCAGCAAACGCCAGGCCACCCCTGAAGGAGCTCAGGGCATTGACGGACACGACATCGCCACGCCCGGTGGGGCTGGCCACGGTCAGGCCGCCGCTGATGCGGCCCATGCCGGTGTAGCGTGAACCCAGGGAGTCGAGCTCGACCCGGCCGCTGACCCGGGCTTCGGCGGTGGGCGTGACAATCAGCGCCGCGGTGCCGGGTTCGCGACCTTCGCCAATCTCGAAGCGCGTGCGGACACCTTGCAGATCATTGAGCAGGAAAACGACCCGCTCGACGTCTTTCACACGGATGACCCCGCCGGGCTTCAAGGCGGCAAGGTGGCTTTCAAGCACATCGCGGTGCACAGGCATGGTGGTGTCGGGCCAGTTCAACTGCACTTGATCAAGACGCCCCTCGAGGACCGCAATGTGCACGACGCCATCTTTGGCCTGCTGCTCCGGCAGGTAGGCAAAGCCAACGTAGTAGCCCAGCTCGCGCTGCATGTACAAGGTCACGGCGGCGGTGGCATTGACCAGGTCTTCATAGTTGCGCCCCTTGCCGGTGAAGGGTGCCGTGATGGCCGCCAGCCTCGCGGCTGAAGCATCGGGCAAGCCATCGACCTGGTAGGCGTTCACATCCAGGGCCATGTCTTCTTCAGGCTTGCCCAATTCGCGCAGAGGCGCTGTGGACGAGCCAGCAGCAGATGGCGTGACGGGCTGAGCCCAGGCCCCGCCGGTGGCCAGCAAGATGGCCGCAGCGGCCAGGACTTTCAAATTCAAAGACGCAAAACGCACGGCAACAATCCCTTTTGAAATGGTGATTTCGCAAGGCTGCGTGGGCTTCAGACGCCGCAGTCCTCCGAGCACCCGTGAGGCCGGGCCGATGGTATATCAACACCCGTTCAATTGACAGCCGCCACGGGAAAACACAACGGCCGAGGGATTCGTGGTCTTGACAGGAGGCTGCCATTCGCACGCCTAGACTTCCGCATGCCCAACCGCCCTGCACCCGTCACCTTCTGGGAAGCCTTTCGCTTCTGGCTCAAGCTGGGCTTCATCAGCTTTGGCGGCCCGGCCGGGCAGATCGCCATCATGCACACCGAGCTGGTCGAGCGCCGCCGCTGGATCAGCGAGAAGCGCTTCCTGCACGCCCTCAACTACTGCATGGTACTGCCCGGCCCCGAGGCCCAGCAACTGGCCACCTACATCGGTTGGCTGATGCACCGCACCTGGGGCGGCATCGTGGCCGGCGCTTTATTTGTGCTGCCCTCGCTGTTCATCCTGGGCGCCTTGTCATGGGTTTATGTGGCGTTCGGGCAGGTGCCGGTGGTGGCGGGCATCTTCTACGGCATCAAGCCGGCGGTGACCGCCCTGGTCGTTCACGCGGCCCACCGCATCGGCACGCGCGCGTTGAAGAACGGCTGGCTTTGGGGGATTGCGGTGGCCTCATTCGTGGCCATCTTTGCGCTGGAGGCGCCCTTCCCCCTGATCGTGCTGATCGCCGCCCTCATCGGGCATGTCGGAGGCCGGATGGCACCGCAGATTTTTGTCGTGGGCGGTGGCCACGGTACCAGCCAGCAAGCCTATGGGCCCGCGTTGATCGATGACGACACGCCGACCCCTGCACATGCCCACTTCAGCCGAAGCCACCTGGTCAAGGTGCTGATCATCGGATTGGGTTTGTGGGCTGGCGCCATGGCCCTGCTCTTGCTCACTCATGGCGTGGATAGCACGCTCACACAAATGGGCTGGTTCTTCACCAAGGCCGCCCTGCTGACCTTTGGCGGCGCCTATGCGGTGCTGCCCTATGTCTACCAAGGTGCGGTGGAGCACTACCACTGGCTGACGGGGCCGCAGATGATCGACGGCTTGGCCTTGGGTGAGACCACGCCCGGACCGCTGATCATGGTGGTGGCGTTTGTCGGGTTTGTGGGTGCGTGGACTCAGCAGGTGTTCGGGCCCGATGCCCTGATGCTGGCTGGCGCCGTGGCCGCGACTGTGGTGACCTTCTTCACCTTCCTGCCCTCTTTCATCTTCATTCTGGCAGGCGGCCCCTTGATCGAGTCGACGCATGGCCAGTTGAAGTTCACCGCGCCGTTGACGGCCATCACGGCAGCCGTGGTCGGGGTGATCCTGAACCTGGCGATTTTCTTTGCTTACCACGTGCTGTGGCCGCAGGGCCTGAGTGGGCGCTTCGATGGGGTGTCTGCCTTGATTGCGCTGGGCGCCGCCGTGGCCTTGTTCCGCTTCAAACTGGGCGTCATGCCCTTGCTGGGCTTGTGCGCCCTGGTGGGCCTGGCCATCACCTGGCTGCGCTAGTCGGCCAATTCGTCCAGGATGGGGCAGTCGGGCCGGCTGTCACCCTGGCAACACTGGGCCAGGCGCTCCAGGGTGTGTTTCATCTCGGCCATCTCGCGCATGCGCCGGTCCAGGTCGGCCACATGGGCCAGGGCAATGCGTTTGACGTCGGCGCTGGAGCGCTTGCGGTTTTGCCAGAGCTTCAGCAGTTCGGCCACTTCGGGCATGCCAAACCCCAGTTGCCGCGAGTGCTTGATGAAGCGCAAGGTGTGCACCTCGCGCTCGCCATATTGCCGGTACCCGGCTTGCGTTCGCGCCACCTTGGGCAACAAGCCCAGGGATTCGTAGTACCTCACCATCTTGGCCGAGACACCCGACTGCGCGGCAGCCTGGCCGATGTTCATGGGTTCCGCAGTCATGTCGAGCTTCCCTTCCAGCGGCGCAGCATCAGGGCATTGGTGACCACGCTGACGCTGCTGAACGCCATGGCCGCACCAGCGATCACCGGGTTGAGCAAGCCCATCGCGGCCAGAGGGATGCCCACCAGGTTGTAGACAAACGCCCAGAACAGGTTCTGGCGAATCTTGGCGTAAGTGCGCCGAGAGATGTCGATGGCATCGAACACCAAGGCCGGGTCGCCCCGCATCAGGGTGATGCCTGCTGCGTGCATGGCCACGTCGGTGCCGGTGGACATGGCGATACCCACGTCGGCAGCGGCCAGGGCCGGGGCATCGTTGATGCCATCGCCCACCATGGCCACACGCAGGCCGGATGCCTTGAGCTCGCTCACGATGGACGCTTTGTCTTCAGGCAAGACCTCGGCGCGGATCTCGTCGATGCCCAGTTGCTGGCCCACGGCCTGGGCACTGCCCTGGTTATCACCGCTGAGCATCACCGTGCGCACGCCATGCTCGTGCAGGCGCGAAATCGCTCGTGCGGCTGAGGCCTTGACCGTGTCACCGAAGGCCAGCAAGCCCCGCAGCAGTGGCTGGCCGGGGTTGGTGACATCGGCGACCCAGGACACCGTCCGCCCTTGCTGTTGCAACTGCCCGGCCCGGGCTTGCAGCACTTGCAGCTCAACCCCCAGCTCTTGCATCAGGCGGGTGCTGCCCAACCTCAGGTCTCGCCCGCCTACCAAGGCGGCCATGCCTCGGCCGGCCAGCGCCCTGACGTCATGCGCCGCGACCAGGGCCAGGCCCTCGTCTTGCGCAGCTTGCAACACAGCATGGGCCAACGGGTGCTCGCTGCCCGCCTGGATGGCCGCGCTGTCGGCCAGGAGTTCGGCCGGGCTGCCGTTGGCCGCCTCAAATGCCACCAAGCGCGGCTTGCCCTCGGTGAGGGTGCCGGTTTTGTCAAAGGCGACCAGCTTGACCGCGTGAGCCACCTCCAGAGCCTCGGCATCTTTGATGAGGATGCCATGGCGCGCCGCCACGCCGGTGCCGGCCATGATGGCGGTGGGCGTGGCCAGGCCCAAGGCGCAGGGGCAGGCGATGACCAGCACGGCCACGGCGTTCAGGATCGCGTTTTCCCACTGGCCCGTGCCCAAACCCCAGGCCATCAATGTGATGAACGCAATGCCGATCACCACCGGCACGAAGACGGCACTGACCTGGTCTACCAGGCGCTGGATGGGGGCCTTCTTGGCTTGCGCAGACTCGACCAACCGGACGATCCGGGCCAGCGTGGACTCCGCGCCCACCGCCACCGTGCGCACCAACAGCAAGCCCTGTCCGTTGACTGAACCACCCGTGACCAGGTCACCCTCGTGCTTGGCCACCGGCAGGCTTTCACCGGTGATCAGCGACTCGTCGACCTCGCTGCTGCCTTCGGTCACCTCACCATCCACAGGCACGCGCTCGCCAGGGCGGATGACCACGACATCGTTCACCCGAACGCGGGCCACGGGCAGTTCAAGGTCTTGCCCAGCGCGGCGCACGCGGGCCGTCTCTGGCCGCAGCGCGTTGAGTGCCCGGATGGCTTCGGTGGTCTGGTGTTTGGCACGCGCCTCCAGCCACTTGCCCAGCATGACCAAGGTGATCACCACGGCCGAAGCCTCAAAGTACAAGTGGGGCATGTCGTGTCCGCCATGGCGCAACAGCATGTACAGGCTCAAACCATAGCCTGCCGAGGTGCCCAGGGCCACCAGCAAATCCATGTTGCCCGATCCGGCCCGCAAGGCCTTCCAGCCCGCGATGTAGAAGCGCGCCCCCAACCAGAACTGGACAGGTGTGGCCAAGGCCAGTTGCAGCCAACCGTTCAGCATCCAGTGCTCGCCCACCAGCATCCCGATCATCGGCAACACCAAGGGCGCTGACAGCGCTGCGGCGACAGCAATGGGCCACCAGTCGGGCGCCCACGGTCGCGCGGCGACCACTTCCGGCTCTGCTGCCAAGTCGACAGGGTGAGCGGTGTAGCCTGCTTTTTCGACCGCAGCCACCAATGCCGGCAGGTTCACATCGCCATCATTGGATTGGACCGTGGCCATTTCT
>Ga0209841_1000249_pt1 | contig 12615 bp, 10 predicted proteins | sample GWRWT4_30Apr14_FD_187185 | JGI IMG/M metagenome (GOLD analysis project Ga0209841, IMG submission 187185) | Sand microcosm microbial communities from a hyporheic zone in Columbia River, Washington, USA - GW-RW T4_30-Apr-14 (SPAdes) (version 2) | ecosystem: Engineered > Artificial ecosystem > Sand...
GTTGAAGCGCAGGGGCAGGGCGCGCAATTCATCCATGGTGCTGAACTGCTTGCCGACACGGAACTGGACATTGTCATTCGGGGTATGCATTTCACCGGCAAAAGCAACGGTGTTCTGATCATTGAGCGTCTTGATGACTTCGCGCAGGTCTATGCCAAGACGCGCCAGTTTCTGTTGCGATATTTCCACATAGACTTTTTCTTCCTGCACGCCCAGTAGTTCGACCTTGGCCACATCCGGTACCTGCAACAATTGCTGGCGTATCAGATCGGCGTGATTGTGCAATTCGGCGGGGGAAAAACCGTCGGCGGAGAGCGCATAAATCACGCCGTAGACATCACCGAATTCATCATTGAATACGGGGCTTTGCACGCCTTGCGGCAGCCGGCCACGCATGTCCCCCACTTTTTTGCGCACGGTGTACCAGATATTTTGCACTTCTTTCGGCGGGGTGGAGTCCTTCACCTCAAGAAAGATGGTGGTTTCGCCTGGCTTGGAGTAACTGCGGATGCGCTCCACATACGGCGTTTCCTGAAGGGTTTTTTCCAGGGGGTCAGACACCTGCTGTGCCATCTGCATGGCCGTGGCGCCAGGCCAGAAGGTACGCAGTACCATCATGCGAAAAGTGAAAGGCGGGTCTTCATCCTGACCGAGCTGGAAATACGCTGCACTGCCGGCAACGAGCAGCACGATGAGCATATAAAGCGTGATCGCCGGATTCTGGATGGCGATACGCGAAAGATTGAAACGATCGAGCTTGCCGGGCGTAGTGGGTTCTGGGGGTGTATTGGTACTCATGACAGCACCCCTTACTGCGCTGCGGTGGCGGTGAAGGGCTTCACTTTCTGTCCCTCGCTCAAGACATGCACACCGGCAATAACAACCCGGCTGCCGGCTTTGAGGCCGAGCACCAGCACATCATTGCCGTCTGCGCCGGCGATCTTCACCGCCTGCTGGTGCACCTGAGAAGTTTTTTCATCGTAGATCCAGACCAGCGTGTTGTTCTGCTTGCCAAAAATGGCGGTGGTGGGCAGGCGTGAAGCGCTTGAACTCAATGCCGGCAATTGCAGACGCAGCGTGGCAGACTGGCCGAGTGCCAGTGCATCGAGAGGCGCTTTCACGGTGTAGCGTGCACGAAAGGTACGCGTAGCCGGATCGGCAGCGGCGGCAAGCTCGCGCAATGCGGCGGGAAAGGCCGTATCCGGCTTTGCCCATAGCACGACATTGGCTTTGGCCACTTTCGCAATTGCGGTACGGTCTTCCGGGAATTCCACTTCGATTTCACGAGGGCCGTCCTGGGCCAGGCGAATGACGGGCTGACCTGCGGTCACGCCTTCACCGGTATCGGCCAGTACGGCAGTGACAACACCATCGGCGTCAGCGCGCAGCACGGTGTCGGCCAGCCGGTTTTTTTCCAGCGACATGCTGCTGGTGGCTTGCTCGTGCTGGGCTTCCGCCGCAGACAGTTCGACCCGTTTGCGATCAAGTTCGGTGACTGAGACAAAGCTTTTTTTGCGCAGCTCCTGATAGCGTGCGTATTCCGAGCGCGCATTTTCCACGTTGGCCGTGGCCGCAATCAGTTGTGAGCCTGCGGCCTGGTCGGAGAGCTGGAAGTCGCGCGGATCAATGCGTGCCAGTTCGTCGCCACGACGCACGCGCTGGCCGGTTTCGACGCGCCGCGATGTGATCTTTCCGTTCACGCGAAAGCCCAGGTTGGATTCAATGCGGGCACGTACTTCACCGGCAAATTCCACGCTCGCGGCGGTATTGCTGCCGCCAGCCGTCATCAGCTTGACCGGTCGCTCGGGCGCGGCGGGTGGCTCCTTGTGGCTGCAGGCGCTCATGCCAAGGGAGGTGCCGGCAATCAGTACGGTGGCAAGCAGGGTCCGGTTCATGATGATGATCTCGATCAGGCTGGTGTTGATGAGGCAGGAGAGGGCAGGTCGCGCGCGGGTGATGACCCGAGCATCAGCCCGTCGTAGAAAATCGTGACGACTTCGTCCACGTAAGCTGAAATTTTTTCTGGCGTTGCCAGATGTGCTGCGAGCTCGTGCTTGTAGACGCCGGGAATAGCGAGCATGCGCATCACTCCCAGCACCATGCTGGAACAGGCGGTGTGTGAAAGCTGGCGCATCAGGCCCTGTTGCTGGGCTTCTTCAAAGAGCTCGCGAATGCGCTGCATGTAAGGTTGCAGATAGTGTTCGCGCAGATGGTCGGCACGTTCGTCGTCACCTTCGCCTTCACGAAACATAAAGGCAATGGCATCGGGCTCGGTGGCCATCAGGGTGAGCGAGGCCCTGAGGTTGTGGCGCAGTTTCCAGGCCACGTTTTCGGCTTCGATATTTTCCAGGGTGAGGACAAGGTGGCCGAGCAGGGGGGCGAACACGCTGTCGGTAGCTTCGTACCAGAGTTGTTGTTTGCTGGTGAAATGATGCGTGAGCAGGCTGTCGCTGACGCCACATTCAGTGGCGAGGTGGCGCAGCGATACGCCTTCATAGCCCTGGCGGGCAAAGGCGGCAAAGGCGTGTTTGAGGATGTCCTCGCGTGGCATGGCGGAGCCGTCCCGGGAAGGCCGGCCACGGCGGCGCGAGGTCAGGGGGCAGCTTTTGGTCATGGTTCTGTTTTTATTTATTGGTCGACCGCCCAATATGAGCATTACTTCTGTTTTATGTCACCCCCCGCGTCTGGTTTAAGACCGGTTTTTTACAACCTTCGGATTCTGCTGTTTTTGCTCTGGCGTGATGCTCAAAAAGCCACTGGCGTGGCCGTTGCGGGCCCAGGCGGGCGAAATGATGGGAGCGTTTTGCGCATGTGCGTTCATCAGGCCGCGGTGCAGGGCAAAGGCCCCGAATTGCTCGTTAATACTGTCCATGACCTGATTGCGGCCACTGCTGTTATCGGCTTCGGCAAAGAAGTCGGGCTGGCTGCCGGCAGGAGCCGGTGTGCTGCCATGGATGTGTACCTGCTGTACGACCTCGCCAAACCAGTGCTGGCGGAGGAAGCGTTTGCAGAGCTGGAAAATGGCCAGACCGTCATGGGTGGGCTGCTCACTCTGCATCCAGGCCTGACGCCAGCCTTCAGGGGCACGCAGGCCGATATGGAAGTCGCGGATCACGAGATCATGGCGGCGCAGGCGGGTGGCCATCTTTTCGGCCAGATGCAGGTAGTAGGTCTGCAGGATGGCCGGGTTGCGGGTTTGTGGCGGCAGGATTTTGCCGTGGCTCATGGACTTTTGCTCATGCTGGCGGGTATCCACAGCGGCAGGATCCTTGGCCTGGGCCATCAACCAGAGGCGTCGGCCCAGGTTGCCAAAGCGCCGGGCCGGTACGCTGATGGGGATTTTCTTCATGTCTCCGCAGGTAAAGACGCCGTATTCGGCAAAGAACTCGGCAATGCCGGGGCCTATGCCACAGAGTTCGGTAAGGGGCACGGGAGCCAGTACTGCTTCGGCATCCTCCGGCCGCACTATCGTCATGCCTTTGGGTTTTTGCTGTTTGGCGGCCCATTTTGCCGTGGTCTTGTCACCGCTGATGCCGACCGAGCAGGAAAGGCCCGAGGCCTCCAGCACCGTCTGCTGGATCAGCCGGCCGATGTGGTCGGGTTGGTAACGGTAATAGCGCTGGCAGCTGGTGAGGTCGAGAAAGGCCTCGTCGACGGAGAACACCTCCAGGTCGGGGCTGACATCGTGCAGTGCCGCCATGATGCGGGTCGACACTTCAGCGTAGCGTGCCGGGCGAGCCACAATCCTGACGCACTCCTTGCAGCGCTGATGCGCCTCTGCCCATTTGGTTCCGGTGCGAATGCCGAAGGGGCGGGCTTCGTAGGAGGCAGCAATGATGGTCGAGCCTTGCTCGCCATTGACGACACCGACAGGCCGGCCGCGCAGACGAGGATTATCAAGCTGTTCCACGGCTGCAAAAAAAGCGTCCATGTCGACAAGGGCAATCATGCGGCGCCAGGCACCGTAATTCTCGATACTGTTCATGCGGTCAGTATATTGGGCGCCGGCCACAACCTGCAAGACAGTCGTGAGAGGGGTTTTCAACAGGCTGACGGTAGCAGTGGCGGTGTTACCGTCAGCCTGTTGCTGCGGCCTCAGGTAACGGATCTGGCAGCACAAAGCGTGCTGGCTCTAGATGGCTGCTGCTGGGCAGTGATGCCGGTGTGTACTTTAAGAGACCTGCGTAGACATCCCGAGACAGGCCGGGGACGGATGCGGCCAAAACCGTCATTGGCATGTTGCATTCGTCATGTCTGGTACGGCCTGTGCTCTGTTACCCGCAAACGGAAGCAGAGGGCTCGCCAAAGCCCTTCCAGTATTCTCCGCTCAAAAGAATGCATAAAAAACGGAGCGCATCATGAAAAAAGTAATCACTGCTGCCTTGATGGCAGTGGCGGGTCTGACGGCGATGGAAGCCAGTGCCGGCACCTACACCCAAACCAAATATCCCATTGTGCTGGCACCCGGCGTGCTCGGCTTCGACAAGATACTCGGCATTGAATACTTTTACGGTGTTCCCTCCGCACTCAGCAAAGACGGTGCGAAGGTCTATGTGACCTCGGCATCGGCTTTCAATACCTCGGAAGCCCGTGGTGAGCAGTTGCTCGGCCAGGTGCAAACAATTCTGGCCATCAGCGGTGCCCAGAAAATCAATCTGATCGGGCACAGTCATGGCGGCTTTTCGGCACGTTATGTGGCCGGTCTCATGCCAACACGAGTGGCCTCCATCACCACTATGGGCTCGCCGGTAAAAGGCACGCCCGCCGGTGACATGATTCTGCAGTTCACGGCCAATCCCCTGATTGGCGGTGTGGTGGGCACGGTGGGCAATGCCTTCTCCAAGCTGGTCAGCGTACTGGGCGGCCAGAACTACAGCGAAAACTTTCTCGGCTCCATGGCCTCTCTCAGCACCAGCGGTGCAGCTGCGTTCAATGCACGCTTTCCGGCCGGTGTTCCTGCCTCGTCATGCGGTGAAGGTGCCTACTCGGCCAATGGGCAGCGCTTTTACTCCATGGGCGGCACCAGTGTGCTGACCAACGTTTTTGATCCTCTGGATATCTTCTTCAGCGCAACCAGCCTTGCTCAGGCCGGGCAGGCCAGTGATGGCCTGGTCGGACGCTGCAGCAATCATTTTGGCCAGGTGCTGCGTGACAACTATCCCTGGAACCATGGTGATGAAATTAATCATCTTTTCGGTATTCGTGGCCTGTTCACGCCGGAGCCCACGTCGGTTTACCGCGATCAGGCCAACCGTTTGAAGAATGCCGGCCTCTGAGTGTTAACGGATGTAAAAACGGCCGCTTATGCGGCCGTTTTTGTTTATGGGCCATGGCCGAATAGGCTGATGGGTGAGTCACTGATGGCGATATAGTAGGGCACGGCTGAATGGCCCGATGACCTCGCGTGAAAACAAGAAAAACAGGAGTGCACGATGAAAAAGACTGTCGGCCTTGCGCTGGCGGCTGCCGTATTGCTGCTTGCCGGGGGGCTGTACTGGCTGTCTTCCGGCGATGCTGATCAATCGTCACCAGGTGACGTGGCTGCTCATGCGGCAACTGGCGCGGATGGTTTGTCATTGCCGCATCAGGCCCCGGCAAGCTTTGCCACCGGGACCGAGAGCATGCCCACCTCCTTGCAGGGCACCGAGGTGGAGGGCGATCTGGAAGTGGATGCGGCGGGTCATCTGAAAATCACCAATGGCGTGCGCCGCGTTTTTGATTATTTTCTCTCGGCGATAGGCGAGGAGCCGCTGGAAAGCATTCTCGCGCGCATTCGTGCCTATATCCGGCACAAGCTGCCGCCCGTGGCTGCGGCCGAGGCAGAGCAGATTCTTGATGCTTACATTGCCTACAAGCACGGTCTGGAAAATATCCAGCAGGCACAAAGCACGTCCAACGGCCGTATCGATGTGGATGCCGTACGCCAGCAAATGCAGCAAGTACAGGCTTTGCGTACGCAATATCTAAGCCCTGCCGTCATCACGGCCTTCTTTGGCGATGAGGATGCCTATGACCGTTACACTCTGGCCCGGCTTGAGCTGATGCAAAACAAGAATCTATCGGCAGCCCAGCGTGCGCAACAGCTGGCCGCCCTGGAGCAGCAATTGCCGGCATCGATTCAGGAGTCGATGAAAACCATCAACCAGTACCAGAATCTGGAGGCCTTGCAGGCTGACTGGAAAAAGCGTGGCGGTTCGCCGGCCGAATTGCGCCAGATCCGTGAAAACCTGGTGGGTGCAGAAGCGGCCAACCGGCTGGAGTCGCTTGATACCGAGCGTGCGGGCTGGGATCAGCGCATGAGTGCATGGTATGGCGAGCGTGCGGCCATTCTTGGCAACAAGAGCCTTAGCGAGCAGGACAGGCAAAGCCAGCTCGATGCATTGCGCAAAAGCCGTTTCAATGACACCGAGCGTTTGCGGGTGGAGTCACTGGAGCATATGCGCGATCGCGGTGAAAAGCTGGATGACTGACAGCCTTTGCAATCGCTTTTGCGCCAGGCGTTCACCTTGAACAGTGGACCATGAAAAAGCCCGCACATTGCGGGCTTTTTCATGGTCAGGGATGAGCGGTGTTGTCAGCTGCTTAAAACGTCCACGTTTCCAGCCGCAACCCTTTCCCGTTGGCAATGCCGATAACGGCTTCACCGGTGTCTTCGCGCCAGTCTCCCAGCACAATGCGTCGCGCGGCTTTTCCCTTCACCTCAATCTCGTGGATTTCCGGACGATGCGTATGGCCGTGCAAGAGGGTGATCGAGTTGTTTTCTGCCAGCACACGCACCACATCCTCTGGCGTGACATCCATGATGTTTTCCGCTTTGTTGGAGTTCATGGATTTGCTTTGCGCGCGCCACATGGCTGCAATCATCAGGCGCTGGTCCAGCGGCTTTTCCAGCATCATCTGCTGCCAGGCCGGGTCACGGCTCTGGGCGCGGAAGGCCATGTATTTCTCGTCACGGGTACACAGCTGGTCACCGTGCATGATGAGCAACGGTTCGCCATCCAGATCAATCCGCCGGTCTTCGGGCAGCAGGCTGCCGCCACAGGCTTCTGCAAAGCGGTGGCCCAGCAGGAAGTCGCGATTGCCATGCACGAAGAAGAGCCGGGTACCGCCATCGCTCAGGGCACGAAAAGCCGTGATGACCGCTGTGTTGTAGTCATCAAGGTTGTCATCACCTACCCAGGCTTCGAAGAGATCACCGAGTATATAGAGTGCGCGGGCGCCCTTGATGTGGGCGAGCAGGCTGAAAAAGCCCCGGGTCACGCGCGGCAGATCGGGCGAGAGGTGCAGGTCGGAAATGAAGTAGGTAGGGGTCATGGCGTTTTTGTATTCCCTCATCCGCCCTTCGGGCACCTTCCCCCGGAGGGGAAGGGATGAAAAGGAGTTACTCGCTGATGACTTCAGCGGATTCGATCACGATGGGGGTGGTCGGTACGTCGGAGTGACCGCCGCTGCGACCGGTAGGGACTTTTTCGATGGCCTTGAGCACGTCCAGGCCTTCGGTGACCTTGCCGAACACGGCATAGCCCCAACCCTGCACCGACTTGCCGGAATGGTTGAGGAAGTCGTTGTTCTTCACGTTGAGGAAGAACTGGGCGGAAGCAGAATGCGGGTCTTGAGTGCGGGCCATGGCGATGGTGCCGACATCGTTCTTGAGACCGTTGTCGGCTTCGTTTTCGATGGTGGCGCTGGTTGGCTTCTGGTTCATCTTCTCGTCGAAGCCGCCGCCCTGGATCATGAAGCTGTCGATGACGCGGTGGAAAATGGTGCCGCTGTAATGACCGCTTTTCACATAGGCCAGGAAGTTGGCGGTGGTCTTGGGTGCCTTGACGGCATCCAGTTCAAGAACAATACGGCCTTTATTGGTGTTGAGAGCGACACTCGCCATGAAAAATACTCCTTTGAAATCAGGCCTTTTGGCCCGGGTTGCGTGCCTGGCTGGTTGAGAGGGCGCTAGTGCGCGGGTAGACTCTCGGCTTTCCCGCGTCCGGTCTGCCTGGGCAGTGCCTTCCGGCGGGGGTCGGAATGGGCCGCTATGATAGGCGGCCGCTCTGCCCCTGTCATGTAGGGTTCTGTCGCCTGTGCCGGCGAACGTCTGTAAGAGCGAATGCCTCAACTGTGAGCTTCATGATCGAACCCAACGATTTCATCCGCACCCAGGTCGTCAATGACCTGGCCTCCGGCAAGCATAAAAAGGTCATCACCCGTTTTCCGCCGGAGCCCAATGGCTACCTGCATATTGGTCATGCCAAATCCATTTGCCTGAATTTCGGGGTTGCCGCAGAGAGTGGTGGTGAGTGCCATCTGCGCTTTGACGACACCAATCCCGAAAAAGAGTCCCAGGAATACATCGACGCCATCAAGAGCGATGTGGAGTGGCTGGGTTTCAAGTGGACGGGCGATGTGCGTTATGCCTCGGATTATTTTGATGCGCTCTACGGTTATGCGCTGCAGCTGATCCGTATGGGCAAGGCGTATGTGGATTCGCAGAGCGCGGATGAAATGCGTGCCAGTCGCGGTACGCTGAGCGAACCCGGCAAGAACTCGCCCTATCGCGAACGCAGCGTGGAAGAGAATCTGGCCTTGTTCGAGCAGATGCGTGCGGGCGAGCTGGAGGAAGGCAGCTGCATCCTGCGTGCAAAAATCGACATGGCCTCCGGCAATATTAATCTGCGTGATCCGGCCATTTACCGCATTCGCAAGATTGCCCATCACCAGACCGGCGAGAAGTGGTGCATCTACCCGATGTACGACTATACGCATCCGCTTTCCGATGCCATCGAGCTCATCACGCACTCCCTGTGCACACTGGAGTTCGAGGATCACCGCCCGTTTTATGACTGGCTGCTGGAGACGTTGCAGACGCCTGCGCATCCGCAGCAGATCGAGTTCTCCCGTCTCAACGTCAATTACACCGTCACCAGCAAGCGCAAGCTCAAGCAGCTGGTGGACGAGAAGCTGGTGCATGGCTGGGATGATCCGCGCATGCCAACCATTTCCGGCATGCGCCGTCGCGGCTATGCCCCCGAAGCGCTGCGCGATTTCTGTCAGCGTATCGGCATCACCAAGAGTGAAGGCGTGGTCGATGTCGGCATGCTGGAATTCTGTGTGCGTGAGCACCTGGAAAATACCGCTCCACGTGCCATGGCCGTATTGCGCCCGCTCAAGGTGGTGTTGACGAATTATCCTGAAGGTCAGGTTGAAACCATTCAGGCGGCTCGTCATCCCAATTTTCCCGAGATGGGGGAGCGCGAAATTCCGTTCACGCGCGAGCTGTACATTGATCGCGCCGATTTTGAAGAAGTGCCGCCCAAGGGTTACAAGCGGCTCATCCCCGGTGGTGAAGTGCGCCTGCGCAATGCCTATATCATCCGGTGTGACGAGGTCGTGAAGAATGGGGTCGGTGACATCACCGAGCTGCGTTGTTCCTGTGATCTGGCCACGCTGGGCAAAAGCCCGGAAGACCGCAAGGTGAAAGGTGTGGTGCACTGGGTGTCGGCTGAAAAAGGCATTCCGGCCGAGGTGCGCCTGTACGATCGCCTGTTTACTGATGCAGCACCTGATCGTGGCGATGTGGATTTCAAGACCTTCATCAATCCCGGTGCTCTGGAAGTGATAACGGCAGTACTGGAGCCATCACTGGCATCGGCCACGGCAGAGCAGCGTTTCCAGTTTGAGCGTGAAGGTTATTTCTGCGTTGACCTGCGAGACAGCAAGCCCGGCCAGCTGGTGTTTAACCGCACGGTGGGTTTGCGTGACTCATGGAAGCCGGGTGCCTGACATGCTGCTTGTCCATAATACCGAATCCAAACGCAAGGAAGTCCTCAAGCCCATCCATGCCGGTGAAATCCGCATGTATGTCTGCGGCATGACGGTTTACGACTACTGCCATATCGGTCATGCCCGCGTGCTGGTGTCGTTTGATGTGGTGACGCGCTGGCTGCGCCAGTCGGGCTGGAAGGTCAGCTATGTCCGTAACATCACGGACATCGACGACAAGATCATCAAGCGCGCCAATGAAAACGGTGAAGATTTCCATGCCCTCACCGAGCGTTTCATTGTGGCGATGAATGAAGATGCCGATGCACTGGGCGTGATCCGGCCGGACATCGAACCCAAGGCCACGGACTATGTGCCGCAAATCATTGCCATGGTGGAAACGCTGATTGCCAGGGGACATGCCTATGCCGCCAGCAATGGCGATGTGTATTACAGTGTTTCTTCCTTCAAGCCTTACGGCCGCCTGTCCAAACGCAATCTCGACGATTTGCAGGCCGGTGCGCGCGTCGAGATCGAGGAAATAAAAAACGATCCGCTGGATTTTGTGTTGTGGAAATCGGCAAAGCCGGGCGAGCCTTCCTGGGAGTCGCCCTGGGGCCCTGGCCGTCCGGGCTGGCATATTGAATGCTCGGCCATGTCGACCTGTTGTCTCGGGAATCACTTTGACATTCATGGCGGTGGTGGTGACCTGCAGTTTCCGCATCATGAAAACGAAATTGCACAGAGCGAAGGCGCGACGGGCGAGACTTACGTCAATACCTGGATGCATGTGGGGTTTGTGCAGGTGAATGACGAGAAGATGTCCAAGTCACTGGGCAATTTTTTCACCATTCGTGATGTGCTCAAGCATTACCAGCCGGAAGTGCTGCGTTATTTCATCATTGCCAGCCATTACCGCAGGCCGCTCAACTATTCCAGCGAGGCGCTGGACAATGCCCGCGTGTCGCTTGAGCGCTTTTATACGGCACTGACCGGATATGATCTGTCGGCTGGTGACGAGCCTGCCGGTGCGGCCGGGTTTGAAACACGCTTTGCAGCGGCTATGAATGATGACTTCAATACGCCGGAAGCCTTGTCGGTATTGTTTGAGCTGGCGCGTGAAGTGAACCGTTTCGACAAGGCCGGTAACCGTGGTGACGCCGCCCGGCATGCGGTTTTGCTCAAACGTCTGGGCGGCGTGCTGGGTCTGCTGCAGCAAAGTCCGGATGCTTTCCGCCAGGGCGGTGCCGCCGATGCCGGTTTTGTGACTGACGTGGAAGCGGTCATTGCTGAAATCGGCGAGGCACGCCAGGCCAAGGACTTTGCCCGGTCGGATGCCTTGCGTGAGTCACTGAAAGCAAAGGGCGTGATCGTCGAGTTCTCGCGTGAAGGCATCAAGTGGCGCAAAGCCGACTGAGCCGCCTTGCGGCGAATCCATAAAAATAAAGCCGCTTGATGCGGCTTTATTTTTGGGCGACAGACAATGAAACCTAAAAATCAGCCGCCGTAATGGCGCGTCCCCGTGCCGCTATCTGCTGCTCAGGGGTCAGGGTGACAACGCGCTTCACCGGCTTGCCGTCCTGGAACAGGATGAGCTCGCCGGTCTGGAACGGGGTCCAGCTTTCATCATCGGTCAGCGGTTCGGTGGCAATGACCGCAACGCGGTCGCCGGGGCCTGCATGCTGCGAGAAATCGATATCCATGTCGGTATCGACCAGATGGGCTTTTTGAAAAGGCCACTCCCGTACCACGTACTGCAGGCGGGTGGTGGCATAGGCAAACAGGGCCTGGCCATTGGACAGCAGGAAGTTGAACGTGCCGTACTGGCAAAGCGGCACCACCAGCTCTGCCAGAGCCTCGAACAGCTCCTCCAGTGACGGTGGTGTTGAGCCAAAACGGATGCGCAAGCCTTCAAGCAGGTCGCAAAAAGCCTGCTCGCTGTCGGTCGAGCCCACGGGTTGATAGAGGCCATTGAGCTCGGGGGTGTATCCGGTCAGGTGCCCGTTGTGGGCAAAGATCCAGTGCCGTCCCCAGTTTTCACGCATGAAGGGATGGCAGTTCTCCAGCCGGGTGACCCCGAAGGTGGCTTTGCGAATGTGGGCAATCACGTTGCGTGACTTGATGGGGTAGCTCTTCATCATCTGGGCAAGCACCGAGGTCGCCGCCGACTCATGGTCGATAAACAGGCGGCAGGCCTTGTCTTCAAAGAAGGCAATGCCCCAGCCGTCGGCATGGTGGTCGGTATTGCCGCCACGGGCCGCAAAGCCACTGAAGGAGAAGGTGATATCGGTGGGGGTGGCGCAATTCATGCCCAACAACTGGCACATGGGGGTCTCTGGGTCACGGGCAGGGAAGTCTCAAGGATAAGCGCTTCTCCGTGCGGGTGCCCAGCGCGTTTTTGTCAGTAGCGTTTTGCCGGTGCCGTTTTGTGAGTTGGCGGGTTTGCCCGTATGATGCCCGTCCCGGCGCAGGGCGCTTTTACGTCTCCCCTTAATGGACCTTCTCATCATCCTGCTGTTGATTCTGGTCAACGGCCTCTTTGCAATGTCGGAAATCGCCATCGTTTCTTCGCGCCGGGTGCGCCTGCAACAAATGGCTGACGAAGGTGATCTGGGCGCACGTGCTGCGATTGCCATCTCCGAACATCCCACCCGCTTTCTTTCTTCGGTGCAGATTGGCATCACGCTGATCGGCATTCTGAGTGGTGCGTTTGGCGAGGCGGCCATCACCCAGCGCCTGATCCCGGTTTTCCAGAACATTCCCTTGCTGGCCGAGCATGCCAAAATACTGGCCACGGGCTGCATGGTTGTGGGTGTGACCTATGTCTCGCTGATTCTTGGGGAGCTTGTGCCCAAGCGC
>Ga0209841_1000250_pt1 | contig 12604 bp, 16 predicted proteins | sample GWRWT4_30Apr14_FD_187185 | JGI IMG/M metagenome (GOLD analysis project Ga0209841, IMG submission 187185) | Sand microcosm microbial communities from a hyporheic zone in Columbia River, Washington, USA - GW-RW T4_30-Apr-14 (SPAdes) (version 2) | ecosystem: Engineered > Artificial ecosystem > Sand...
GGGATAGGACAAGGCCAGCTTGGCCAGGATGTCAGACATGCCCCGCCCCTTGGCTGCGCAAGGCCCGCCCGTTCAAGAAGTACAGCAAGAACATCACCGCAAAACCAAAGCCGGCCAGGCCCGCCGCCAGCAAGTGAGCCTTGCCATAGTCCATGGCCTCGACATGCCCATACAAGGCCACCGACAGCACGCGCGTGGCGCCAGGAATGTTCCCGCCAATCATCAGCACCACGCCGAACTCGCCCACCGTGTGCGCGAAGCCCAGCACGGCGGCGGTCAGGAAGCCGGGGCGGGCGAGGGGCAAAGCCACGGTCACAAAGCGGTCCCAGGAGCTGGCGCGCAAGGTGGCAGCCACTTCCAGCGGGCGGGTGCCCAGGGCTTCAAACGCCTGGTGCAGGGGCTGGACCACAAAGGGCAGCGAATGCAGGATGGACGCCACCACCAGGCCCCAGAAGGTGAAGGGCAACAGACCCCAGCCCAGCATGCTGGTGAAGCGGCCCACAGGCCCTTCAGGGCCCATCAACATCAAGAGGTAAAAGCCGATGACGGTGGGCGGCAGCACCAAGGGCAAGGCCACCAGGGCCGCCACCGCGCCCTTGAGCCGTGAGCGCGTGCGGGCCAGCCACCAGGCGATGGGCGTGCCCAGCAACAACAGCAGCACAGTGGTGACGCTGGCCAGCTCGGCGGTCAGCCTCAGGGCTTGCAGGTCATCGGCGTCCAGCATCACAACCCGTAGCCGTAGGCCTTGATCACGGCCAGGGCCTTGTCACTGCGCAGGTACTTCATCAAGGCGGCGGCGGCTGGCTTGCCCTCGCCTTTTTTCAGCACGGTAGCGTCTTGCAAGATGGGGGCGTACAGCTTGGCGGGCACCACCCACCACGAACCCACGGCGGGCTTGTCGGGCGGGGCCACTTGCGACAAGGCCACGAAGCCCAGCTCGGCATTGCCCGTGGCAATGAACTGCAGCGTCTGGGCAATGCTGTCGCCTTGCACGAACTTGGGCAGCAGGCTGTCGTACAGGCCCAGGGCCTTCAAGGCTTGCTCGGCTGCGGCGCCATAGGGAGCCAGCTTGGGGTTGGCCAGCGCCAGGTGGTTGAAGTCGCCTTTGCTCAGGACCTGCCCTTGGCTGTCCACGAAGCCCGGCTTGGCGCTCCACAGCACCAGCGTGCCCCTGGCATAAGTGAAGTGCTGGCCCTTGACGGCCAGGCCTTCGTCTTCCAGCTTCTTGGGAGTTTCGTCGTCGGCGGCCAGCAGCACTTCGAACGGCGCGCCCGACTTGATCTGCGTGTAGAACTTGCCCGTGGACCCGGTGATGGCCACGGCGGTGTGGCCGGTGTCGGCCGCGAAGTCAGCAGCGATCTTTTGAAAGGGGCCGGCGAAGTTGGCAGCCACGGCCACCTGCACCTGATCGGCCTGCGCCGACCACGCCATGAGGGACAGCACACCCGCCAAAACCAGCCTGTTCATCACCCGCTCCTGCATACATGGGCCTCCATGATGACCCATGAATGGGTTCAAACGCTGGCGGCGGCGTGCGTGTAGCACTTCTTCGGGCAGATCTTGGAGCAGGCCGTGCAACCAATGCACAGCTCCTGGTGCGCGATGGTCATGACCTTCTTTTCGTATTCTTCTTCGTCGTCATCGTCGCTTGACGCTATGGCAACGCGCTGGCCCTGGTCGTCCAGACCCACCAGCTCCAGCACGCCACGCGGGCACACCTTGAAGCAGCGGCCGCAGCCAATGCAGGTGGCCTCGTTGATCTTCTGAACAAACTTGGGCTCCCAGGTTTCACCGCTGGGCATGGTGATGGAAAAAGTGCTCATGGCGTACTCGCGGCGGCAGCGGCCTTGCGGGCCTCGGTCAGGGCAGCGTGCGCATCGTGGCAACGCTGGGCCACGCTCAGGATGTTTTCCCAGTTGGTGGGCAAGTCTTCCGACAGGTCGTGCAGGTCCATCTTGGCCTGCGTGGCCTGGGCATTCAGCTTCTTGATCCTGAGCTTGAGTTCATCGGCATCCATGCGGGTCTCCTTGCGATCAGGCACCGTAGTTGGCCACGTCGGGGTATTGGCGCACCATGGCGATCCCCTCGGACAGGAACTTGCCGCCCTGCTCTGCCAACTTGGCCAAGGAGGCAAAGCCGAAGCGGTGCACGTCGCGCAGCTGTTTGTTGAAAACGACCAGGCGGCCGGCCAGCAGCACCAGGCGGCCAAAGCCTTCGTGGCTCATCTTCATCATGGGGCTGACCATGTTGCCGGTCTCGCGCTCGATGGCCACGCCGACGGCGTTGTAGAACAGCTCCATGCGCCACAGGATTTCGGGGTCGGGGTCGCCAATGATGGGCAACTCGCGGCGCTGCTCGGCGGTCAGGATGTAGGGGCCCAGCAAGGCCAGGTCCGACTTGCCCTCCCAGGCGCCGTGGGTGTCTTGCGCGCGCAGCACCTTGATGAGTTCGCTCACGAAGGGCGTGGCCATGAGGGCCTCGTCCGATGGCGTGGTGGGCGCGTCCAGTGTGGCTTCAGCCATGGTTGACCTCGTCTTCGTCTTCAAAGTTGGGGGTGGCGTTGTCCAGGCCCTTTTGCAGGGCCTTGCGCAGCCAGGGGGGCGGCGTGCCCTTGAGCACGTCTTGCAGCTTCTCAAGGATGTCCAGGATGGGCTCGGGCTGGGGCACCTTGATCGGGTGGATCTTGCTGGCGACCACGCGGGCCGCGGCCGAGCCGCCAATGGCCGCCACGTACAAGATGGCGCAGTCCTTGATGGCTTCCAGCTTGGGGGCCAGCTTGTCCTCGTCACCGTCTTCTTCCAGCTTGCCGCCGAACTCGAAGTTCTCGACGAAGCTGTAGCCCGCCGGTGTCACGTCGTAGACCAGGATGTTTTTGGCCCAGCCGAAGTGCGCGTCCACGCGCTGCTTGTCCTGGGTGCTGAAGGCAATTTTCATGGTTCGACTCCGTCAAGGGTCAGGGGCGAGGTCAGCTCGGGCTCGACCACGATGGGCCGGGCCACGCGCTGGGCGATGTCGGGCAAGGGCCAGCTGCCCTCGTCGGCGTGCGGGATGTGGGCCATCATCAGATTGGCCACCTCGAAGATGAACTGGCGCGTGCCGCGGTAGCCCACCATCACGCGGTGGGCGTTGCCGATGCGGTCAAAGATCGGAAAGCCCAGGCGCAGGAAGGGCTTGTTCAGCCGCTCGGCGGCCTGGCGCCCGTGTGAATGCGTGATCAGCAGGTCGCACTCGGCGGCACCATTTTCCAAGTCTTCCAGATCGCCCAGCAAGGCGGTGTCGGCGGGCAGTTGCGCCAGCACGGCCGAGTGCGTGGTGGTGACGCAGCACTTCAGCTGCGCGCCCATCTCATTCAGCAGTGAGCCGGCGGCGAACATCAGGTCGGGCTCGGCCCCAATGGCCACCTTGACGCCGCCCAGGTAGAAGTGGCCATCCAGCATGGCATCCAGCAACTGGCTGCGCTGGCGGCGGTACTTGGCGGGCACGGGCTGACCGCTCAACTCCGACAGCAGCATCAGGAGGCGGTCGTTGCACTCCAGGCCGGTCAGACGGTCAAACAGGTGGTAAGGCGTGCCGGTGAGTGCCTCCAGCGCCGTGGCCGCATCGCGCATCTGCTCACCAATGGCCAGCGTGGCGACCGACGTGGCCAGGCTGCGGATTTCGTCCAGCGTGGTGCCGCCCAAGGTGGTGCCGCGCCAGTCGCCGGGGATGTGCCCGTCGAGCGAGCCCGACACATCGGGCAAGGTGATCACGCTCAGGCCAAAGGCCTGGATGATCTCTTTCAACTCGTCCAGATCGCCGGGCGTGAGGTGGCTGCCGGGCAGCAGGTTGACCTGTTTGGCCACGCGCTCTTGCCCGATGAAGGCCTGCTCGCCGGTGACCGGGTCCACCACGCTCTTGATGATGCCGGTCACGGCGTGGCGCCAGCCGTCTTCAAAGGCGCCCACGTAGTCGGGCGTGGACACGTAGACCAGGGCCGTGTCTTGCAACTCGGGTTTGCGTTGCAGGGCCGTGGCCAGGTAGCCGTCCACATCGTCGCCCTTGGTTTCGGTGAGGCCGGTGGAGCAGATGGCAATGATAGCGGGCGCTGCGCGTTTACGGATGTTGAGCAGCGCAGCCTCGATGTTCTCGTAGCCACCCATGATGGTGGTGACTTCGTTCATGGCCGTGGTCTGCAGGGGGATCGCCTCTTTGAAGTGGCGCACCAGCAGCACCAGGCCAAACGAGGTGCAGCCTTGCGAGCCATGCATCACGGGCATGCAGTTGTCCAGGCCCATGAAGGCGTAGCTGGCGCCCAAGGGCTGGCTCATCTTCAAGGGGTTGACCGTGCAGGCCTTTTTGGATTCGAGGGTCTTGGCCATGGCGGGCTCCTTCAGACGGCCAGCAGGCCAGCGTCGGCTTCGTCCCACGGGGCGGGGATGCGAACCTGCTGCCACACGGGGTTGTAGAGCGCCTTGTCGATCTCTTCCACCAGCTCGACCATGCCTTCGTAACCGGCATAGGCGTGGTGGCGTTCCTGGTTGATGTCCAGCCAGGGCATGCGCGCCTTCAGGGCAATGAACTGCGAACGGCCCCCTGACAGCATGATGTCGGCGCGGGCATCGCGCAGCATGTTGTACATCTCGCGCGGGGTCATGTCGTCGATCATGTGGGCATCGTCACCCATGATCTCTTTGATCTTTTCCTTGTCTTCCTTGGTGGACTTCTTGATCGAGGTGCCCACAATCTCCATGCCCACCTCTTGCAAGGCTGACACCACCGACCAACTCTTGACGCCGCCAGTGATCAGCAGCACGCGCTTGCCCTTCAGACGCGCCTTGTAGTACTCCAGCCGCTTCCAGGCACGGGCTTCTTCCACTTCGATGAGGCGCTCGGTGCGGTCGATCAGGTCAGCCCCGGCGCCGCGCTGCACCAGCAGGCGCGCGATCTGACGCAAGGTGTCGCTGGTGTCGCCTATGCCGTAGAACGAGCCTTCAAAGTACGGGATGTCCCACTTCTGCTGCATGCGCGTGGCGATGTTGATCATCGACTTGGAGCACACCATCATGTTGACCTTGGCGCGGTGGCTGCTGGCCACCTCGTGGTAGCGGCCATCGCCCGAGATGCACGACAGGATGCGAACGCCCAGCGCGTCGAGCAAAGGCTTGACCTGCCACAGTTCGCCCGAGAGGTTGTACTCGCCGATGATGTTGATGTCGTAAGGCGTGGTGAAGGCGGGCTCTTCGGTGCCGATGACGTAGTCCAGGATGGACTCGCCGCCCAGCTTGTTCCCCAGGTTCTTGGGGCCCGCAAAGCCGGGGCTGTTGACGGGGATCACGGGCTTGCCGAACTTCTCGCTGGCACGTTTGCACACAGCTTCGATGTCGTCGCCGATCAGCGCGGTCACGCAGGTCTGGTAGACGAACACGGCCGGTGGGTCGTACTTCTCGATGATCTCGCGGACGGACTTGAACAGGCGCTTTTCGCCGCCATAGATCACGTCCAGCTCGCTGATGTCGGTGGTGAAGCCGGTGCGGTACAGCTGCGATCCGGACGAGGCGCTGTGCCGGTTGTCCCAGGAGTTGCCTTCGCAGGCGATGGGGCCGTGCACCAGGTGGGCCACGTCGACGATGGGCTGCAGGGCGATCTTGGCGCCGTCAAACGCGCACCCGCCTGCGGCCGCGCCGGGCGAGAGCTGCTTGGTGCAGCCTTTCTTGCGCTCTTTATCGCTTTTGCCAACGTTCTTGTCGCAGCCCGGTTCGTCAAAAACTTCGGCGATTTTTTGCTTGAGCGATGCAGACATGGTCAACTCCAGATGCGACGCTTCAAACGTCTTCGGCCAGCACTTCCAGGGACAACAACTGTTCTCTCAGGGCGTGGCGCGCACGCCAGCCACCCAAGGCTTCAAACAGGGGCTCCTGCCCTTCGATGGCGGCGATGGCCTGCTGGTCGGTCCAGTACACGCGGCGGATGCCGGGGCGCTGGTCCAGGGCCGCCAGGCAGGCCTGCTCCAATTTGATCGGTTCGCGCTGGTACATGCCCGCGCCCAACAGGTGGTCGGCACGGAACAAGGTGGTGTCCCAGCCATGCTGATCACCCAGCGCCGCGATTGCAGGAAAGGCCTGCCGGGCGACCTCGTCCAGCAGGCCATCGCTCACCAAGTCCATGAGCTCGCGCGGTGAAATCTCGTCAAACACTTCCCACGGCTGCAAAGGGTCCTGGGCCTGCACCTTGCGCAGCAGGTCCTGCCCATCAAAGGCAAACCAAGCCTGGGCTTCTTGGGGCCCCTGGATTTCAAGCACGTAGATCATGGCTACCCCTTCACTCCACGCCTTCGGCCTGCGCCTTGGCCCAGATCACTTTGCGAAAGCGTTCGGCAATGGCGACCGGGTCGTTGACGAAGGCCCGCTTGGTGATGTCCATGGCCCCTTGTGCGATCGCGGCTTCGTCATGGCGCAAAGGCACACGCCCGGCCATGTGGGTCGCGCCCGGCACGGCCTTCTGGATGGCCTGGCGATTGGGGTGCTCGATCAGGGGCACCAGGGTGTCGGCCTCGGGCTGCCCGCCCAGGCAGAGCTGGCCATCGATCACCTCAACCAGGCGACCGTCCTGGGTGGTTTTGACATAGGTGGTGGTACCCATGATCAGAAACTCACCACGATGTCTTCATTGCGGACGATGAACTGGCAGGCCAGGCGCCAAGGTGGGGGCATGTCCTTGGTCTCGGCGTCCTCAATCTGCTGCGCTGTGATTTTGCCGGCCAGCTTGAGCACCGTTTTCTCTTTCTGGGTCAAGGCGACGCCGTAAGGCGCATTGCCCGACAGCACGCTGACCTGCACCTGGCAGGAGCCGCATTCGCCGTTTTCGCATTCAAACTCGACCGGCACCTTGTTCGCCTTGGCCAGGGCCAGCAAGGTGCTGGTGTCGCCGGCAATGGCATACACCGTCAGGTCCTTCTTCATGCTCGGGGAAGTGAAGGTCACGTTGGCCATGGTGATCTCGCAAATTGCAGTTCGGACAATCCTCCGGGGGCCGGGCCAGGCCCCACCCCTGGAGGCCTCACATCAGCGGATGATGTCGTACGAGTAGTCGGTCTTGCCGGGCACGATGGTGTTGGCATCGAGCGCCTCGAAGTACTCGTCCAGCAGCGTGATCAACACGCGCATCGCGCCGTCGTAACCCCAGATGGGATAGCGGTGGTAGTGGTGGCGGTCAAAGATTGGGAACACCATGCGGATCAGGGGCACGTTCGTGTCGCGCTCCAGGTATTTGCCGTAGGTGTTGCCAATCAGGAAGTCCACCGGCTCGGTGTGCAGCAAGGAGCGCAGGTGCCACAGGTCGCGCTTGGGGTAGACCTTGCAACCCTTGCCGTAAGGCGACGAGTCGAACAAGGCCTGCACCTTTTTCGCCCAATCGTCCGTGCCATTGGTGGCCAGCACGTGGGCTGGCTCGGCGCCCAGCTCCAGCAGGAACTGTGTCATGCCTAGCATCTGGTCAGGGTCGCCATACATGGCATAGCGCTTGCCGTGCAGGTGAGCCTGGCTGTCGGCCATGGCATCGACCAGTTGACCACGCTCCAGCTCCAGCTCGGCCGGGATCGGCTTGCCGGTGACCTTGGACAAGGCCATCAGGAACTGGTCGGTGCCTGCCACCCCGATGGGGCTGTTCAGCACCACCACCTCGTGACCTTTGGTCTTGAGGTACTTGATGGTTTTTTCGCTGCAGAACTCCTGGAAGACGATGGTGGCTTTGGCGTGCAGGCCGCGGACCACATCTTCCTTGGTGGTGCCGCCTTCGTACATGCGGAACTCGCCATCGGTGGGCGTGTTCCACACTTCAGACGGGTCACAGATGATGTTGTAGTCGATGCCGAACAGGCCGAAGATGCGCTTGATCTCCTTCATGTTGCCAACCACGAAACCATCGAAACCGCCGATGAAGTTGACGGTGTCGTTGGGCACGCGCTCCAGGGCAGGCACGGTGCCAGCCTTGCCATCCCAGAAGTGCTGCAGGATGCCCAGCACGGCGTTGTCGTAGCCCGTGACGTGGCTGCCCACGAACGCCGGGGTGTGTGCGAAAGGCACATCGAACTCGGCCGGCACGCTGCCCTTTTCCTTCGAGGTCTTGATGAAGGCGTTCAGGTCATCACCGATCACCTCGGCCATGCAGGTGGTCGACACGGCGATCATCTCGGGCTTGTAGAGGTTGTAGGTGTTGGCCAGGCCATCGACCATGTTGTTCAGGCCGCCGAACACGGCCGCGTCTTCCGTCATCGACGAAGACACGCAGGAGGTCGGCTCCTTGAAGTGGCGCGAGAAGTGCGAGCGGTAGTACGCCACGCAGCCTTGCGAGCCGTGAACGAACGACAGGGTCTTGGCAAAGCCGTTGGCGGCGTACACCGCGCCCAGCGGTTGGCAGGCCTTGGCGGGGTTGACGGTCAAGGCTTCGCGGGCGAAGTTCTTTTCCTTGTAGTCCTCGGTCTTGGTCCATTCGACGATCTGCTTGATCTTGTCGTCAGGGTGGTTGAACTCGAAGGCCTTCTTGCCCTCAAGCATCTCCACGTATTCCGGCTCACGGAACAGGAACTCGTGGTCCAGGATCTTGTCTGCGCTTTGTGGCATGGTGATTCTCCAGTCAGTGTCTACAGGTGTCAGGCGGCAGCGAGTGCCTTCCAGGGCGCACGGGTCAGGCCCCAGATCGGGCTGCTGATGGCCATGTCCATGTCACGCGCGAAGATCGCGAAGCCGTCATAGCCGTGGTACGGGCCGGAGTAGTCCCAGCTGTGCATCTGGCGGAAGGGCACGCCCATCTTCTGGAACACGTACTTTTCCTTGATGCCCGAGCCGATCAGGTCAGGCTTGATCTTCTCGACGAACTGCTCGAACTCGTAGCCGGTCACATCGTCATAGATCAGGGTGCCGTCTTTGACGTAGTGCGTGGTGCGCTGGTAGTCATCGTTGTGGCCGAACTCGTAGCCGGTGCCGACCACGTTCATGCCCAGGTCTTCATACGCGCCGATCACGTGACGGGGGCGCAGGCCACCCACGAACAGCATCACGGTCTTGCCTTCCAGGCGGGGCTTGTACTTGTCGATCACAGCCTGCATCAAGGGCTTGTAGCGCGCGATGACTTCTTCGGCCTTGGCCTTGATGGTGTCGTCGAAGTGGCTGGCGATTTCGCGCAGGGACTTCTCGATCATCGTGGGGCCGAAGAAGTTGTACTCCACCCAGGGAATGGCGTACTTTTCTTCCATGTACCGGCTGATGTAGTTCATCGAGCGGTAGCAGTGCAGCACGTTGAGCTTGGCCTTGGGGGTGTTTTCCAGCTCGGCGATGGTGCCGTCGCCCGACCACTGGGCAATCACGCGCAGGCCGATCTCTTCCAGCAGGATGCGGCTGGACCAAGCATCGCCACCGATGTTGTAGTCGCCAATGATGGCCACGTCGTACGGGGTAGCCTCGAACTCGTGCTCCTTCTTGGTCTTGCCTTCGAACACCCAGTCGCGGATGGCGTCGTTGGCGATGTGGTGGCCCAGCGATTGGGACACGCCACGGAAGCCCTCGCAACGCACCGGCACGATGGTGTGGTTGTTGTGCTCTTTGGACTTCTTCTTGGACACGGCCTCGATGTCGTCGCCGATCAGGCCGATGGGGCACTCGGACTGCACCGAGATGCCTTTGTTCAGGGGGAACAGCTCTTGAATTTCGTCAACGATCTTTTCCAGCTTCTTGTCACCGCCGAACACGATGTCTTTTTCCTGGAAGTCGGACGTGAACTGCATCGTCACGAAGGTGTCCACACCGGTCACGCCGATGTAGTAGTTGCGGCGCGCCGCCCAGCTGTACTGGCCACAGCCCACCGGGCCGTGCGAGATGTGGATCATGTCCTTGATCGGGCCCCACACCACGCCCTTGGAGCCTGCATAAGCGCAACCACGGATCGTCATCACACCGGGCAATGACTTGATGTTGGACTTGACGCCGCAATCGGGCTTGCCTTCTTCAAAGGTACCCAGGTGCTTGGCGCGCCGTTTGGCCATCTTTTCGGGATAGGCCTTCAGGACTTCATCAATCAAGGCTTTGTTGGTGGCCTTGCGTTCTTCAACGGTCATGCTCATGGTGGACTCCGTTATTTACATTCGGGTTGGACCGAGGGAGAGGCCCCTCGGCCCCCCCTCCCTACTTACGCTGCCAGCTCGGCAGCGGCTTTGCCGACTTGGGTTTCGTCGACCGTCTTCATGATCCCGTGCTCCATCAGCAGGTCTTCCAGCTGATCCATCGTGATGGGGGTGGGGATGGTGCCGTTGCCGGCGTTGGCATGGATCTTCTGGGCCAGCGTGCGGTACTCTTCGGCCTGCTTGGATTCAGGCGCGTACTCCAGCACGGTCATGCGGCGCAACTCGGCGTGCTGCACGATGTTGTCGCGCGGCACGAAGTGGATCAGGCGTGAGCCCAGCATCTTGGCCAGGGACTCGGCCAGTTCCAGTTCCTTGTCGGTCTGGCGCTCATTGCAGACCAGGCCGCCCAAACGCACACCACCCGAGTTGGCATACTTCAAGATACCCTTGGAGATGTTGTTGGCGGCGTACATGGCCATCATTTCGCCGGACATGACGATGTAGATTTCCTGGGCCTTGTTTTCGCGGATGGGCATGGCGAAACCGCCGCACACCACGTCGCCCAACACGTCGTAGGAGACATAGTCCACGCCTTCATAGGCGCCGTTTTCTTCCAGGAAGTTGATCGAGGTGATCACACCGCGACCAGCGCAACCGACCCCGGGTTCCGGGCCACCAGATTCCACGCAACGGATGTCGCGGTACCCCACCTTCATGACGTCTTCCAGCTCCAGGTCCTCCACCGAACCGGCTTCAGCGGCCAGCGACAGGATGGTGTCCTGGGCCTTGGCGTGCAAGATCAGGCGGGTCGAGTCGGCCTTGGGATCGCAGCCGACGATGAGGATCTTCTGACCCATCTGGGCCAGCGCAGCCAAGGTGTTTTGCGAGGTGGTGGACTTGCCGATGCCACCCTTGCCATAAAAGGCGATCTGTCTCAATGAAGCCATTTCAGTTCTCCAGAAAAGCTGAGGTTTAAAAGCAGGTTGCGAAGCCGCGACCCTGATGTGCCTTTGGTGCCGTTGTAGGTCTTCGTATCGCCACGTTCTGGCCAGACATGGTCTGCGCAGGGTCTCTATCGCAACTGCCGTGCCACCACTTGCAAAATCATTTAAGCCATTGATTTCATTGATGAATATGGCTTTCACGGGCTGCGCAACGCCCTTTGATTTGTTTGTTCGGAACCCGACAAAACGGATCATTCGCGTCGTGAACTTCACATGTGCGACGAGGGCCGCCAGCCCCCTTTCCACCCTGCCTCATAGGAGCGGTGGGTGCACGTGAACACTGGTATGCCGATTGCATTAGTGGGGCATATGAACCCCATGACCATCGCCCCGCCGCCTGCCAACCCGCACTACGAGCAAATCGGTGGTGAACAAGGCATTGGCCAGTTGGTCGAGGCCTTCTACCGATTGATGGACAAGCTGCCGCAGGCCGCCAGCATCCGGGCCATGCACGAGCCCGATCTGGCCATGACCAAACGAATCTTCAAGCTGTTCCTGAGCGAATGGCTGGGCGGCCCCCGAGAGTATTCAGCCCAGCGAGGTCACCCCCGACTGAGACAGCGCCACATGCCCTTTCACATCGGGGTGGCCGAGCGAGATGCGTGGCTGCTCTGCATGAGTGGCGCATTGCAGGAAGTCGTGCCTGACGCGGTGTTGCGCGAGCAGCTCATGCAGGCATTTTTCAAGACGGCGGATTTCATCCGCCAAGACCGACCGAGTTGACCCTGAAGGAAACCACCATGAGCCTGACCATCGAACAGACCCCCATCGACCAAACGGCCATGGGCCGCCTGGACAAGGGTCGACACCTGCAAAACCCCGTGTTCAAAGGCCTGACCCACAAGCCGGGCCGCTTCGGCTTTCGCGGAGAGCTGGCGCTGCGCTTTTCGGCGCAGCTGGCCGACGAAGCCCGCCCGCCCGAGCTGACCTGTGACCAGGTGATGGCCATTGCCCTGACGGGTGAAACCACCATCCCGTTCTTCGCGGGTTACCTGCTGTCGTTCGAGCATTTGAAGGACGTGGCCGAAGTGCTGGGCAGCGCGCTCACCGCAGGCGGCAAGTACTTCCTGTTCTGCAACAACATGGACCTGAGCAAGAAGTACCAGGTGCCCTACAAAGGCGCCATGTTCTACGTGCTGCCGCTGGACGAGGGCACGGTCTACAACGAGTTGCTGGAGTTGCTGTATCTCGAGAAGAACGACCTCAAGAAGCTGGACACCGCTGGCAAGCTGGACGCCATCGCGGACACAGCCCTGAAGTACGACATCACCTTCGACACGATCACCTATGCCGAGGGTCTGAGCTTGATGGGCCCCGTGCGCAACCCCAACGAGAACCGCCCGGTGTAAACCGATCGCCATGGCCTGGCAGCGTTACTGGAAGTACCCCAGCATGCGCTCCAGCGCCATGGTCAGCGGCATCTGCATCATCGGCAGAGTCAGCCACAGGCCGGTCAGTCCCACGCCCAGCGTCACCGGGAAGCCGATCGAGAAGATGTTCATCTGCG
>Ga0209841_1000253_pt1 | contig 12517 bp, 14 predicted proteins | sample GWRWT4_30Apr14_FD_187185 | JGI IMG/M metagenome (GOLD analysis project Ga0209841, IMG submission 187185) | Sand microcosm microbial communities from a hyporheic zone in Columbia River, Washington, USA - GW-RW T4_30-Apr-14 (SPAdes) (version 2) | ecosystem: Engineered > Artificial ecosystem > Sand...
GAATCCGCTGGATATCAAAGAATTCAACGGCGCCATCGGCCTGCCGATTTCATCGACGCTTTGCTGCATCAAGAACGATGATGGTGAAATCCTGCCACAGGGTGAAATCGGCGAACTGTGCGTCAAGGGCCCGCAGGTCATGCAGGGCTATTGGCAACGTCCTGAAGAGACCGCCAATGTCATGGATGCCGACGGCTGGCTGCATACCGGCGATATCGCCAAGATGGAATGGCCCGGCCAATTCAATGTGGACTTCTTCTCCTTCATGACTCTCGGCGCGGTCTATATCATGTGGCGGCACCAATTCGCGCCCCTAGGGCTGGCACTCGGCTTTTTGGTGTTCGTTGGCGGCGCGCCTTATGTGTGTATCTATTTGCTGGTCGCCAGTTTTCAGGCGAATGGCGATGTGAAGGAAACGCTGCTCGGCAAGCGACGCGCCGCGTCCTGACGTTAAAAGGCCTTGGCGTTACATGGCCTTAGCGTTCACATCGTCAAGGCCGATACTCTTCAGGAAGAGCATACCCTCCGTCATTACCAGCAGACGGGCAGCCTCGATCTCGCGCTGCTCGTCTGTTTCGGATTTGAGCTGGGCCTTGCCCCATTCCAGAAACCCCCGCCCGATCTGCTCACCCGTCGCGCGATAAAAGGGATCGCCCATCGCGGCGCGCGACGCGACCTCCAGCCAGATGCGCATATAGGGCCATAGCTCATCGACGAAGAGTATGTCGGCAAATTTCGCGCGCAACGCGTCATAAGGCAGCGGTTCCGCCGCGACCCGGTCACTCAGCTTCGTCACCAGCCGGACGGATATTTCCTCCAATATCGCCGTGATAATCTCCGCCTTGTCCGCAAAATAATAGAGCAGCATCCGGTCGCTTGTCCCGGCCGCCTTCGCCAGCGGGCGCAAACTGGCCGCATTCAGGCCTTCCGCCAACACATGTTCGGTGAGGCGCTGGACGATTTCCTGACGTCGGGTTTCAAGCTTTGTCACCGCAACAGCATAGGACAAGGCGGGGCCACAGCGCAAAGTGCAAAATGCGAATTGACAATTATCTTAATTTCTGTAAAAACAGAAATAACGAAAAGGACGAGTCGCTATGGGCGTTGAAAAATATCCCGAAGCTTTGGAATTCATTCTCCACTGGGGCGAAATGGGCACGCATTGGGGCGCCAACCGCTCCGTCGCGCAGGTGCATGCGCTGCTGTATCTCACCGATCAGCCGCTCGATGCCGAGGCGATTTGCGAGGCGCTTGACCTCGCCCGCTCCAACGTCTCCAACGCGCTCAAGGAACTGCAAGGCTATGGCATTGTGCGCCGGACCCATATCCCGGGCGACCGGCGCGACCATTTCACCGCGGAAACCGAATTGTGGGACCTGTTCATGGCGATCACAGCCGAGCGCAAAAGGCGGGAGATTGACCCCACGATCGCAAAGCTGGGCGAGCTGAAGGACCGGATGGCGGCGAACAAGGATCTTCCCGCCCATGTGCGGGAACGTATCGGACGGATGCACGAATTTATCGCGAACCTGACCGGCTGGTACGAACAGGTGCGCGGCCTGAAGAAATCGACACTGATCTCGCTTATGAAGCTGGGCGCAAAGGTCGCCCGCTTCATTCCCGGATCAAAGGACTAACCCCCATTTGGAGAAGATCCATGCCACCTGAACATTCGCACATCTGATCATTTCGATTTTTACAGAAATTACGAAAATACAGAAAGGACCTAGTCATGACCCTGTTAGCTTATAGCCTTTACCTCACCCTCGCGATCGGCATGACGATCTGGGTGGCCTGGACACTCAGCACCAACGGCAAAATCTATCTGATCCGCTGCTTCGGGCATGATGCCGAACTTGCGACCTCTGTGAACCATTTGCTGGTCGTCGGCTTTTACCTCGTGAATTTCGGCTTCATAGCCCTCGCCTTGAGCGCCGCGGGCACGGTCAAGGATGCACCCGAACTCATGCGTTTTCTGGGATGGTATGTAGGGCTGGCGGTGCTGGTGCTCGGCGGCATGCACTTTTTCAACATGGGCGCGGTTACGCGGCATGGGAAAAAGGTAGCCGATTGGGTGCACGAACAAGCCCCAGCCCCAGCCCCTGAACGCATCGTAGCAAGAACGCGCAGCGATAGCCTGCTCGACTAGCGAGGGCCGAAACCCACAAATAGTTTGCCGCCGCCGCTGCGCCCATATGGACAGCGGCGGCGGTTATGCCTATCGGCTGGTCATGTCGATTCAGCCATCAGATTCCATCCTCATCATCGATTTCGGGTCGCAAGTGACCCAGCTCATTGCCCGCCGCGTGCGCGAAGCCGGGGTCTATAGCGAAATCGCCCCCTTCAACGCCGCGCAGGCGGCGTTCGAGCGGATGCAGCCCAAGGGCATCATCCTGTCGGGCGGTCCCGCCTCCACCACCGAAGCGGGCTCGCCCCGCGCACCGCAATGCGTCTTTGACAGCGGCCTTCCCATATTGGGCATCTGCTATGGCCAGCAGACCATGATGATGCAGCTGGGCGGCCAAGTCACCGGCGGCGAAGGCGGCGAGTTCGGCCGTGCCTTTATCGAGGTCGAAAAACCCTGCACCCTGTTCGACGGCGTCTGGGGCGAGGGCGAAAAGCATCAGGTCTGGATGAGCCATGGCGACAAGGTCACAAGCCTTGCCCCCGGCTTTGAAGTTGTTGCGACCAGCGACGGCGCACCCTATGCCTTTATCGCCGACGAAGCGCGGCGCTATTATGGTATCCAGTTCCACCCCGAAGTGGTGCACACGCCCGACGGCGCAAAGCTGATTTCCAACTTCGTGCATAAGGTGTGCGGCCTTGCCGGCGATTGGACCATGGCCGAATTTCGCGCGACCAAGATCGCCGAGATCCGTGCGCAAGTCGGCTCCGGCCGCGTCATTTGCGGCCTGTCCGGCGGGGTTGATTCCTCGGTTGCCGCGATCCTGATCCACGAAGCTATCGGCGCGCAATTGACCTGTGTCTTTGTCGACCATGGCCTGCTGCGTATGGACGAGCGGGAGCAGGTCGAAACCCTCTTCCGCGACCATTATAATATCCCGTTGGTGGTGGTCGATGCCGAGACCCGCTTCATGGCGGGCCTTGCCGGTGTCACCGACCCTGAAAAGAAGCGCAAGTTCATCGGCGCGGAATTCATCAACGTGTTTGAAGAGGAAGCGAAGAAAATCGGCGGCGCGGACTTCCTCGCCCAAGGCACGCTCTACCCCGACGTGATCGAAAGCGTCAGCTTCACTGGCGGCCCGTCGGTAACGATCAAGAGCCACCACAATGTCGGTGGCCTGCCCGCCCGCATGAATATGCAACTGGTCGAACCTTTACGCGAATTGTTCAAGGATGAGGTGCGGGCACTGGGCCGCGAACTGGGGCTCAACGACCAGTTTGTCGGCCGCCATCCCTTCCCGGGACCCGGCCTTGCCATCCGTATCCCCGGCGAAGTCACCAAGGAACGGTGCGACATCCTGCGCAAGGCGGATGCCGTCTATCTCGAAGAAATCCGCAACGCCGGTCTCTACGATGCCATCTGGCAGGCCTTTGCCGTATTGTTGCCGGTCCGCACGGTCGGCGTGATGGGCGACGGACGGACCTATGACAATGTCTGCGCCTTGCGCGCGGTGACCAGCACTGACGGCATGACCGCCGATATCTATCCGTTCGACAGCGCGTTCCTGAGCCGCGTGTCCACGCGCATCATCAACGAAGTCAAAGGCATCAACCGCGTCGTCTATGACTATACGTCGAAGCCCCCGGGCACGATCGAATGGGAATGAAGCACGTATGAAGCGGATCGATGTTGCGAAATCCGGATTTGGCCGATGTTTGGCGGTGCGTGACAATGTTCGTCATTGGGCCGTCTAATGCCACAGCCGCCTGCCCTTACCCCAAGCCAGGTGAGCGAGATTATCGAAATGGCGCTTTCCGATCATATAAGTTTTTCGGATATCCAAAAACAGCATATGGTATCGCCGGACCAGATCAAGGCGCTCATGCGCACACATTTAAAACCGGGAAGTTATAGAAGCTGGCGCAAGCGGGTTCGCGAATTTGGTGACAGACGGGAGCATTACAAATGACCATAACTTTTTTTGGCATCCCAAATTGTGATACCGTCAAAAAGGCGCGAAAATATCTCGACGGCCGCGGGATCGATTATCAATTTCACGATTATAAAAAGAGCGGTGTCGAAATCGCGACGCTTGAACGGTGGGTAAAACAGGTCGGTTGGGAAAAGCTGCTGAACAAGGCGGGTACGACATTCAAAAAACTTTCAGACGCAGACAAAGCCGATATCGACCAAGCCAAGGCCATCGAGCTTATGCACGCCAATCCGTCCATGATTAAGCGTCCTGTGGTGGAAAGCGGCGAAAATTTGTTGGTCGGGTTCAAACCAGAAATTTATGACCAGGTGAAGTTCTGAGGCATGAAAATTTTAATCCCCCTATTTAGCGCAGCCCTTTTATCCGCCTGTTCCATTTCGGAGAGCCACGCCATGCAAAAGCCACTTGATGGCCCAGTCATTGTTATCGCGCATCGCGGTGCCAGCGGCGAACGACCCGAGCACACCATCGCCAGCTATGCCCTTGCGATTGAGCAAGGCGCCGATTTCATCGAACCAGATCTGGTGCTCACCAAAGATGGCATATTGGTCGCGCGGCATGAAAACGAGATATCGGAAACCACCGATGTTGCATCTAAAGCGGAATTTGCAGATCGCAAAACAACCAAGACAATCGATGGCCAAGCCATGACGGGCTGGTTTACCGAAGACTTCACGCTAGCCGAGCTCAAAACCTTACGTGCAAAGGAACGGCTGCCTCAGCTACGCCAGGCCAATATGGCCTATGATGGCCAGTTCGAGGTGCCCACCTTTGAAGAGATATTGGAACTTGCGAAAGCCAAGAGCAAAGAAACCGGGCGCACCATAGGCGTTTACCCCGAAACCAAACATCCCGGCTACTTCGCCTCCATTGGCCTGCCCCACGAGGCACCCCTGCTCGCGCTGTTGAACGCTTTTGGCCATACCGACAAATCCGCTTCCGTTTTCATCCAGTCATTTGAAGTCGAAAATCTGAAGGCATTGCGGGGCAAAACCAAATTACGGCTTATCCAGTTGATTGACGAAAAAGGAAGCCCTGCAGACAGGCCTGATCTTAGCTATCCGGCAATGGCAACGCGTGAAGGATTGAGGGCGGTGGCAAGCTATGCCGATGGAATAGGACCGAACAAAGCACTGGTCATACCGCGTACTATATTGGGCAATCTTGGCACCCCGACAAACCTTGTTCGCGACGCGCATAGTGCTGGATTGGCTGTCCACCCCTGGACATTCCGCCGAGAAAATTACTTCCTCCCACTGAGTGCAAAATCAGGTCTCGATCCCCGAGACCCAGGCGATATCGCAAGCGAAATCCGCGCGTTTCTAGCTACGGGCGTGGATGGCATTTTCAGCGACAATCCAGCGCAGGCGGTGACCGCAATCGGACGGTGATGCAGGGATAATGCTGTAAATTCCAGCGGTCAAGTTGAAGGCCTGAACTTTGCCGGGGAGCGGATGTTCAGGCCTTCGATGCGGCGGCGCATTCAGGTAATGTCATTTTGCCAGCGAAATACATCTTCAAGCGGTTTGCCAAACACATGGGCAATACGGAAAGCGACTTCCAAAGACGGGGAATATTTCCCCTGTTCAATCGCTGCGATGGTTTGGCGGGTAACGCCAACCTTGTCTCCAAGATCCCCTTGCGTCATTTCGCCAGTCAGAAAGCGCAGCGTCTTGATTTCATTGCTGAATGGTATTTGCGCCATGCTCAAGCACCCTTGCGATAGAAATACAGCTGCGACCCGACCCGGATAACTTCCGACACGACCAGGGTAGCCATGAGAATATTGACCGAATATCCGAAACCTATGCCATTTATCAGGAAGAATATATTGGCCCACACGCCAAGCACCAGCGGGTAATAAGCCAGATGGGTTCCACGCAGATGGATTGTTTTCTCTCGCTCATCCTCTTTCAAATTAGCTTCTTTTGGTGTGCGGATGGCGAAATATACCGTCCCTGCAATCATCGGGATAAGAAATATTATGGTAACCGGGATCAGCATTCCCACGGCAGCCCACACACCCTGCTGCGTATTGGCAATATGCCAAGGGTACGCCATGAAGTACCAGCCAAAGGCCACAATCAAACCGAAAAGCGCGACCCAATGTATTTTTTCGCGAAATGACATCTTCTATCTCCAATGTTATGTAATTCGTACTTTATGTTATCTATAATTAACATTGAGTCAAGTGAAAATAACATTTAGCGGTTCTTGCTTTTGCAAAGCCGTAATAGTCGCTAAGCCCTTCGACATGTCTACACGACCCCAAACACTCACCTTCGACACGTCGACAAGTCGCGCCAACCCGACACCTTCGCCGATGAAGCGGCTGACGGTTCCCCGCATCCGGCAACGCAAGGGTGGCGAACCGTTAGTCATGCTGACGGCTTATACCGTCCGTATCGCGCAATTACTGGACCCGCATTGCGACATGTTGCTTGTTGGCGACTCGCTCGGACAGGTAATCTATGGTTTGCCGCATACTGTTGCAGTAACGATGGAAATGATGGCAGCACATGGCGCAGCCGTCGTGCGCGGCAGCTATCACGCGGCGGTTATCGTTGATATGCCTTTTGGTTCTTATGAAGCATCGCCCGAACAGGCCTTTGTCAATGCGTCCCGTTTACTGAAAGAAACAGGAGCGGCTGCGGTTAAAATCGAAGGCGGACGTGTACTTGCCCCCACCGTCGAATTTTTAACATCCCGCGGTATTCCGGTCATGGCACATGTCGGCCTGACCCCGCAGGCAGTTAACATTTTAGGCGGCTATGGCGTGCGTGGTAAAAGCCCTGAAGAAGCCAAATCCATTGTCGAAGATGCCGTAGCGATGTCCGACGCCGGCGCTTTCGCAATGGTTATCGAAGGCGTTTTGGAACCAATCGCCATTGAGATTACCAACAAAATCGACTGCCCGACCATCGGTATTGGCGCATCGGCTCAGTGCGATGGGCAGGTTTTGGTTACGGAAGATATGTTGGGCTTGTTCGACCGTGTGCCGAAATTTGTGAAAAAATTCGGCAATATGGGCGCGTCGGTCGAAGAAGCGGTACGCGAATATGCAAGCGGCGTGCGTGACCGCAGCTTCCCTGGCCCTGACCAATTGTATGAACCAGTTTGAAGCAGGGCTGGCCTATCTCGGTGAGTCCCGCTAAGGACGGCGCAACAATATGGTTATCATGCAAATTCGGAGGCCCTTTTGGCTTTAACACCGACTGAAAAACGCGCCGGAAGCGATGAAGCGTTCCTGCGCGAAGTGGACGACGCAGTCCGCGCAAGCGATCTGAGCAATTTCTGGACCCGCTATGGCCGCTGGTTGTTGGCGGCGATTGTCGCCGGACTTTTGGCTTTTGGCGGCTGGATCGTCTACCAGAACATCCAACAATCCGCCGCCGACAAGCAAAGTGAGCAATTTGTCGACGCAATGGATAAATTGCGTGCCGGACAAGCTAAGGAAGGGCGCGCCAAGCTGGCTAAACTCGTCACGGCGGAACAGCCAGGCTATCGCGCGATGGCCCTGATGGTTGAAGCCAATCTGCTCGGCGAAGAAGGCAAGACGAAAGACGCAATCGCGATCTATGCCAAGGTAGTCAAAGATAGCAGCCTGCCCCAAACATTCCGGGATCTCGCGCTCATCCGTCAGACGAGCGCGGAATTCGATACCCTTGCCCCACAAACCGTTGTTGACCGACTAAAGCCGTTGGCAACACCCGGGCACGCCTGGTTCGGCAGTGCCGGCGAACTGACGGCATTGGCGTATATGAAGATGGGAAAAGACAATCTCGCCGGCCCCATTTTTGCCAAAATCGCCAAGCAGGAAGGCGTTCCGCAAAGCCTTCGAAGCCGTGCTCAACAGATGGCGGGGGCACTCGGTATCGACACTGTTCAGGTTGATGAAAAGACAAATGCGGCAAACGCGACAAACAAAACCGCGACCCAGGGAGAGTGAATAGGTGAAGATCAGCACAAAACTGCTTTTGGTTCTGGCCGTATCTGCAACGTTGGGCGGCTGTGCCGTACTTGACGGCGTGCGCGGCGACGCGGGCAAGAAGAACAACACGCCTACAATCGGCAATCGCGTCGATATTCTGGGGACAGAGCGTGATATGGAAGTCGATCCGGCACTAAGCAATGTCGCCGTTATCCTTCCCCCGCCACTCGTAAATGACGCTTGGGCGCAACCGGGCGGCAATGCTTCGAAATCGCCTGGCCATGTGGAATTGGGTCAAACACTCGCCCGCATTTGGACCGCGAATGTAACCGGTGCCAACCCGAGGGCGCGCCTTGCCGCGAGCCCTGTCGTGAGTGATGCGCGGGTCTATGTTGTGGACACGACAGCACGGATATCCGCGTTTGATGCGAATAGCGGCGCACCCTTGTGGTCGAACGCCCTGGAAATTGACGACGACGGTAAGCCCTCACGCTTTGGCGGCGGCGTAAGTGCGACAAGCACCAACATTTTCGCAACAAACGGTGTTGGCGACGTCACCGCTTTGGCCGCCGATACCGGCACCGTTGTTTGGAAGAAGCGCCCGGCAGGGCCATTACGTGGCGCCCCCACTTTGTCCAATGGCAATGTGTATGTCATGACTCAGGACAATCAAATCTACGCTTTGCGCCAAACCGATGGCGAGCCCCAATGGAATGAGGCCGGGCCAGTTGCGGCCTCGGGAATTTTCGGCGTTGGTGCCCCTGCAGCCGCGCAAGGTACAGTCATCGCCGGCTATTCAAGTGGAGAGCTTGCAGCCTATCGGTATGAAAATGGCCGTAGCTTGTGGACAGATACGCTTTCGCGGACAGCAATGTCGACGTCGGTATCAACGCTGACTGATATTGATGCTGACCCGGTGATTGATCGCGGCCGTGTTTTTGCCCTTGGTAAGGGCGGACGGATGGCATCGTATGAACTGGTAACAGGCCAACGTATTTGGGAAATCAATATCGCCGGTATTTCGACGCCTGTGTCGGTCGGTGAATGGGTATTTGTTATGACGGACGAAGCCCGGCTCCTCTGCGTTGCGCGGTCTAGCGGAAAGATACGCTGGATTTCCAAATTGCAGCGGTACAACAATGAAGAAAAAAAGAAGGGCCCTATAAGCTGGTATGGACCAGTGCTGGCAGGAGGCCGCCTGATTGTCGCAAGTTCGCGTGGCAGCATCTGGTCAATTTCGCCCGCAGAAGGCGCGGCCAGCGAAGTGTTTGATCTGAACGCTTCCGTTTCATTGGCACCGGTTGTTGCGAATAACACGTTGTACATTCTCGACGATTCGGGTCGAATTTCGGCGTTTCGCTGATATTATAAAGGAGTAATGCCGGCATGTTGCCGACGGTAGCCATTATTGGTCGGCCAAATGTCGGCAAGTCCACCTTGTTCAATCGCCTGGTCGGCAAGAAGCTTGCGCTCGTGGACGATACCCCCGGTGTGACACGCGACCGGCGTGAGGGCCAGGGCCGGCTTTTCGACCTTGAATTCACGATCGTCGACACCGCCGGTTATGAAGATGAGGACCCCGACACTCTGCCCGGCCGTATGCGAATGCAGACCGAGGCGGCTATTGCCGGGGCGCAAGTTGCCCTTTTTCTGATTGACGGCCGGGTCGGCGTGACCCCTCTCGATGAGGAGATCGCCCGTTGGCTGCGAAGCAGTGCAACCCCGGTTGTGCTTGCGGTTAACAAGGCGGAGGGCAAGCAAGGCGATGACGGTATTTTGGAAAGCTATGCCCTTGGTTTCGGCGACCCGATTGCCATTAGCGGCGAGCATGGCGAAGGCATGGCTGACCTGTTCCAGGTGCTTTTGCCACATATCGACGGTGGTGCCTTTGAAGAACAGGATCCAGAAGCACCCGATGCGATTTTGAAATTGGCCATTGTCGGCAGACCCAATGCAGGAAAGTCGACGCTCATCAACAAATTGCTGGGCGAAAACAGGCTGATTACCGGCCCTGAAGCCGGGATTACGCGCGACAGCATATCCGTAGACTGGATCTGGACCGATCCCAGTCCGAAACAGGGCGAACCCGACGAAGAGGGTAATATTCCGCCGCTACTTACCGAACGCCGCGTGCGGTTGATCGATACCGCAGGGATGCGAAAGCGTGCCAAGGTGCAGGATAAGCTGGAGAAGCTATCAGTCGCTGATGCACGACACGCCATTGATTTTGCCGAAGTGGTGGTGTTGTTGCTCGATGCGACCAAGGGCCTTGAGGTGCAGGATCTGAAAATTGCGGACCATGTTATTCAAGAAGGCCGTGCGCTGATCATTGCGATTAATAAATGGGACATTGCTGAAAATGGCAGCAGCCTGTTCAACGGCATCCGCGCCGCATTGGAGGAAGGCCTTTCCCAATTGAAAGGCGTGCCGTTGATTGCTGTTTCCGCGGCAACCGGCAAAGGTCTGGATAGCATGATCTCCGCAGCGTTTGACGCGCGCGAAGCATGGAACAAGCGGGTACCCACAGGCATCCTGAATCGTTGGTTCGAGGCTGCAGTGGCTGCGAATCCGCCACCTGCGCCCGGTGGAAAGCGGATTAAATTGCGCTACATGACACAGGCACGAAACCGGCCGCCTACTTTTGTGATCTTCGGCAACCGCACAGATGAGCTTCCGGCGAGCTATGCGCGCTATTTGCTTAACGGTATTCGCCGTGATCTTGATTTTGGCGCCGTACCGGTTCGGATCAATTTCAGGTCATCAAAAAATCCATTTGCTGACAACGGATGATCCACGTGTTTGCCGAACGGATTATGTCAACGCTCTGTTTACTTCTACAGGTGTAAAGGAAACCGACAGGACCATTTTCGTTGTCCATGGAGCAGCGCGTTGACCGATAAGCCGGATGATCTGATTGACTGGAAGACTTTTACCGAAACCCGCAACCTGCTGGGTGCCGGTTTTGTAAGGATTTTGGGCTATTTCCGAGAGGATGGCACGAAATCTGTTGCGGCCATCGAAGAGGCGTTGCGATTAAAGGATTCTGCCAAGCTGGTCATTCCTGCCCACACGCTGAAAGGGGAGTCTTGGCAATTTGGTGCCGATAAGCTCGCACTTCTGGCCGAAGAAATCGAAATGTCGGCACGTCATTATGTCGAAATACAGATCGATCCATCGGAATTGGTCGAAAAAATTGTTCGCCTACGCCCTGTGTTCGAAGCCACATTGTCTGCGCTTGAATCGGAAGCAAGCCCGCTGGTCGAACGCCGTCCAGTCAGCTTTGGCCAACGCAACGCGCTTGGCGGGATGAGCTACGGCTAAACCTTAAATCAAAAGTCGAGTGCTAAGGTCAGGCTCTATTCCTCAGCCGGCCGTGATTGCAACTGGACGTAATTTTCGATTCCCATCCGCGCGATCATATCGAATTGTTTTTCCAGCATATCGACATGTTCTTCTTCGCTTTCGAGGATGTCTGCAAACAAATCGCGACTGACAAAATCACGCACGCTTTCCGAATAGGCAATCGCATCTTTCAAAAGCGGTAAGGCTTCATATTCAAGCTCAAGATCCGCCTTCAATATCTCTTCGACTGTCTCGCCAATACGCAAGCGGCCAAGAAGCTGGAAATTAGGCAAACCTTCCAAAAAGAGAATGCGTTCCGACAAGCGATCCGCATGTTTCATTTCATCAATGGATTCATGCCGTTCAAAATGAGCCAGATTCGCTACACCCCAATTGTCGAGCATACGATAATGCAACCAGTATTGGTTGACCGCAGTCAACTCGTTTCTGAGAGCTTCGTTCAAAAACTCTATGACTTTTGCATCACCCTTCATGTCGTGACTCCTAATGACCAACGCAGTCTGGATAGCGGCCTTAAGCCCGCAAGTGAAGGTAAAAATCCGCAGAATTGCGGGGGGTTTATACTCCGCTATTGCTAAGCGGTTGCAGGACCCGCGCTGATAATGTTTCGCGCAAACGATAAACATTGACCACATTTAGGCTTGCGTCCCAGCCGGGCATACACATCATTGGGGCGATCAGATCCTGTACGCACCGCTGCGCGCAGATCTTTTTCCCGGATAGCATTGCATACACACACGACCATCGATTCGCTCCTGATAGCCATTGCTACCGTTAATGCGAATTGATTGCAATAGCTTTAGGGGGTCAGGCCCCTACCGCACCATTTTTTGCAATTTGCCGCGGGCGAGACTGCGCCATACATATTCAAGCGGACCATAGCGAAAGCGCGTCAACCAAGGCTTTGACCAAAGCAACATCACAATCCATGCGCCGAACACGAATGGCCATAACCCGATACGGCTGATGTTACCGTAAAGCCCGAGGCCATATCCATAAAATAGGCTGGTCATGACAATGCTGGTTCCGAGATAATTGGTGAATGCGGCCTGCCCAGCAGCCTCGACACGGCTAATAAAGGCGCTGCCGTCGAGTCTTGCGATAA
>Ga0209841_1000259_pt1 | contig 12341 bp, 9 predicted proteins | sample GWRWT4_30Apr14_FD_187185 | JGI IMG/M metagenome (GOLD analysis project Ga0209841, IMG submission 187185) | Sand microcosm microbial communities from a hyporheic zone in Columbia River, Washington, USA - GW-RW T4_30-Apr-14 (SPAdes) (version 2) | ecosystem: Engineered > Artificial ecosystem > Sand...
ACCTATGACGGCAGGAGCATTAGCAAAACATATTTTATGGGGAGCTACAACAAGTTTAAGAGAGAATATTAAGTTATTTAAGAAGAGATTTAATTTATAAAAAAATTGATTTAAAAACAATTAAACAACTAAACAATAAAACAACTAAACAATGCCTGACTATCAAAATGGAAAGATTTATAAATTATATTCTCCATCAAAAAATTTAGTATATTATGGTTCAACAGTTCAAACACTTTCTCAAAGATTAGGAGGGCATATAAGGGATAATAATCGTCGTGCAAAACATTTTTGCTCTTCAAGTGAAATAATAGAATGTGGAGATTATAAAATAGAATTAGTAGAAGCTTATCCATGTAATAATAAACAACAATTATTTAAAAAGGAAGGCGAATATATTAAAAATAATGAATGTATTAATAAATTTGTTGCTGGAAGAACTTCCAAAGAATACAAACAAGATAATCCAGATAAAATTTTAGAATATAGAATAAAATATAATGAAGAACATCGTTTATATAATAAAGAAAAAGCAAAGAAATATCGTGATGATAATAGAGATGAAATTAATGAACGAAGAAGAAAAATTTATTTAAAAAAAAAAGAAATCAAGGATAAACTATAGGACAAACTATAATATTTAGGGATAAACTAAAAGATAAACTATTTATTTAGGGATAAAGTTAAATTTATTTTCTTTTGCTATTTTATAAATGACGAAAGCAAGGGAAGAAAGCGAGGAACAGCGTGAAGCACGACTAATTAAAGCACGAAAACAAGCAACTAAAGCAAGAGAAGAAAAGATGGTTGAGAAGTATAAGGATAAAGTATTAGAAAAAGAGAAAAAGAAACAAGTTAAAGATGAAAGTGAAAGTGAAGATGAAGATGAAGAAGCACCAAAGAAACCATTAAAACCAGTTAAACCAATTAAGGAAGAAGTAACGGAAGAAGTAAAGGAAGAAGAAGAAAAACCTAAACCAAAACCAAAACCAAAGGCAAAACCAAAAGCAAAAGTTATTATAGAACAATCTAGCGATGATGAAGATACATTTGAAGCATCTAAAGATGTTATATTTGTAAAGCGTGTAAGAGCAAAACCAAAAGTAGAACAGCAACATGCACCACAAAGCATAACACCTATGCCTCCACCAGTAACTAGACAAGAACAACCATTACCTCAACGCTTTCAACAGCAACAGCAACAGCAACAAGCACCGAGCGCTGCGACTATACCACCAAAACCACAAATGTCACAAGAAAAACGATTAGAGATGGAGAGATATTTAAATATGACACGAGGTAATTTTTTGCCTATGTCTCGTCCTAGATAGATTAATATTTAATTTAAAGATTTATTTTATTTCTTTATATTAAATGAGTGATGACGAAGATGAAAAAGTAACTCGCAAGAAATCAATGAAAAAGATTAAAGGAATGGAGATTGTTCCACCTAAACATGAATCAGGACAATATAAGACATCGCCTAATCTTCCTAAAATGCATCAAGTTTGTGTAGCAGTAGGAAAAAGGGCTTCAGGTAAAACAACAGCAGTAGTTAATTTAATTGAGAAAATGAATTATGATTATTGTATTTGTGTTAGTCCTACTATGAATAGTAATAAAGAAATTATGAGTAGATTAAAGGTAGAACATATTTTTGAGGATACAGATGACACAGCAATAGTAGATAATATAAAAAATATTATTAATCAAGAAGCAACAGATTTAGAAACTTATTTAGAAGACTTAAAAAAATATAATAAATTAATGAAAGACATTAAATCAGGAAAATATATGGGTAATGATGATTTATTATTACAATTTTTTAATGATGAAGATAATATGTTTTTAAAACCTACTCATAGATGGAATGGAGAAAAACCAAAAATAGCAGTAATGATAGACGATGCTATGGGGTCTATGTTATATGCAAAACCAAGAAAATTAAATGGATTAGCAACATATAGTAGACATTTAGGACAACTTAAAGAAGGCGGTGCTATTGGTTGTAGTTTATTTTTTTTAATTCAATCATTTAAGGCACAAACAGGAGGACTTTCAAAGGTTATAAGAAATCAAGCAACAAGTCTTATATTGTTTAAGAGTAAGGATAAAAATGAGTTAGAAGATGTTGCTGAAAGTGTTGCTGGAGAGATAGACCAAGAAACATTTTATAAAGTTTATGATGAAGCAATAGGAGAAGGTCATAATTATGAATTTTTATTTGTAGATTTCCATCCTAAAGAAGGACAAAGCATGTTTCGCCAAAGATTAGATAAATATATTTATCCAGAACAATTAAAGTAGGGAGCGCCCTACAAGCGCAACTTCGTTCTTTAGAAAAGGTTGGTTTTTTTAAAAGATATATTTAATTTAATTAATTAATTTGTCGCAACTTTTAAAAGTTGCTATATATAAATGGCTCAAACAAAAAGTACGAGGGTAGTATTTCGTGAGGAGACTATATGTAACTATACAGATACAAGATTTTTACAAAGCAACCCTCAATGTAGTATAAGAGAAGTCAGTAGTGTTGTTGAAGAGTTTGACCCTATTACTATAAGACAGGAACATTTTGACTTTGTTTTAAGAAGAAATGAAGCAGTACCACAACCTTTAGTTCCACATAGTAGCACTAATCCTGTTAGTAATCGTAAAGATATTATGCCCCCACTTACTGTAGATACATATATAGATAGAGTTGCTTTTGATAATGCCGAAGTAGCTCCTCCACTTCGTGCTGGAAGACAAAACATTCCTAATATGTCTAATGCTATTGATAATGTAATTAATAGAATAGAATATGCAAATAGATTAAGTCAATTAAACGAGGAAGGTGTAGGATTACAAGAATTACCTGATAAATCAAATGTAAATAAAATAGCAAAACCAACAGAAACACCAGTAGAAGAATTTAATAGAATATATGAAAATATGATACGAGTGGAACTAGCTGAAGGATATATAATTCCATCTGCTCCTGAAAGTATGACAGGTATTGAAAAACAAAAATATATTATGGATGAAATAATTAGAAGCACAGATGCTGAAGGACGAAAATTTGGAAAAAATATAGGAACAGCAAACGAAACTACTTTTACAACAGACGAAGCATATTCTAGAGTTAAATCTGCTTACGATAAAGCAATAGTTAATGACCCATTTGGTGGATTAAATGATTATGCTATTGGTAGTGATTTACTTAATAATCCATTTGGTGGATTAGGTGATTTTGTTACTGGTAGTGATTTAACATTAGATCAACAAGAAACATTAAGATTAACTGCTGAAATAGAACAATCAACAATGAAAGCAAGAGCTAGAAAACCAGCTAAAACAAAACTATTAATAGAAGAGGCTGTTCCTACTTCTAAAACAGAAGGAGTAGAATTATCAAATTTAAGATTAACAAAGAAAGCATTAGAAAAAGGATATGGAAGACAAACAGATAGAGGTTCAGCAGGACAAGGTTCTTCTAATGACCCAATTGCTCCACCAACAGATGTGTTAAATATTAATATGCTAACTCACTCACTACCGTTAGATGTATTAAAAGTATCATTTGAAATGCCTCCTGAATTACAAAATTTAAAAATTCCAAATATGCCTGACCCAACAAAAGTAGCAGATAGTGCCTCGTATAGAATTGAAAAATCAATATATGAAACAAAATTAGCTGAATTATTTAAAGCAATTGATGGTTCTTATAAAATAGATAATTATACTAAACAAATAATAAAAAAACAAATAGAAATACATCAGGAAGAGGTTAATTTGAGAGCAAAAATTGCTAATAATCCAGCAATTATAGAAGACACAACAATTATATTTGGTGGTGAATTTAATCAACCTAATTTAATTAATTTGGAAGCAACTAAATTTGAAACACAATTGAATAAATTATTTGTAGAACAACAAATCTATAGCGAACTACGAGGAATACCACCAGCAGAGAGAGCAGTTACTATATTAGAAATGCAATCAAATTCTTCTAATTTTAGTGAATATTTTTCAAGTAGGTCAGGAGCAACAATATCACAAGGTGATTTCGCTGAATCGCTTACAAAAGTAAGTGATGTGATGGCTAGTTTTGAATTAGCAAATCCCCCAGTTACACAAATACAACCGCAACAACAATCATCAATATCAAATTCTCTTAAGTCTATAAAGTATAGTGAAACATTTAAAAGTATAAACGCTACAGCATTAGGAGAAGCATTAGGTCATACAATTGCTGGTATGACCGCAGCCATGGTTATAGCTCATTTTGCTGGTGAAAGTCAAATTTTTAAAAATATTGAAGACATCTATGTACGAGGGGCAGCTATTGGTGCTACTGTTGGTGGGGCTGGAGCTCTTCCAACAATTGCGTCAAGGTTTTTTGTTATAGCAACAAGAAATGCTATAACTATTGGAGGTGAAACAGCATTAGCAGCCACAAGTAGAGCATTAGTTAGAGGTGCTATTACATCAATTGGAGAAATAGTAGCAGGTGGTATTGTTGGTGCGGCTCTTGTTCCATTAGATATGCTTTTTCAAGATTTTTTACTTAAAAATGGATTTACTCATGCTGGTGCTGGTGCTTTATCAGGAGCAACTATGGCTGGTATAGGAACTGTAGCATCTTTAGCAATTGGTGCAACTGTTGAAAGTATAGCAGCTGGTGCTCTTACATTAGGGGCTGCTTTAGCACCATCATCATTAGGTCTTTCTGTTGTAGTAGCATTGGGAACAATGGCGTTTGCGGCTATTGTAGGAGCAGCTATGGGAGCGTTTGGAGATGATAGAGCTCGTAGAGATAGAGATACTCATAATATTAATAGAAGGTGGATATTAGAGAATTTAGCAAAAAATAATTTTAATGTTATTGAAACTTTCCATGAATTTGAAAGACAAAAATATCAAGGAAGACTTGCGACAAATAAAGAAAGCGATGATGATTTTGGTGATTATGAAACAGATGCGAGACCATTTATTGAAATGTTACTAACGAGATTTGAAGGAAGATCATTTCCACATAGTAATATGAATACTGTATCATTAGATAGTTTAAGTGATAAAGAAAAAAGAATTCAAGAGTTAATGGCACGAGATTTATTACCAACAGTAAGAGACCTTGCTCTCAAAGACGGACACCCTGAAATTGCTGAAGCTATAGAAAAATTAACTGATTATAAACCTATATCACAAGCAGATTGGGAATGGTTAGACCAAGCAACAGATAAAACATGGTATAGAGATAGTTTATTATCAGGACAAATCCAATATGAAGAATTAAAATTCACACAAATTAAGAGTGCGGACGCTCAACAACAATTATATAGAATATGGGATGAGACACATACATTAGATTATCCCCCTGAATTAGTTGTATGGGCTACTAAAGATAGTTCATTTGCTACTAGATTTACACAATCAAGAATATATGACGCTCAAAGAATAATAATGGAAAATTTCCAAGAAAATGGTAAATTATTTGAAGAAAATCAAGCAAGTCTTATAGCAATGGCTTGTACCAAAGACCCAACTATAACAGCATATATTGATCCTGATGGTATATATGGATTTCGTAGATTATTTACAGACTATACTAATAATATGCAAACAACAGCAGATAGTATGAATATTACTATACCACAACTATTATCATTACAAAACTTACCAGTAGATAGACGAGAACGAGCATTTTTAACATATCAATATAATACATTGAGAGAAAATACTTTAACAAGAGATGAAATAGAAAATCTACAACGCTATGATGAAGAAAATAGAGCAATAGCTGCTAGAGGTTTTTATAGTAGAGACGATGAAATATTAGCAACTACACCTGTAGAAGAATATGGAACTTGGAATCCTGGTGACGCTCAAATATGGAGAGCTCAAGAAGCAGGAATGACTTTACGACAATATGTAGATTATATGCATTTATTATCTATGGGTGATAATGGAGATATAAATAATTTACCTGAATATTCTCCTGCTGAAGTAGCAAGACAAAGACAAGAAGATAGAATAGCATTTCAAAGACAATTAGATTTAACAAATAATAGTGACCTAGTAATATATGATGAAGCAAATCAAAGATTTGTAATTAATTATTTAGGTATGACTGGAAATCTAGAAGAAAGAGTTGCGAGATTTAATACAACAAATATGTATTATAGTCCTACAGCATATCAAAGTGATGAGAACTTTCATACTATGATAAGTGGAATGAATGAAGAAAATCAACAAACATATGATGCTTATAATTTCAAATTATCAGATGATTTAGAACAGTATAGGGCTGAATATGAGAGACAAGTAGCAGAATATAATGACTATCAACATATTACAGGACAACAAAACTTTTTATATTTTGATGCGACCGCTGAATATCACGCACGACGATTAACATATGACCCTATGAGTACTGACCCTAATGATTATATAACAAAACCATCAGTAGATCCACCAAGAACTAAACCTGACCCATATGAAATAAAGAATGGAAGACCACCAAGATTAACAACAGATGATAATATTGAGGCTTTGTTAAATGATGAAAATAAAGAATTAGCACAAGAACAAATAGATAAACAAACATTAGAAACTGGTCGTGAATTATCATACAACGAAAGACAATATATATTTAAACAAGCATTTAATAAACAATATTACGAATCACAAGAAGAGCGAGATTATTGGGATGCACGCTCACAAATGATGGCTCGTTTAGATTTTGCTAATCAAGGATTAGACCCAAATAGTGCTACAGATGCTGACCGTGCCGATAATTTACACATGGAATTAGCTCAATATTATGAATATATAGGAACATTACCAAGAAACAATCAAGCATTTTTTAATCCTGACGAGCATAAAGATGAATTAGTTGATGAAGCAGAAGAACAAATAGATGGTGGAGCTATTAATATTGAAGATGGAAAAAATTATTATAATGGAATTGAAAGCGATGATAGAGAAGAAGAAAGAATGATTAATGCTGATAGAGCAAATGCGAGAGGAGATGATGGACTTTATGATAATATAATATCAGGTTCGTATGATACTAATATTGATGTTGGTGGTGGTAATCCTTAATAGCGCTCAAAGCAACTTTCAAAAGTTGCGACAAATAAGGAAAGGAGCGCACCCTCTTAAACCGAGTATGAAACGGTTTTCATTCATAACAGAGTTCAGGTCTTAACTGACATATGCTGGGCTCAAAGGGGAGCCCACCCCCTTTATCAAAGTTTTGATAATTACTGAGTGACTTATTGACAACACTTTTAATACCATGTTTGATACGACCGAGTGTGCTGCGGTCAGCACCACGAATAGGTTTTAACTTTTCTTCAATTGGATCTAAATAATTAGAAGGGTCATGACTACCTGTAAAATATTTTTTATTAACATCTTTAGTCTTAATAATTCTAATATTCTTTTCAGTAAATTTAGATGTGTTACTTAATAAATCAAAAGTATCTGTAAAATAAAACTTTGCAGTGCTTGGGGCAGTACCTAATTTCTTTTCTATGTATGGTTCTAATGGAGATGCTCCAGCACTAAATACAACTGCTTTTTCCTTATATCTATCACCAATATATCTTGCGACTGTTCCGCCTAATGAATGACCTGTTAAATTAACTTCATAATCAGGATATTGTTCTTTTACTTTTTTAAATACATTTTCACCAGTTCTAAAGCGACTAGGGACATAAGATAATATAGGGGTTTCTGCTAATCCAGCAGCTATTTCAATATCAGCAATATCATCAGCAATATTTGTTAATGTAGAGTCTGTGCCTCTAAATGCTATTACTATTTTTCGTTGTTCTTCATTAATAGCAGTTACATATTCAGGGTCTGTTAAATCTTCAACAATATTATAACCAATATTATATTCATCTATCATCTTTTGAGTTTCTTTTGTATCACCAGTTTTATAATTTTCATAGGCTGCTTTACTTAATACTGCTAATGGTTTATCTTCCATATCTACACTATCTTGAACTGGTGTATTGTATCCTATAGATTTTACAACTGATGTTAAAAACGATGTAGCAATATCAACAGCAATAGGAAGACTTGAAGAAGATGAATTACCTCCAGTTAGATTTTCTACTCGCTCTTGTATGTTCGCCATTTATATAGTATAGGGAAATAAATTAAATATTAAATAAAAGTATTTAAAAAAATAATATATATGTTAATATATAAGTAATGAACCGCAGTTTAGTTAGTGATTTTAAAAATCAGTCGCCACATGTTAAGAAGAATATTAATAAAACTCATAGTGCATTATTAGATGAACTTGATAATTTAGAATTACTTATTAAGAGATATGATTTTGAGTTAGAATTTCCAAAACTAATCACAACAACAACACGAATTAAAATTATTAAAGATTTAATTATTTTATTCAGTTATTTTAAAAATAAAGATACTTTAGCAATTCCTAGTGAAGATAAAAGTAAATTATTAAATACTCTTAAAATTTGTAATAAAAGAATAAAACTACATTTATATCAGTTAAAAATATTAGTACCAAATGAAGTTCCTACTAATATTGAATATTTTGGAATGATTGTAAAAATATGTTTAACAATATTATTAAAAGTAAATAAATAATAAAATTGATTTAAATAATATTTAAGTATATTATATAGTGTATATATATAAGTAATGGTAAATACAACAACATATAGAAAAGACTTTACTGATGAAGAGCGTATTGCTTACAATAAATATATGGTTTCAAGGATGCAAGTGTTTAGAAAGACAGAACATGGAAGACAAGTAGTAAATGCTAATAATAGAAAAGCGTATTATAAAAGAAAAGCAAAATTATTAGAAGAAAAAGAAAATGAAAAAAATACAAATTAATAAATTAAACTTTTTTTATATTTATTTAGGAAAAAATAAATATAAATTAATTAAAAACTTATATATTATAAATTAAAATTGATTTAAAAACAAAATTAAAATATAATATATAAGTTATATATAAAATGACAAAACTAAAAACCATTTACAAAGAACTCGGCATTAAGTATGATTTAAGAGAAGCTAGAAAGTATTTAAAAGTTGATAAAAAACTACCTCGTTTAGAGGTTAATAGATTATTAAAAGAAAAATATAATGAGGAGAATCCAAGTGGATATATTTATACATTATATGGAACAGCATATAGTGTAAGATTAGATAAGAAGAAAAAAGAATATGTAATCACATCTCCACAAAAAATTAGTATTACATTTTATAAAGATGGTAAAAGAAAAGCATATAGAGTAAATGAATGCTCTGTAAAAGTAAATGTATCAAAAGATGTTGCTACTAATTACACAGCAATTAGTTTAGCAGATTTTGTTGATAGTAATGTATATTGTAATGTTCCAAAAGACGCAAAAGAAACATTAACACAAGAAGGTTTAGGAAGTGAAAAAGTCATTGATGTATTTAGAATTAGTGCAAAAGCAACAAGAAGGTTTAATGTTAATGAAGAAGAAACAATATTATTTAATTCTAATGTTTTATTACCTCATCATCAGTTTAATAATTTTAAAGATAGTGGAGAAAATAAATGTGTTCCTGAAACATTATTACATCATATTAAATTAAATAATAGAAATAAGAAAGTTACATTACAAAATGTAATTGATAAATTAAATGAATATGATGGTAAATGTGATGGTTATGATAGTGATGACGAATTCATACCACGAGAGGATTGTGAATGGGAGAACCCTGAAGGATCTATTGAAGATGGAACATGTGGTTATTCAGCAAGTGCTATAATTAAATATTTAATAGAATTAAATATTCGTGGGCGATTAGTTGATATTAATATGAATCAGTTTTTACATACAAATAATTTTGATGATTACGATAAACATACAAAAGTCTTTTTAGGTCTTTGCTATGATAATCATTTATATTATTGTGATAATCAAGAATTAATTACATCATTCGGTCATAAATTAGCACAAAATAAAGGTTCATTTGAAAATGTAGTATATGATAGAAAAGTAGAAGAAAAAAAATATACAAAAGAATACATTGAAACAAATGATTTAGCTTGGATGTTTAAAGAACAATTTTTAGTAGATAATACAATTAGACAAATCAAAACATATAATGGTAAAATAGTGCAAATCAATTATCCAGATAAACAAGTTATTGCTAATAGTGATTTAACAATAATGAAAGAAATTAAAGGTGAAGATTTTGATAATGAAAATCTTACTAATTTTGGACTAAAATTATTTAATGAGTTCATTGATGAACCACATACTAAAAGCGAGTTTAATCATGAAGTACTAAAACTATTAACAAAACACGGAAATATTGTTAAGATGGTAAATGAAGAAACACACGGCAAAATATTAGAAATTGATATTAATAAATGTAGAACAGATTGTTTAATGAATAATAGACTTGGATGCTATGAAGTATTTGGTTGTCATAATGATATTAAGGATTATGACGGCAAAATTAAAAAGGGATTGTATTTTATTAATACAGATGATACAACTTTATTTATGCGTGGTAATTGTTGGTATAGTGGTGATTTTCTAAAATATGCTATTAAGCATAATATAGCATTTACTATTACTCATCAATTATTATGTGAATATGATAAAGTATTAGATGCAAATTATTTTAAAGAATATGTTACTGATGTTGTAGAGAAATATCCAAATCATTATAAACATATTATTAATAATTTTATTGGTCGTTTAGGTAAGACAGAAACAAATTTTACTAGTGGATATGTTGAGACTGATTTTGACAAAGCATGTCAAGCATTTTATGCTAGTGATAATTATGGAGTATTATATGAAGATAAATTAGATGAGAAAAAAATCAAATCATTAAAAGGTAAAATATCAAATGTAGATGTTATGGAAATTGCTGATAATAAAAAACTATATGTTGTTGAAGTCAATAATTTTAAAACAGAATTAAATAACGATCTACCTATTTATAATAAAGTATTAGAAAATGAGTATATTAGATTATATGAGTTGATTAATAAAGTAGGTGGTAATTTAATCAAAATATCAACAGATGCTATTAGTGTTGATGGAAATTATAATATGGCTAATATTAAATTTAGCGATGCTATTGGTGGTTATAAATATTGTTACATTGAAAATGTAACACCAAGACAATCTCATTATGACATGACTAAAACATTAGATTTAAATACAGAAATAAAATGGAACATTAGCAAAGAAACAAAAGATGGTGTAGTATATCCAACTGGTTCATTCTTAATGACCGCACTTGCTGGATTCGGCAAGTCATATTACATTAAACAATTAGATTGTTTTAATGATGACAAAACATTACGATTAGGATTTACTAATTGCTCTGTTGCTAATATAGAAACAGATGAAGCATTAGCAAATACATTTCATAGTTATTTTGGTATTGATTATAAAACAACAAAAGTTAATCAAAAGAAAATCAATAATTTAAAAAACATTAATACAATTATTATTACAGAAATCTTTATGACACCAAAAGTAATTATGAATATTTTAATTAACATTAAAAAATCATTTCCAAATATTAGATTTATTTGTGAAGGCGACCCAGAACAAAATCGTGCAGTAATGGAAGAACATATTGATTGGATTAATACAACATTATTACATAGTTTATGTGATGGAAACATGATTAAACTAACTATTAATAAGAGAAACAATGAAACAGAAAATTATTATAAGATTATTAATGAAGAGCCATTAGATGAAAAATATTATCAGTTTAGAAATCCTCTAAATTTAAACATTACAAGAACTAATAAAAAACGCAAAGAGTTAAATGAATATATGATGAATAAACAAACAGTAACTAATCATATAATATTATATGATGAACTAGAACATTATGAAAAAGGTCAAGATGTATATTTAAATATGAATACACCTATTATGGCTATTAGAACAATTAAGGATAAATTAAGAAATGGAAAGATGTATAAGATTACTGGATTTGATATTATTGACGATGAGACTGGTGTATATGTTGAAGGAGAGTTTTATAATGATGAGTTATTCATGAAGACCTTTGTAGTTGCTTATGCTTGCACCGGTCATAAGATCCAAGGACTAACAATAAAAGAAGATTATAACATATATGAATGGAAGATGATGACACCACGAGAACGCTATACAGCCTTTAGTCGGTGTGTTAATGGAGATAATGTAAGAATTATCTCATAAGTCTTGCGCTCAAAGAGGAGCGCACCCTCTATTTATTTTTGGCTCAACCTTTCATAAAGGTTGGAATAAGTCTAATAAAAGGATAAAAAAAAAAGTAATGAGAAATATTTTTTGTAAATTTAG
>Ga0209841_1000260_pt1 | contig 12319 bp, 10 predicted proteins | sample GWRWT4_30Apr14_FD_187185 | JGI IMG/M metagenome (GOLD analysis project Ga0209841, IMG submission 187185) | Sand microcosm microbial communities from a hyporheic zone in Columbia River, Washington, USA - GW-RW T4_30-Apr-14 (SPAdes) (version 2) | ecosystem: Engineered > Artificial ecosystem > Sand...
CTGGAATCAGCTGCGACGCCCGTCGCCGCCGTGCCCAAGCCTGTGGCCGCGCCTGCGCCATCCACCGGTGGTTTCTTTGGCTGGATCAAGAGCCTGTTCTCCAGCACGCCAGCCTTCACGCCTGCGACTGAAGTCAAGCCTGCGCCAGAAGCCCCGAAAGACTCTGCCAAGGACGATGGCAAGGGTGGCCGAGGTGGCAAGGGCCGTGGACGTCGTGACGGTCAAGGCCGTGGCGGTGAACGCAGCGCCAACGGCAATGGCGAACGCGCCGAGCGTGGCGGTGAACGTGGTGGCCGTGGCGAGCGCGGTGAACGCGCCGACCGTGGTGGCGAACGCACCGAGCGCCCTGCCGCCGCTGAAGGTCGTGAGCCTCGTGAAGGTGGCGGCCGTGGTGGACGTGGCCGTGGCCCGCGCGAAGACCGCGTGGCCGCGACCGAGATCACCAACGAGTTGAACGCCCGTGGTGAAGCCGCACCGCGTCAAACCGACGAGGCCCGGCCTGAAGGTGGTCGTGGACGCGGTGGACGTGGACGCGGTGATCGCCAGGACCGTGCGCCCCGTGACAACGTCGCGGTGGATGTGCCTGAAAACGCCTTTGTTGACACCATCCCCGTGGGCACCGACGCGCAAGCCGAAGGCACGGCTGAACGCGATGGTGCCCGTCGCCGTCGCCGTGGTGGACGTGGCCGTGGCGAACGTGACGATGCGGCCCTGAGCACAGAAGGTCAAACGGCTGAGCAACAGTCGGCTGAATCTGGTGATCAGGCGCCTCGCCAGCAAGACGAAGCCGTTCGCACCGAAGGTGCCGACGACCTCAATGAAGGCGAGCGCCCTGAAGGTGAAGGCGAGAACGCCGATGGCCGCCGTCGTGGCCGTGGACGCGACCGCAATCGCCGTGGTGACCGCCGTGATCGCCCAGCGGGCACGGACGAAGCTCAGGCCGCCATTGAGCCTGCACCAGAACCTGGTTTGAACTTGACCTTGCCGTCACCATCGGCTGATGTGGGCCCGTTCAGCCTGGCGCCCAGCAACGCTTCGGTAGCACCTGTTGCTGAAGCGTCGTTTGAGCCGGTGGAAGAATCGCCTCCGGTGGCCTTGGCCGTGGCGCCTGTGGAAGCCATCCATGTGCCTGCAGCCCCTGTCGCAGCTGCTCCCGTGGCCGCTGCTGAACCAGTGGTGATTGCAAGCGCACCGGCAGCCCCTCGTGCCGAAGCCTTTGTCTTGCCCATGAACGACCTGAATGCCATTGCGCAAAATGCAGGCTTGCAGTGGGTGAACTCGGATTCGAACAAGGTCAACGCCATCCGCGAAGCGATTGCAAGTGAGCCCAAGCCGGCCCATGTGCCACGCGAGCGTCCACCCGTGGTGATCGCTGACGAAGGCCCGCTGGTGTTGGTCGAAACCCGCAAGGACCTCAACCAGATCAAGCTGCCTTTCGAGTCGGCCAACAACTGATCTGATCGACGCCCAATGAAAAGCGCCATCCCCATGCCGGGGATGGCGCTTTTTTCATGGGCCACCCACTTTGCAGTGGGCGCTCATCAGCCTGGGCTTGTTCAGCCCGGTAAGCGGGCCAAAGCCTGGTGGTAAGGCGCGTGGTGCATCAGCTCATCCCAGGTGAGCGGTGCGGTTTGCGGCAGCAGGTCGAGGCGGCGCGCCTCGCTGTCGGCGCTCGGCTCCCACAGGCCACGCGCATGCGCGATCTGCAGGCCATCCAGCAAATCATCCACCGCCCTGCCGCCCTTCAAGGACTGGTTGCACAGCAGCACCAGATCGCAACCAGCGTTCAAGGCCGCCACGGCACCCTGGGTGTGGTCACCCGCCACACTGGCGCCCTCCATGCTCAGGTCATCACTGAAGATGGCCCCGGTGAAGCCCATCTGCTCGCGCAGGATGTCTTGCAGCCAGCGTTGTGAAAAACCGGCAGGCATGTCGTCCACCTTGGGGTAGATGACATGGGCGGGCATCACGCTGGTCAAGGAGGTGCTCATCCATTCATACGGCTTGGCATCGTCGCCCAGGATGGCCTTGAGGCTGCGGCGGTCAATCGGCACGTCCACGTGCGAGTCGGCCTTGACGAAGCCATGCCCTGGGAAGTGCTTGCCGCAGTTGGCCATGCCCGCCAGCAACAGACCGTGCATCACGCTCTTGGCCAGCAGGGTCACCACGCGCGGGTCGCGGTGAAAGGCGCGGTCACCGATCACGCTGCTTTCGCCAAAGTCCAGGTCGAGCACGGGCGTGAAGGTCAGGTCAACACCGCAGGCGCGCAACTCGCTGGCCAGCACGTAACCGCAGGCGGTGGCGGCATCACTGGCGGCCATGGCACCACTGCCCTCGCCCGCCTTGCCATCCTTCATCCACATCTCACCCAGGCGCCGCATGGGCGGCACGTGCGTGAAGCCATCGGTCTTGAAGCGCTGCACCCGTCCGCCTTCGTGGTCCACGCAGATCAGCACATCGGGGCGCAGCTCCTTGATCTCGGCGCACAAAGCCGTGAGCTGAACTCGGCTTGCCCAGTTGCGGGCGAACAAGATCAGCCCGCCCGTGAGCGGGTGCTGCAGGCGGCGCCGGTCATCGGCATTGAGGCTCAAGCCTTCGATGTCCAGCACCACGGGGGCGTGGACGATGTCGGAATCGGCATTGGCCTGGACGGAATGGGGCGATGGTCTCATGGGTGGTCGGTTTGGGTTTCGATGACGACGAAGGCCAAGGCATGGTCCACCTCATCGGTGACCGTGACATGGGCCTGCCATTTTTTTTGGGCGAACCAGTCGGCCAGTTCGCCATTCAACACGATGCGCGGGCGGCCGCTGGCTTCGTTCAGGATTTCACAGGCGCGCCAGGTCATGGGCCAATGGATGCCCAGCCCGATGGCCTTGGAAAAAGCCTCTTTGGCGGCAAAACGCGTGGCCAGGTAACGCAGGCCGCGAATGGCCACACGGGCCTGCCGTTGACGGTAGACCAGCAGCTCTTGCGGGCCCAGGACCTTCTCGGCAAAACGCTCGCCACGCCGTTGCAGGGCCTCCTGGATGCGGCGGATGTCGCACAGGTCGGTGCCAATGCCCACGATCATGCGGCCACCACCCGGCGCGCACGCACGATCTCGGCTTTGAAGTCGGCGATGGCCTGCTTCAGGCCGACGAAGACCGCATGGCCGATCAAGGCATGGCCAATGTGCAGCTCGGTGATCTCGGGCAAAACGGCAACCAGGGCCGTGCTGCTGGCAGTGGGGGGCGCGACACCAGGCGTGGCTGACCAGCTTTCGTTCAAAGCCAGCCCATGCCCGGCGTGCGTGCGCAGGCCCAGGCTTTGCGCCAACTTCAATCCCGCTTGAAGGCGCTGCAGTTCGGCTTGCACACCCGTGGCATCACCGGCCCACCAGGCGTTGGCCAGGGCGCCCGTGTGCAACTCTACGCAGGGTGCACCGGCTTGCGCGACCGCGTCGATCTGGGCCGGATCGGCCCCGATGAACAGCGACACGCGCGAGCCCACGGCGGCCAGGCGCGTGCAAGCATCACGCACGCGGGACAATTGCCCGACGACATCCAGACCACCTTCGGTGGTGATCTCTTGACGCCGCTCGGGCACCAGACACACATGCTCGGGGCGCGTGCGCTCGATGATGTCCAGCATCTCGTCGGTCACGGCCGCTTCGAAATTCAAAGGTGCGGAGATGCTGGCCTTCAGGCGCACCACGTCGTCGTCGCGGATGTGACGGCGGTCTTCGCGCAGGTGGAAGGTGATGATGTCGGCCCCGGCCTCGGCCGCCAGGATCGCGGCGGCCACGGGGTCGGGGAAACGGCCGCCACGGGCATTGCGCACGGTGGCGACATGGTCAATGTTCACGCCCAGCAAAGGCGCGTCGTGCGTGGTCAGGTGCGTGGCAGAAAAGGTCATGCCTGTTGAAGCTCCATCATGAGCTGGCGGGTGCGCAGCGTGTGGGATCCGAGATGATAGTGAAGCAAGGCGCGCAGCACTGTTTTGAGTTCGCTCAAGGCGGGGATGCAGGCCGCCATCAGGGGCGGCATGGCCGGGACCAGTATCGTACGCCCACCCTCGCCTTCGGTTGACAAGGCGGCTTCGAGTTGGCGCAAAACTGCACCGTCCAGGACCGCACCGTCGTCATGCTGACGAGCGCGCATGACGCCCAACTCCGGGTGCAATTCGTAACCCTGACCAGCTTGTACCGCCTGACCATCGATGGTCACCTGCGACAAATCGGGCAGATGGCCCAGCTGGCGCAGCAACACCATCTCGAAGCCCCGCAGGGCGGCCTGCAGCAAGCTGGGGTCGGCCAAGGCGGCCAAGGTCTGGGCGTAGGCATCAAACAAGCCAGGATGCGGGTCGTGACGGGCCAGCAGGCGCATCAGCAATTCGTTCAGGTAAAAGCCTGGCAACAAGGCGGCCCCGCCCGGCCACGCCGGACCACCGGCCCATTCAGCCTGGCGCAACAACCAGACCTCGGCCTCGTCCGAGCGCTTCACGCCAAAACCCACGTGCAGGCGCTGAAAGGGCATCAGCACCGGCCGAAGTTGGGAATAAGGGCGCTTGGCGCCTTTGGCCACGGCCACCACGCGGCCTTGGTCTCGGGTGAACAGGTCCAAGATCAGGCTGGATTCGCTCCAGTCATGGCTGTGCAACACAAAAGCTGCACTGGAGGGTCGGGACGCCGCACGGGCCACTCAAACGCCTTTGAGAACGCGTGTTTATTCGTAGCCGTAAGTGCGCAGGCGGGCATCGTCATCAGCCCAGCCGCTGCGCACCTTGACCCAGATCTCCAGAAAGACCTTGCGGCCCCACAGGTGCTCCAGCTCGGTGCGCGCTTCCATGCCGATGCGCTTGAGGCGTTCACCCTTGTCGCCAATCACGATGCCCTTGTGGGTCTCGCGCTCCACCACGATGGTGGCGGCGATCTTGATGATGCCGGTCGCGCGCGGGTGGTTGGCCAGCGGCGGCTCGTCCGTGTAGGTGTCGATCACCACGGTCGAGGTATAGGGCAGCTCGTCACCGGTCAGGCGGAAGAGCTTCTCGCGCACGATCTCGCTGGCCAGGAAACGGTCGGTACGGTCGGTCAGGGCGTCCTGGTCATACCACCAGCCTTGCTGTGGCAGGTAGGGCCGCACGATCTCCAGCAAGCGGCGAACGTCGTCCGCGCTTTGGGCCGACAGCGGCACGAACTCCGCGAAGGGATGGCGCTCCTGCATCGTCTGCAGCCAGGGCAGGACATCGGCGCGGCGGTGAACCAGGTCCAGCTTGTTGGCCACCAGGAAGACAGGCTTGTCCTTGGGGCACAAGGCCAGCACCTTGGCATCGTCCAGGCCGAAACGCCCGGCTTCGACCAGGAACAGCACCACGTCCACGTCGGCCAAGGTGGCTTGCACCGTTTTGTTCAAGTTGCGGTTGAGCGCGGCCGTGCCCTTGACCGTGTGCCGAGTTTGAAAACCTGGCGTGTCCACGAACACGAACTGGGTCGTCTCGTCGGTGTGGATGCCCGTGATGCGGTGGCGGGTGGTCTGCGCCTTGCGTGAGGTGATCGACACCTTCTGGCCGACCAGGGCGTTGAGCAAGGTCGATTTGCCCACATTGGGCCGACCAACGATGGCGATGAGGCCGCAGCGTTGGTTGGCCACATCCACGCCATCCTTGGCACCGCCCGTTTTGGCCATGGCCAATCCAGCCAGCATGTCGTCCAGTGACGGGTTCAACGCATCGACCACGGGGGGTGCGGTGGGTGCCTGGGCCGGAGCCTCGGGCGAAGTGTCATCTGGTGACGAAGGGGTATCGGGCATGGTGAGAAGAGTCAAGAAGAACGTTTAGCACCCATCGCACGTTTCTTCGATGGGGTTTTGGAAAGGGTGACGCCAGCGCTGGGCTGACCGGGAGCATTGGCCGAGGGCGGAGGCAGTTGCTGCACCTGGAGCAAGGCCAGTTGCGCCGCCACCTGTTCGGCAGCGCGCTTGGACAGCCCCTCGCCCAACACGGAAACCCCAAAATCTGGCAAATCGCAAGCCACCACGAACACCTGCTCATGCGCCTTGCCCCGTGTGGCATCCACACGGTAGACAGGCACGGCCATCTTGCGACCTTGAAGCCATTCCTGCAAGGCCGTTTTAGCGTCCTTGCTCCAGACTTCCAGGGTGGTTTCGGCCATCACGGGCTCGAACAGGCGCAGCACCCAGGCGCTGGCAGGTTCAAAACCGGCATCCAGGTAGACCGCACCAATGACGGCTTCCAGGGCATCCGCAAGGATGGAGGGCCGCTGAGCACCACCACCTCGGGACTCGCCTTCACTCATTTTCATGACCGCCGGCAGATCCAGGTTCAAAGCCAGTTTGTGGAGCATGTCCTGGCGCACCAGATGCGCGCGCACGCGGGTCAGGTCGCCTTCATCGCTGCGGTCAAACCGCGCGTACAGCATGCTGGACACCGCCAGATTCAAAACGGCATCGCCCAAGAATTCAAGGCGTTCGTAATGATCCTGCCCAAAGCTTTTGTGGGTCAGGGCCCGCGCCAACAGGGCGGGATCCTTGAATTCATGGCCCAGCCGTTGCTGCAAGGCCTTCAGTGGCGAAGCAGCCGCTGCGGTCACCGTCGTGGATCGGGGCATCAAAATCCCACGCGATCAAAACCAGACGCCATCACTTGGATTGACCGTGGAACTTGATCAAGAGGTAGACCGGCTCAATCAGTTCGATTTCCTTGTCGTAGGCAAACTTGACCACGATCTTGTCGTTTTCCTTGGTGATCTCCAGATCACGCGAACTGATGGCCTCGACGTTGTACTGCACCGACTTGTCTCGGTCAAAGGCCGCCCGGATTTCCGGGACCGTGCTGCCTGCACCGGCGGCGCTCGTGACCATCTTCTGGATGGTCTGGAATTCCATGACGGCCGGCACCACTTTCATGATGACCAAGGCGAAGCTGCAAAGAATCACCGCCCAAAACATCAAGCCGATCAATGTGATGCCCGACTGCGAACGTTTCATGTTGTCCCCCACACGAATCATTGGAAAAAGCCAATGCGCTTCAAACTGCTGAAATTCATCCACACCACGAATGCCTTGCCGACGATGTTTTCGTCAGGCACAAAGCCCCAGAAGCGCGAATCCTGTGAATTGTCGCGGTTGTCGCCCATCATGAAGTAATGGCCGGCTGGCACCTTGCAGACCACACCTTCAACACTGTAGCTGCAGTTTTCCTTGAACGGATATTCTTCAATACCCTGAGCTGGAATATCAGGCTGGCGGGCTTTGTCCACCAAGATCCGGTGATTCGTGCCGCTGAGGTTTTCCGCAAACTGCAAGAAATAACGCAGGCTGTCCTCGTCGTAAAACTCGGCCAGGGGCGTTTGCTCGATGGGCGTGCCGTTGATGGTCAGGCGCTTGTTGATGTAGGCGACCGTGTCACCCGGCAGACCCACCACCCGCTTGATGTAATCCAGGCGAGTATTGACGGGGTAACGGAACACCATCACATCGCCACGCTTGGGATCGTGGTTGGCGATGATCTTTTTGTTGATCACCGGCAGGCGGATGCCGTAGTGAAATTTATTGACCAGGATGAGGTCGCCGATCAGCAAGGTCGGCACCATGGAGCCGGACGGAATCTTGAAGGGCTCGAACAAGAACGAGCGCATCAGGAACACCACCACGATGACGGGGAACAAGCCGGCCGTCCAATCCAGCCACCAGGGCTGCATCAACAGGCGCTCTTTGGCCTCAGTCACATTGCCATCAACCTGGGCAATGCCTTGACGCTTCAGTTCCGCACGGCGGGTTTCGTCTTGCGCGACAAGGTTGGCAGCAGCCGCTTCGCGCTGAGGCTGAAACTTGAAGCGCTCAGCCAGCCAATACAGCATGGTCACGACGGACATGATGAACAGCAGGAACGAGAAGTTGCCTTGCCATTGACCCACGTACCAGCCACCCAGGTAGACAGCCAGGGCGCCATAAAAAATACCGGTGAGGAAACTCATCAATCTTCCACTTGAAGGATGGCCAGGAACGCTTCTTGGGGCACTTCAACCGACCCAATCTGCTTCATCCGCTTCTTCCCGGCCTTTTGTTTTTCGAGCAGCTTGCGCTTGCGGCTGATGTCACCGCCGTAGCATTTTGCCAGCACGTTCTTGCGCAGTGCCTTGATGTTCTCCCGCGCAATGATGTTGGAGCCAATGGCCGCCTGGATGACCACGTCGTACATCTGCCGCGGAATGTGTTCGCGCATTTTGGCGGCCACGCCACGACCACGGAACTGGCTTTGCACGCGGTGCACGATGATCGACAGGGCATCGACCCGATCACCATTGATCAGAATATCGACCTTGACCACGTCGGAGGCGCGGTACTCCTTGAAGTCGTAATCCATCGAGGCATAACCGCGCGACACGCTCTTGAGCTTGTCGAAGAAGTCGAGCACGATCTCGGCCAGCGGCATCTCATAGGTCAGCATGACCTGGCGGCCGTGGTAAGCCATGTTGAGCTGCACGCCACGCTTCTGGTTGGCCAGAGTCATCACCACGCCAACATGGTCTTGCGGCATGTACAGGTGCATGGTGACGATGGGCTCGCGGATCTCCTTGATGCGGCCCAGCTCGGGCATCTTGGACGGGTTCTCGACCGAGACGATCGTGCCGTCGTTCAACTCGACCTCGTAGACCACGCTGGGCGCGGTCGTGATCAGGTCCTGGTCGAACTCGCGCTCCAGGCGCTCCTGCACGATTTCCATGTGCAGCAGGCCCAGGAAGCCGCAGCGGAAGCCGAAGCCCAGCGCTTGCGAAACTTCTGGCTCATACCGCAGCGACGAGTCGTTGAGCTTGAGTTTCTCAAGCGCATCACGCAGTTGGTCGTACTCGCTGGCCTCGGTCGGGTACAGACCGGCAAACACCTGTGGCTGGATTTCCTTGAAGCCAGGCAGGGCTTCGGTGGCCGGGCCCGCGTTGTTGGGCTGCTTCTTCTCGACCGTGATGGTGTCGCCGACCTTGGCGTTCTGCAGCTCTTTGATGCCGCAGATCACGAAGCCCACTTCGCCTGCGCGCAATGCAGGGCGGTCGACCGACTTGGGCGTGAAGACACCCAGGTGTTCAGCGGGGTAAACGGCATTGGCCGCCATCAGCCGAATGCGTTCGCCCTTGCGCAACTCACCGTCAATCACGCGCACCAGCATGACCACGCCGACGTAGTTGTCGAACCACGAGTCAACGATCATGGCGCGCAGCGGGCCATCGGGATTGCCTTGCGGTGGGGGCATGCGGGCCACGACGGCTTCGAGGATGTCTTCGACACCCATACCGGTCTTGGCAGAGCAAGGGATCGAGTCGGTGGCATCGATGCCGATCACGTCTTCGATCTCTTCCTTGGCGCGCTCGGGGTCGGACTGCGGCAAGTCCATCTTGTTCAAGACGGGGATGACCATGACACCCAGGTCAAGCGCGGTGTAGCAGTTGGCCACGGTCTGCGCTTCAACACCTTGGCTGGCATCGACCACCAACAGCGCGCCCTCACAGGCCGACAGCGAACGACTGACCTCATAAGAGAAGTCAACGTGTCCGGGCGTGTCGATCAGGTTGAGGTTGTAAACCTGACCATCTCTGGCCTTGTAAGACAGCGCAGCGGTCTGGGCCTTGATGGTGATGCCGCGCTCTTTCTCGATGTCCATCGAGTCAAGCACCTGGGCTCCCATCTCTCGGTCGCTCAGGCCTCCACACAGCTGAATGATGCGATCGGCCAGGGTGGATTTGCCGTGGTCGATGTGGGCAATGATGGAGAAATTACGGATGTGATTCATAAAAAAAAGGCACGTCGAAATGGATGACGCGCCTTCCAACAAAAACGTATGGCAACTGCTTGTTGGGACTTCATTGTAGCCAAAACGACCCCACCCAGAACCGCATCCCGGCCGGGCAAAGGGTCGTTGCAGGCCGCCAACAAAGACATTGTCAACAGGTTATCCACAGACTCTTGTTGACAAGTTCGGCGATTCGGGGACCCGTTCGGTCATTCGGCGATGACCTCTCATATCCCGATCAGCAATGGCGCGCTCAACGGGTGGATTGTAGCCAGATTCCAACGCGATCGAGCCGAGTTATCAACAGCAATTGCACAAGAAAAAGACTTGCAAGATGTGCCACAAGTCCGTGTATTTTTTGCAATAAGAAATCCCGCAAGCCCTTTTGGAGCTTACGGGACCGGTTCAGTCGGACTTTCGCAAATCAGCCAGGCTCATCACTTGCTGGGGCGAATCAGCACGTATTGCGCGCCATCACCACGGCGCACCAGCACATTCACCGGGCGCCCCTTCTCCAATTTGGCCAAGGCCGCCTCGAATTGGCGCACGTTGGCGACCTGAGCGTTGCCCACGCTCAAGATGACATCACCAGGGCGCAAGCCTGCGCGTGCGGCGGGGCCGCCCACCTCTTCAACCAACACACCACCGCTGATCTTGAGTTCGGCTTTTTGAGCGGATGTCAGATCGGTCAGACCCAAGCCGAGGGACGCCACCGCAGTGGGCTTGGACTCGGCCGGTGCGTTGTCACCAGCGGCAGCTTTGGCGGCCTTCTCAAGGTCAAGCTCGACCACCGTGATGCCCAGGTCTTTGTACGCGCCGCGACGGAACACTTGCAAAACCGATTTGGTGCCAGGCTTGGTGCCCCCCACCAAACGGGGCAGGTCACCAGCGGTCTCCACCGTCACACCATTGAACTTGGTGATGATGTCACCGGCTTCCAGCCCGGCCTTGGCGGCAGGGCCTCCGGGCTCCACCATGCGAACCACCGCGCCTTGCGCCTTGCTCAGGCCCAAGGACTCGGCCACTTCTTTGGTGACCGGTTCAATCTGCACACCAATGCGGCCACGCACCACCTTGCCGCCAGAGCGCAACTGATCGGCGACCTTGATCGCATCGTCGATGGGAATCGACAAGGAGATGCCCATGAAGCCGCCCGAGCGACTCAGAATCTGCGAGTTGATGCCCACCACCTCACCGCGCATGTTGATCAGCGGGCCACCGGAGTTGCCGGGGTTCACCGCCACGTCGGTCTGGATGAAGCGGACCTCTTCACCGGTGTCGCGCGCTTTGGCGCTGACGATGCCGGCCGTGACCGTGTTCTCCAGGCCGAACGGCGTGCCGATGGCCATGACCCACTCGCCTACCTTGAGGCGACTCACATCCCCGATGCGCACCGCTGGCAGGTTGGCGGCTTCGATCTTGAGCACGGCCACGTCGGTGCGCTTGTCGGCGCCCACCACCTTGGCCTTGAACTCGCGCTTGTCGGTCAAGGTGACGTAGACATCATCTGCGCCATCAATGACGTGGGCATTGGTCATGACCAGACCGTCGGCACTCAGGATGAAGCCGGAGCCCAAGCCACGGGGACGCTCTTCGCCCTCGGCATCGCCTTTGGGCGTGGCCTTGGGGGTGCCTTTTCGCTGGCCTTGCCCTGGCATGGGCGTGCCAAAAAAGCGGCGGAAGAACTCACGCATCTGCGCATCAGCATCGTCACCGCCCTCTTCGCCAGCATCAGTGGCGACTCGTTGGGTGGTGCGAACGCTGGCCACAGACGGCCCCACTCGCTCCACCAACTGGGTGAAGTCAGGCAGCCCCTGGACCAACAAGGGACCGGGGGGAGTGGTTGGCGAAGGAACGATCACAGGCGTGGCTGCGGCCAACACGGTGGCTGGCTGCTGCGCCTGAGAAGCGTGGGGCAACAGGCTGGAGCTCAATAACAGGCCCACCGCCATCACGACGCCGCCCACGACCAAGGTGCGACGCACGACCGAGCTGGTGGAAGGTCCCGACTGGAAAGAAGATGTCATTGCTGAAAACCTCACAAATACAAACAAGTAACGATTGAATCAACGTTGGAGCCGCTCAACCGGATGACAGTTCACCATTCGATGGTTTCTGTTGGTAAAGCGGCACCCAGCAGCAAGAACTCCACAAACGGCAACGCCGCTTGGGCAAACCACAGCGGCGTCACATCACAGAATGGTGGATTTCAAACAATGCAGTGATCAGGGCGTTTCATAGAGCACATTGCGCGCCAAGCCACCGGAAGAAGCAAATGATGGCTCGCCATCGCCTTGAACACGGCGCGCTGACAGGGCTTGCTCAAGCTGTGGATCACGCCAGACGGACGCACCCGCCTCTGCGGGATCATTGCCCAGCGCGGAGGGAAAGGCAGCGCCCTCAGCCAAAGAGGCTGCGGTCACGCCGTGACCCGACCAAGTCGCAGCGGTCGCCGTGGAAGGCGCGAAGGCTTGGGCGCGGTCTGGCGCGGGAAATGAGCCCTGAGCCAGGCTGTTGGCAGGCAAGGACGAACCTG
>Ga0209841_1000261_pt1 | contig 12298 bp, 13 predicted proteins | sample GWRWT4_30Apr14_FD_187185 | JGI IMG/M metagenome (GOLD analysis project Ga0209841, IMG submission 187185) | Sand microcosm microbial communities from a hyporheic zone in Columbia River, Washington, USA - GW-RW T4_30-Apr-14 (SPAdes) (version 2) | ecosystem: Engineered > Artificial ecosystem > Sand...
TTCATGCGTCTCGGGCATGGCCACGGCCAAAGGGCGCTGGCGGTAGGCGCTCAGGCCATCACATTCAAAAGGGGCGACGGCTTCGTCGTGCCAGAGCACGCTGCGCGCAGGCAGCACGCGGTGCAGGGCGGCGACCACGTCGCGTTGGCGTTGGGTGCGTTGGGTGTCCATCGCCCCACTGTAAGGCACTCAGGCGATCAGCAGCTCCGTGATGCGGCCCAGCATGAGTTGGTCGCGGCTGTCGATGGCCAGGGTGGCGCCGTGGCCTTCAAAGCGGTAGTGCCGGCCGGTGACCGACGAGCGCACGCTCAGGTTGCCGCCACCCAGGTACTTGGCGCTCAGCTGCGTGGTGCGGCGCGCGGTGGGGGCGGGCGCACTGTGGCCGATGCTGGAATGGTTGGTGGAATGACTGGTCGCGGCACGCGCTGGCTCAGCGGCGTGGCTGCTGCTCAGGGCCGTGCGCCGCACGGTGGTGGTGATCTTGTGCGTGCCCAGCGCCGGGCGGGCCCACGACACGGTGGCCAGCGGCACGGCCGTGCGCTGTTCGGGCTGGGCGTCGTCCGACAGGGACTGGGTGTTGAATGGGATGGGTTGGGTCTTGGTGTAAACGCGAGCAATCATGGCGACATCCTGTGGATTGAATGGCCCAGCGCGGCCGACAGGCGGAAGTGTGCTCGGGGCCCCTCTCGGTGCCTATCCCCTTGGGTGGGGAACCCAAAAGGGGGTGCCTGCTCAGGCCCAGACCGTCAGCACGCCCGTGTAGCCATACAGGTGATGGCGGGCGATCTCGCCACCCGCGAACATGCCCACCAGGGGGATGTCGCCCAGCGCGTGCCGGATGATCTGCATCTCGGCGTCGGGGCCGCCAAAGTGGGGGCCGCCACGCCCCGCGCAGCTGATGTAAATGGCCCCGGCAGGGGTTCGGCTGGGGCCGTCTTGCGGATCGAATTCTTCGCGGATCTCGGCGCAGGCCCGCACCAGGTCCCGCCGCGCGGCGGTCGCGTTGCGCTGGCAAAACGCCAGTTGCATGCCCACTTCGACCAGGTCGCTCACGGCCACGCCCTGGCGCTGCGGGTCCAGGCCCACCAGGTGGCGCACGCGGGTGTCGGCGCCAAAGGTGTGCCGGTGCTCCAGCAGGTCACTGGCGGCGTCGGTGAGGCCCACCAGCGTGGCCCGCACCTTGGGCAGGGCCTCGCGTGGCAGGCCATTGGCGGTCACCGAAGCGGTCAGGTTCAGGTCGAGCAGCAGGCAATTCAAGGCGGGTTCGCCATCCAGTTCATAAACCACATTGCGCTCGGCGGCGGTGATCTGGCGGGCCTGGCCGATGGGCTGGCAGCCCTGGGTCACGCGCGACACCAGGTGCACGCGGTCCGAGAACGCCACGCCCGAGACACCACCTGACCACACGCCCTGGGCTTGCTCGCCATGCTCGGCCAGCGGGTCCAGCGCCAAGTGAACGCTGCGGGTGCGCCCGGTGCTCAAGCCGCCGAAGAGGTAGCCGGTGCGCGTGCGCCCCGCCAGCTCCGTGATCAACTCCTGCAGGTCTGGCGTGTGGGCGTCGGCGTGAACCTGCGCCACGTGCGGCACGAAGCCCACGCTGGACGACATCGACAGCGCCGTCAAACCAACGCGGGGCAGGGCGGGCAAGGGCTGTTGGCCCGAGTACACCCGAAAGTCCTCGCTGGGCAAGGTGGACACCATCACCGCCAGCGCCGGCTCGTCGATGTATTCGACCCCACTGGCCAACACGCCCACCCCCACGCCACCGACCCAGGCCACCCCGGGCAGGCGCTCGCGCAGGCCATGCAGGATGGCTTCGGCCTGGGGCGCCAGCGCGTCGGTCAGGTAACACCAGCCCAGCGTGGCGCCCATGGTGGCGGCACCTTGCGACTCCAATTGCGCCCACACCAGTGACAAGGCCAGGTCCGCCTGCGGATGCGTGGCGTGCGCGTGCAAAAAGCGCGGCGCCATGGTCAGGGTGGAGGCGGCAGGCATGGCAATCGGTCAGTCTGACGAGCCGCTGTCCGTGGAGCGCTGGCGAACGTTGGCGGCGGAGGTTTTGCGGGTGGGGCGTGTGGTGGTTTTGGCCGCCACTTTGCTGGTGCCCGTGGCCTTGGTGGCTCGGGCGGGCGACGCAGGTTCTCCCTGGGCAGGCGCTGACGGCGCACTGGCCGCTGCGGCCTCCATGCCCTGCGCGCTGGCCTGGGCCACCTGCACGGCTTGGTTGGCCAGGTTGCTGAACTGCTGGGTCAGCGTGTCCCACCAGCGCAGCGGGTTCACGGCGGGCTGGTCGGCCGGCTCATCGGCGCTGGCCGTGGGGGCGGCCGGTTCTGGCTCGGGTTCTGCGGCAGGGGCTGCGGGGGCGGGCGAGGCGGTACGCGCCTTGAGCGATTCGCGCACCGCGTCCATCGACACATTCATGCCGCGCAGCGTGGTCAAGGTCATGCGTTGCACTTCCAGGCCCTGGATCGTCATGCCGATCAGGCGCGAGTTCTGTTCCAGCCAGAACTGCACGGTCTTGAGATCCTGGATGCGCTTGTCCAGCTCTTCCGGGTCCAGGGTGGGCAGGCTCCACGGTGTGGCACTTTTGCCACCCATGCCTTGGGCTGCCTGGAGGTTGGGCAGCGCGCTGCCCGCAGCTTTCATCCAGTCTTGAAAGAAGGACATGCCGGCCCCCAGCCCGCTGAAAGCAGACGAAGCATCGCCACCGGATGCGTTGCTGGGATCGGGACTGGTCGGGCGGGTGGGCATGGGCAAGGCTCCTGAAGCAATCGGCAGCTCATTGTGCCCCCAAGCCACCGCATAATCACCAGCTTCATGCAACGCCGAGATCTCCTACGTCACCTCAGTCGAACCGCCGCTGCACTGGCGTGGCAGCAGATGTTCTCGCCGCTGGCGCGGGCGCAGGCCCCGACACTGGACAACTGGCGCGAAAGCGCCGAGGTTTTCACCTTGGGCGTGGCCAGCGGCGAACCCCGGCCCACCTCGGTGGTGCTGTGGACCCGCCTGGCCCCCAAACCTGACCGGGCCGATGGCGGCATGCCCTCGCAGTCCGTGGCGGTGCAGTGGGAAGTGGCCAGTGACTCCCGCTTTGACCACATCGTCCGCCGCGGTTCAGAGTTGGCTGACGGCGCGCGCGCGCACAGCGTCCATGTCGAAGTGTCGGGTTTGCTGCCCGGCCGGGAATACTTCTACCGCTTCCAGGCCGCCGGCCAGGTCAGCACCATTGGCCGCACGCGCACCGCCCCCGATCCTTCCGAAGCCAACCCGCGTTTGCGCATTGCCTTGGCCTCGTGTCAGCACTTCGAGGCCGGGTATTTCAGCGTGCACCGCGACATCGCCGCCAGTGATGTGGACCTGGTGCTGTTCGTGGGCGATTACTTTTACGACAACCAGTTGCCCGGCTACCTGCGCGTGCGGCAGCACTCGCACCAGTTTCCGCGCAGCAAGGCCAAGTTCACCTTGGGGCACTACCGCCAGCACCACGCGGCCTACCGGCAGGAGGCTGACCTGCGCGCCTGTCATGCCGCCCACCCGTGGTTGATGGTGTGGGACGACCACGATGTGCTCAACGACTACGCGGGTTTGACCGAGCCTGACGACGAGTTGAAACAAGCGCAGTTCGTCGCATTGCGCATGGCCGCCTACCAGGCGTATTTCGAGCACCTGCCGATCTCGCCCAAACGCGCGCCGGTGGCCGCCAGCATGCGCATGCACGACCGCTACGAGTGGGGCCAATTGGCTGAACTGTGGACCCTGGACACGCGCCAGTTCCGCAGCGAGCATGTGTGCAGCACCTGGCGCGGCCCGCGCAATGGCCGCATGTTGTGGCGCTGCCCGGCCGCGCTGAAACCCGAGCGCAGCATGCTGGGCCAGGACCAGGAACTCTGGTTGGCCGATGGCCTGGCCGCCAGCACACGCGCCTGGAAGTTCATCGTCCAGAGCACGCAGATCAGCCCATCCGGCCTGACCGGCCGCTTTGGCAAACTTCTGTATGGCGATGGCTGGGACGCCTTTCCCGCCGCGCGCGAACGCCTGATGGCCGCCATTGCCCAGCCGCGCGTGCCCGACGTGGTCTGCCTGGGCGGTGACGTGCACCGCCACGTGGCCGCCAACTTGCGCTTGCAACCGTCCGACCTGCAATCACCCATCGTCGCCAGCGAAATCGTCACCTCGTCCATCACCAGCCCGGGCCTGAGCGAACTCATCACGCAATGGATGAAAGCGGTCAACCCGGACTTGCTGCACCTGCGCAGCGACGAGCGCGGTTTTGTGCTGCTGGACGTGACCCCTCAACAGGTGGCGTGCGAGTTCCGCGCCACGCCGCACCCCGTGCGCGCCGACTCGCGCCTGCACACGCAGGCCCGCTACGTCATCGACCGGGGTGTGCCCGGACCCCGCCCCGTGTGAGCCTGCCTACAATCAGCGGCATGGCCAATCCCAAAGTCTCGTTCAAGCAGCAGCAGCTCAAGGCGCGCGAAGAGGCCATCGTGGCCTCGGTCAACCGCTTGCTGGCCGACAAGGGCTTTGACCTGATGACGATGGACGAAGTGGCCGCGGATGTGGGCATCGCCAAGGCCAGCCTGTACAAGCACTTCGCCTCGAAAGAAGCGCTCGCCGCCGCCGCCATGAACCGCATCCTGCGCCGGTCCATGGATTACCTGACCGAGTTGGAACAACCGCCAGGCCCTGCCGACCCGGTCGAGCGCCTGAAGGCCGTGGCGCGCTGGACCATGGAAGTGCAACTGGCGGGCGAGATGCCCTCCTTGCCCGCGCAGAACTCCAGCCTGCGCGCCGAGCTGATGGCCGATGCCGACTACATGAACCTGTTGATGGCCGTGAGCGAAAAACTGGGCGAATGGATCGTGCAGGCCCAGGCCGATGGCCAGCTCAGCCAGAATTTGCCGCCCGAGGTGATCCTGTACACGCTGTTTGCCCGAGCCTGCGACCCGGTCCTGGGCGTGCTCAAGGCGGGTGGCCATGCGCATGAGCAAATCATCGCGTGGCTGATCGAGAGTTGCTTTTCAGGCCTGGCCCAGCGCCCATGAAAAAAGCCGGGGCATGACCCCGGCTTTTGCTTGATGGCGTGACTGACTTACTCGTCGCGGCCACCAAAGATGCCCAACAGTGCCAGCAACGACTGGAACACGTTGTAGATGCTCAGGTAGACACCCAGCGTGGCCGTGATGTAGTTGGTCTCGAGGCCATCTTGCACGCGCTTCAGATCGTGCAGGATGAAGGCCGAGAAGATGCCGATCGAGATCACCGACAGCGTGATCATCAAGGCGCTGGACTGGATGAAGATGTTGGCAATGCCCGCCACCAGCAACATGATCATGCCGATGAACAGGAACTTGCCCATCGAGCTCAAATCACGCTTGATGATCGTGGACAAGGACGCCATGCCCAGGAAGATTGCGCCGGTGCCGGCAAACGCCGTCATCACCAGGCTGGCGCCGTTGGCCAGGCCCAGCACGGTGCCAATCAGGCGGGCCAGCATCAGGCCCATGAAGAAGGTGAAGGCCAGCAGCATGGGCACACCGGCCGACGAGTTCTTCGTCTTCTCGATGGCAAACATGAAGCCGAAGGCACCGGCCAGGAACACGATCGCGCCCACGCCGGGCGACATCATGCTGGTGATGCCGGTGGCCACGCCCAGCCAGGCGCCCAGCACCGTCGGGATCATCGACAGCGCCAGCAAGGCATAGGTGTTGCGCAACACGCGGTTGCGTTGGGCGACGGTGGTGCCATAGGCTTGGTCGATGGTTTGAAGCGTTTGATTCATGATGAACCTCCAGTCAAAAACAAAAATGTGGGACAGATCAGGCGGCCGACTTGGCCAACAAGCGCTTGTTGCGGGCGCGGATGTTCAGGGCTTCCACCCCGAGCGAGAAGGCCATGGCGGCATACAGGTAACCCTTGGGCACATGGACGTCGAAGGCCTCGGCGGTGAGCGCCATGCCCACCATCACCAGGAAGGCCAGGGCCAGCACCTTGACCGAAGGATGGCGGTCAACGAAATCGCCGATGGGCTTGGCCGCGATCATCATCACGCCAACAGCGCAGATCACAGCCGCCACCATCACACCGATCTCGTCGACCATACCGACTGCCGTGATGACCGAGTCCAGCGAGAACACGATGTCGATCACAGCGATTTGTCCGATGATGGCCCACATCATTTTCTTGCCGGCGGCGGTCAATGCCACAGCATCCGTGGTGGGTGGGCCATCTTGTTCGCGGGCTTCCACCTCGACGAAGATCTCGTGCGAGGCCTTGTACAACAGGAACAGGCCGCCCAGCAGCAGCACAATGTCGCGCCCACTGATGCTGTTGCCTGCCACGTTGAACACCTCGGCGGTCAGGCCCATGACCCAGCTCAGCGAGAACAGCAAGGCCAGTCGCGAGAACATCGCGAAGCCCAGGCCCAAGCGACGGGCCTGATCACGCTGTTCGGGCGGCAAGCGCCCCACCAGGATGGAAATGAAGATGATGTTGTCCACGCCCAGGACGATTTCGAGGGCGGTGAGCATCGCAAAAGCGATCCAGATGTTGGGGTCGAGCAGGAAGTCCACGATTTGATCAAAGTTAAGCTAGCCTTGAATTTAGAGGAAGCGACACTTCGCGTAAAGTCGAATTTTCTGAAGCATCACTTCGAGAAAGTCGCAGTTCATGAACTTCAAGCACCTCTATTACTTCTGGGCGACGGCCAAATCTGGTGGCGTCATGAAGGCCGGCGAGCAACTCCACACGACGCCGCAGACCCTGTCCGGGCAAATCAAGCTGCTGGAAGCCCAGTTGGGTTGCGCCTTGTTCCACAAGGTGGGGCGCCGGCTGGAGTTGACCAACGAGGGGCGGGTGGCGCTGGGTTACGCGGACCAGATCTTTGCCTTGGGCACCCAGCTGGAGGCGGCCGTGGGCAAGGCGCGCCGTGGTCAGCCCGTGCTGGATTTTCGGGTGGGCATTGCCGATTCGGTGCCCAAGGCCATCGCCTACCGCTTGCTGGAACCTGCCCTGGGCCTGGCCGAACCTGTGCGGCTGATCTGCCATGAAGGCGATTTTCACAACCTGTTGGGGCAGATCGCGGTGCACCGGCTGGACCTGGTGATCGCCGACGAGCCCATGGGCAAGCAGGTCAGCGTCAAGGCCTTCAGCCATGCACTGGGCACCACGGCCATGAGCTTCTTTGCCACGCCGGTGTTGAAAGCGAAGCTGGAGCTGGGGGGACGCGTTTTTCCGCAGTGCCTGGATGGCGCGCCGATGCTGCTGCAAGGGGCGGCGTCCGCCATGCGGCAACGGTTGGATGTCTGGCTGGCCGAGCACCAGCTGCACCCGCGCGCCATCGGCGAGTTCGACGACGCCGCGTTGATGAAGGCGTTTGGCGGCGAGGGGCGCGGCGTGTTCATGGCGCCAACGGTGCTGGAAGACGAAACCTGCGCCCAGCACGGGGTGCAGGTGCTGGGTCGCACGTCGGAGTTGGTGGAAGAGTTCTACGCCATCTCGGTGGAGCGGCGGATCACGCACCCTTGCGTGGTGGCCATCACACAGGCGGCTAGGGAGGCTCTGTTTGGGGTTTGAGAGGAGGCGTGTACCCTTTTCAAGGGACAGGTGGTGCTGGCGGGCGGCGCGGGTGATCCGTATAGTGAAAAAAAGCCAGCGCCCAGGCCATCACTGTTCCCTGTTCTCGCGAGGATCGTCATGACTCACCTTCACATCGCACGTTTTGCCATCAGCCTGGCCAGGGTGCCGATGCTGGCCTTGGTCGTTGTCGTCTTGAACTGCTTGGCGAACAGCCCGGCCAGAGCGGCCATCGAGCTGCCACACTTGAGTGTGTGGGCTGAAACGACGCTGTTCGATTCGGCCAGCGAGGACGAGGATGGCTACACCCGGGAAGCATGGTGGGACGGCCCGAACTCCGGCACCTTGCGCAGCGACAGCCATGCGCTGCTGTTCCCGGCGCGCAGTGCCAACGCCAGCGCTTACGCGGGCTACGGTGTGCTGGGCATGTCTGCCAACACCACGATCATCAGTCAGCCGGTGTCGAGCTTGCAGGTCACCTCTGCGTCGGGGAGCTCCCGGGCCGGGGCCGTTTTTTTTGATGTTCTGCATGTGGATGTGCCGAGACTTGCGGGCCAGCCTGGCACCTTGGTCGTGCCCTGGAAGCTTTCCGGAGGTTGGGGTGGGGGCCTGACCGGTCCCTTCCCCCGGCCAGACCAGGGGTCAGAAATGGAGTGGTCTTTCCGGGTCGCTTCGGGGATCGACTCGGACAATGGTCAAAGCGCACTCGGCGCCACGCATGTTTTGGGCGAATTGCGGGCTGACGAAGGCCGTGTCGATGCCTCGGTGCTGTCCGAGCACCAGCTTGGAAACCAGCCCTTCGTGCAGGACAGCTATGCCGAAAGCGCCACCATGCCGGCCATCTGGGCCAGCATTCCGATCATTTTCGGCATGCCTATCGGAATAGAGGCTCGTTTGAGCATCAGCACGAGTGCTTTTGCCGGCAATGATTTCATGGCTCCCACCGATCCGACCTTTCTTCAGTTGCGCAGCGCCGAGGCCCATGGGAACTTTTCCCACACGCTGCGCTGGGGTGGCGTGCAGCAGGTGCTGGACGCCACTGGCAAGCCGGTGGCGGGCTGGGTGATCAGCGCCGATTCCGGGACGGATTACTCGGTGGTCAACACCACGCAACTCCCCGAGCCTGCTGCGTGGGCGATCTTGCTGGCCGGCTTGCTGGTGCTTTGGCTTCAATCAAAGAAGGCGAACCCGGCTTGATTTTCCTTGGCCCGGTACATCGCGTCTTCCGCCCGCTCCAGCAGGACCTGGGTGGTGGTGCCATGGGCCGGGCTGATGGCAATGCCGATGCTGGGCCGCACGGTGATCTCCAGCACGCCGATCCTGAACGGCACCGACACCGCGTCGAACAGCTTGCGGGCCAGTCGGCTCAATTGATCCGGGTCCATGGGGTCGGCAGGCAGGCAGGCGAATTCATCGTCGCCCAGGCGGCTCACCATGTCACCGGCGCGCACCGTTCGGCTGAGCCGTGCGCCCACCAGCTTGAGCAGTTCATCGCCGATGGCATGGCCGTGGGCCTGATTGATCGCCTTGAAGCCATCCAGATCAAGGTACAGCACGGCCAGCACGCTGCGCTCGGCCTGAATGTGGGTCAAGGCCTGGTCCAGCAGGGTGCGGAAAAAACCCCGATTGGGCAGCGAGGTCAGGCTGTCGTGCAGTGCTGACTGGCGGGCTTGGCGCTCCAGGCTGAGTGTGCTGCCGATCCGTTCGGCGGGGCGTTGCCATTCGCGCAGCGCCGTGGCGCGCAGGTGCTCGAAGGCGTCCAGGCATTCCACCAGGCAGTCCTGAAGGGGCCGGCGGTCGGCCAAGCTGTCGGCGGCTCGCCTCAGCCTGGTCTGCACAGCGCGAAACAGGAGGTCCCAGTCGCCTGCCTCGACACGGTCGCCGTGGGCCTGCAAGGTGGTCTCGGGTGAAATGGTGATCATCTGGGCCCGCTCCGGGGTCAGTTCATTGAAACATTCGCGACAATGTAGGCAGAGTGGCACGTGGCTGATGTGTCATTTGACATGTTCAACCGGATGAACTCACATGCCCGACGTGCCGTGCGCCACTTGTCCTCTGAGACCCTTGCCACTCTTCATTGAGCAGACCTCCGACGAGCATGCGTTGGTCCAGTCCTTGAAAAAACGCGAGGTCAGTCTGAAGGCAGACGAGACGCTGATCCACGAAGGGCAGACCGATTCGCCGCTCTACACCCTGCTGGAAGGGTGGGCCTTTCGCTACAAGACCTTGAGCGACGGTCGCCGCCAGATCCTCACATTTTTACTGCCGGGTGATTTCATCGGGGTGCAGCAGAAAATGGGTGATGCGGCGGCTCATGGGGTCGACAGCCTGACCGACGCCGTCTTCTGCGTCTTTCAGCGCGACGCTCTGTGGGAGTTGCACCGACGCTCGCCCTCGATGGGCTTCAACATCACCTGGCTGACCGCCCACGAAGAGTCTTTGGTCGACGACACCTTGCTGTCCGTGGGCAGGCGCAGTGCCGAGGAGCGCATTGCCATGCTGCTGATCCTGCTTTTCAAACGCGCTGCGGCACTGCAGGCCGATGGCGGGGCCGATGGCGTGCGCTTTCCCTTGACCCAGCAGCACATCGCCGATGGCCTGGGCCTGTCGCTGGTGCACACCAACAAGACCCTGCGCAAACTGGAGCGGCGCGGCTTGCACCGCATTGCCGACGGGCGCTTGTACATGCGCGACGTGAAGGCCCTGGCGCGCCTGGCCGATTTGTATGGCGACGGGCGACCACCGAAAAGGCCCTTGGTCTGAATGGCCTCAGGTCGGCCGCTCGGAGCGGCTTGAAAAACACCGGCGCTGCTCGCACTGCCTGGCGCTTTGCCAGAACACGCTGTTGTAGCCAAGGGGGTTGATCGGGCGTTCTCGGTTGTAGAACACGGCGCTGCCATTCTTCAGTTGCCATCCCTCCAGCCGCACGCCCGAATAAAAGAAGTTCTGCGAACCAGTGGGGCTGCCATATTGCTGCTCAAGGGCGTCGCGCGAAGGTGCGTGCGACCACCAGGGCGTGTTGAATGATGCCGTGTTGAGCTGGCCACCCTTGAAGTGAAACGCCGCCATCATGGCGGCATGGCCGTTCAGGCGCTGGATGTCGATGAAGCAAGTGCGCTCGCCCATGCTGGCGTTGGGGCTCCCCTGATGACAATCGACACGCACGTTGTGAAACCGCGCCTTCAAGTCTGCTTCGGACCACGCCTCGGAGAGCTCGTCAAAGCTGAGCGTCAGGCCAGGGCGATCCTCGGTCAGGTAGAGCTGGTATTCCTTGATGTTTTTGGCTTGCAGCAAGTACACCGCGCAGGCCGCGATGACCAAGGCCAGCAGACCGATCAGCAGTTTTCTTCTAACGGGCATGAGTTCTCCCTGAACAAGCCGCCATGTTAAGGCGCTTGGCAGAGGGCTCGGTCAGGCCCGCAATCGGCTGTGCGCCGGCACGCTGGCCAGCAGAAACTCCATCTGGTCGGCCAGGATCCGGCGCCCGCGCAGGATCATGTCTTCATGCAGGCTGGGCACGTAGGGCAGGTAATAGAGCTGCCAGGCCAGCTCGTTCAAGGTGCGGTTGCCCTTGCGGCCATTGCAGTTGCGGCAGGCGGTGATGCAGTTCTTCCAGGAGTCGATGCCGCCGCGCGAGGTGGGCACGATGTGCTCTCGGGTCAGGTCGTCAAGCTGAAAGCGGTGGCCGCAGTAGGCGCAGACCTGGCGGTCGCGGGTGAACAACTTGGGGTTGGACAAGGCCGGCTCCTGGCGCCAGGCCCGGCTGGGGACGCTGCCGTGCACCGCGATGATCGGGTGCAGCTCCAGCCGTGACTGCAGGCCGGTGCGCCGCTGAACGCCACCGCGCAAGACCATGCAAGGCTCGCCCAGTGTCCACGCGACACCGTCACTGGCATACAAAACCGCCGCTTCCTTGGCCGACAGCCAAGCCTGCGGACGGCCTGACACGTCAAGTTGCAGCACGTCCATACAGCCTCTCCACAAAGTCTCCAAAGGGGGGATTGCTGGCTACAGGATAGATCACCTTGTATGACATTCTCAACACTCTGGGCAAAGATCGCGCCACTTTGGCGACAGAACCGTGCCTAAACGACCTTAAAACCAAGGGTGGACCCGGGCCGAATGGGATCTGAACAGATCGATTGTCTAAAAATCCTCAAAAAAAGTTGAGTAGAACGCACACACACCGCCCGGTTTTCTGCAAAATAGCACGATCGTTCGTTTTATTCCCCGGGAGCCTCCTTGTCTGAATCCCTGCCCCTTGACGCCAAACAGACCGCAGACGCGGCGCGTGAGCGTGGGCGTGTCAGTCAGGGCGTGGCCAAGGGCCAGCAAACCCGCGCCACCATCCTGGAGGCCGCGCTGAACCTGGCTTCGCAAATGGGCATCGAGGGCTTGTCGATTGGTGCGCTGGCCGAGGTCACTGGCATGAGCAAGTCAGGCGTGTTTGCCCACTTCGGCTCGCGTGAAGAACTGCAAATTTCCGTCATCCGCGAATACCACGAGCGCTTTTCCGCCGAGGTCTTCCTGCCCGCCATCCGTGAAGAACGTGGCCTGCCACGGCTGCGCGCCATGTTCGAGGGTTGGGTGGCCATGGTCGCCACCGAAATCGATTCGGGTTGCATCTACATCAGCGGCGCTGTCGAGTTCGACGACCGCCCCGGCCCGGTGCGCGACGCCTTGGCCGGCATGGTGCTGACCTGGCATGGTGCCCTGGGGC
>Ga0209841_1000264_pt1 | contig 12121 bp, 5 predicted proteins | sample GWRWT4_30Apr14_FD_187185 | JGI IMG/M metagenome (GOLD analysis project Ga0209841, IMG submission 187185) | Sand microcosm microbial communities from a hyporheic zone in Columbia River, Washington, USA - GW-RW T4_30-Apr-14 (SPAdes) (version 2) | ecosystem: Engineered > Artificial ecosystem > Sand...
TGTCCAACAACAGCACATCTGGTGTATGAACAACTGCGTCGTGGCAAGAAATTAAGTTTGGCGGAAATTTTTCAGCTTGAGTTGATCATGGCACTGCAGTGCATGGCGCATCCTGATTTTACCGAGGGCGTTAGAGCACTACTGGTGGATAAAGATAATCAACCCCATTGGCAACATGAGAGCGTGGCTGCTGTGCCGGCAGAATGGGTTGAGGGGCACTTTAATGCGCCATGGGGCAATCAGACGCATCCACTGGCTGATTTGCTTTGTATGTATTCAGGACAGTAGTCTGATACTAACAGGATTTGTGTTTTTTGATTTTGTGACATGAAACGGTGTTGTTTCATTAAGAAGCTGTGACGCTTTTAGCAAAGCGCCACAGGTGTTCTCCGGCAGAAAATACAGACAATTATTTATCTGGACAGCAGATCTTTGGCAATTGCATTGATCTGAATTTCATCGGTGCCACCGTAAATTTGCAGAATTCTTGCATCACGTAACAATTGCTCAACACGGTATTCCACCATGTAACCGTTGCCACCGTGAATCTGCAAGGCTTCCGATGCAACCATTACCGCCGTACGTGCTGAGTACAGCTTGCTGGCAGAGGCTTCGGCTAAGGACATTTGTTTGCCTTCCTGTGCCATTTCAATAAAACGGAATACCAGGTTTTGCAGATTGACCCGTGCCACTTCCATTTCGGCAATTTTGGCTTGAATCAATTGAAACTCACCAATAGGACGGCCAAATTGCACCCGTTGTTTAGCGTATTCAAGCGAGAGATCCATGCAGCGCTCAACAATGCCTAAAGCCATCGCACATACGCCGGAACGTTCTTGAGTGAAGGTTTCTTTGGCGCCAGAACGGGATTGTTTATCTTCGGAACCACCCAATAAACGGTCAGTGCCTACTTTGACATCTTGCAGGAACACTTCACCCGTGGGGGAGGAGTGAATGCCCATTTTTCGCAGCGGTTTGGATTGAACGAGGCCTTCCATGCCGGAATCCAGAACAAAGGTCAGGATTTTTCTGTCTTTGGGCGCAACACCTGTTTCATCCAGTTTGCAGATAAAGATAATAACATCGGCATAGGGGCCATTGGTGATAAAGGTTTTGGAACCGTTTAAGACATAAGCGCCATCGGCCGTACGACGCGCAGTTGATTTCATTGAACCGAATGCATCGGATCCGGAACCCGGTTCAGTAATGGCCCATGAGCAGACTTTTTTCATGGTGATAACATCAAGGCCCCAGCGTTCTTTTTGTTCCAGCGTGCCCTTGTTCATGATGGCGCCGCCGCCAAGACCCATGCTTACACCCATGGCTGTTACCATGCCTGGGCAGTATTTGCTGAGCTCTATCATGGGGATCATGGTCATGGCGACTTCATCGCCTTTGCCGACAAGGCTTGCGCCGCCCTCACTTTTTTCAGCCGGCGCATCGCCTGCGGCGATGGCTTTTTCGCGTTCAATCATTTTGTCAAACTGTGCTTTGGCCATTTGATCCATGCCAAAGGTTTTGAGCATTTTTCTCAGCACAGCGTAGGGGGGGGTGTCGCCGTGTTCGAGCGCGTCCAGATTAGGCACGATTTCGGCTTGAATAAATTGTTGTACCGCTGTGCGGACCATTTTATGTGGTTCACTCCATTCGATCATTTCTACTACTCCAGGTGATGGTTGATAGGTGTTAAAAGGCAAAAAAGGAGGGTTTCAATCCAGTAAACGAAAAATACCAGGTGCGAGAGAATAAGCAAATACACTACGGATGCAACATGCTCTTGTGATATTCCTGAATGGGCTTGCAGGCATATTGAGAGAAAAATGTCCGTTTATTGTCTGTTTGAAGTATTTATTATGCGCTACTGGTAGTTGGCTCAAGATGAGGTTTTAAACTCTAGTACCGACCTACGCTGCACGCAGTGTTATGGACGGAAACTCTTCTGAGTTGAAGGATTATTCGTGTATGCCTTCCTCAGTACAATGTTATTTTGCGTCACATGCCATGAGCTGTTTATACATAATAATAAGATGCGCATGACGATGTTTGCTTGAAAGCCTGGATTTTCGCTGTATCGTTTCGCACGAGATGCCGTTAATCAGCTTAGAGACAGCGCTGTTGACGCCAGCAACAGTTCGACGGCTTTAAGTAATTCAGTCGTGCTGATAGGTTTCTGCAGAAAACGACTAATGCCAATCGCATACGCTGTTTTCTCGTCAATTTTAAAGCTAAAACCCGTACACAAAATAATAGGTAGCTCGGGTCTGAGCGCCAATACTTCTTTTGCCAGTTGCAAACCCGTAATGCCGGGCATGGTATGGTCCGTGAGGATGAGGTCTATCTCATCTAGTATTTTAGGCAAGGCTTTTTGTGCCAGGCGGCTGTTGGTGTAGGTGGTGACCTTGTAACCGTGATTGGAAAAAAGATCCGTTAAAAAACTGGCGAGACTTTCTTCGTCTTCAACGATGACAATATGGTGTCCGTTAGATTTTTTGTGCGTGGTCAATGGCAGTGGGTGTGCAGTGGAACGAACTTCAGTGGGTGTGGTTTGATCTGTAATCGGAAAAAGCAGGTGAAATGCCGAGCCATGTCGTGAATCGGTCTCCAAAATAATGTGTCCACCATGTTCATGCATAATGCCATGCACCATTGATAGGCCCATGCCGGTTCCTTGCCCAATGGTTTTAGTGGTGTAAAAAGGCTCGAATACTCGATCACGATGTTGCTCTGCAATGCCCGGTCCATTGTCTTTAACGGTGACGGTAATATAGTCGTCGGCGATTTTACTGTGACAGGAGGCGCAAATTTTGTTGCTGTATTTTTTATTACGGACCACGGAAATCGTAATATCACCCACTTCATTAAGTGCATCGCGCGAGTTGATACACAAGTTCATAATGACTTGGTGAAGCTGTATCGGGTCAATGTGAATAAGAGGAAGGTTCTTTTCAAAATGGGTTGAAACATTAATGGTTTTTGGCAGTGTGGAAGACAACAATTTAATGATTTCGTGTACGGCCGGTTCTACGCGCATGTACTGGGGGGAAATATCCCCACCACGACTAAACACCATAAGTTGTTTAACCAAATCACGCGCGCGCGTGCCGGCTTCGTGAATCGCGTTGAGATAGGTATCCAGCTTGCCTGATGCCAGAGCAGGGCTTGGGTTGCTGTGTGCGTCTATCAGCAGTTGCTGTGACAGTTCGGTGTAACCCAGAATGGAGGCGAGGACATTGTTAAAATCGTGGGCGATGCCCCCGGTCAGCTGACCGATGGCATCCATTTTCTGGGCTTGACGTAATTGTGTTTGAATCAGCTCTTTTTCTTTTTCAGCTTTACGGCGATCAGAAATGTCCCGGCCTATCCCTAACACATAATATTCGTCCTCTTCTTTGATGACAGTTGCATTAAATTCGATTGGCGTTACTACGCCATTGACCGCTTTAAAATCGACTTCTATGCCGACAACACGGCCTGTTTTAATAAGATCATCAATGGCCTGATACAAGTTGGTGCGACCGACGTCGCTGATCCATGTGCGCGCATCTGTGCCAATAATATCCTCTAATGTCTTATGACCGGTGATGCGTATAAATTCGTCATTGGCATCAAGAACACGTCCTTGTTTATCCAGAATGGTGTAACCGAGTTGGGTGGTGTTGACCAAGGCCCAGTATTTGTTTTCGGTTGCTTGTATTTTTGGCAGCGTTGTATATTTTTCGGTGATGTCACGCAAGACCAGGACATGACTTGTTTTGGGCGCGTTGCTGTATAAAACGCTGGACCGGGTTGCTACTTTATAGTGTCGACCTTTAGGGTTGGTGAAAGCGGCATAAACACTTTTTTCATTATTGGCAGAGGGTGTTTTCTCGGTGTTTTTTTTCTGCTGATTCAGGAGTTTTTCCATAATCGCTTCGTTTGTTTCTATATCACGCAGATCAAACACTTGTTCTATGAATTGGCCGTAGACTTCATCGGTTGAGGAGTCAATTAAACGCAAGGCGGTAGGATTCATATACTGAATACGATGAGCATCATTAATGCTGATGACGGCGTCGCTCATGGCGTAAAGAATAGTCTCGGCCTGGCTGGGTGCGTAGGAGCTTAAGTAATCAAAAAGTAATGTGTGTTCGGGTTCTTTTTTTAGTCTCAAAATGGCAATGCCGTTGATAGTCACCAGGTCTGTCGGAGAAACAACGTTGGAATAAACAATCAGGGTTTTTAATTGAGGGATGGTTTCATTTTCTAGAAAACTTTCCAGCGTTTCTTGATTAAAATCATCGCAGGCGTAAATGATGTGTGCAGATTCGCAGCGCTGACATGCCTGTAATGCTGTTTCCAGGCTGGGGCTTTCATAGGCGATAAAATGTCTTTTATGTAATTCTGCCACCAGTGTTTTTATTGACGGCTGCTGGTCTGAATTCACAAGAATAATGGTGTTTTGTTCTGTTGTACTCATTCCCTGAGAGCCTTATGCGTTAGTTGGCTGCCCACTTTTTTTAATAATTTAGAGTGGTAACTGTGATAAGCCCTGTGCAAATCTATCGTGTTGTTCGCTAATTGCACAAGGCAGGGGATACTGCGCTTTGCGTAAGAGCTTGTCATTATTTTTTTGTGACATTTGTCTGTTTTTTTGTGTACTTTGGCGCCGTTTTACCGTCAAACACCTTAACAATGCATATGCTTTCGTTAAATTACAAATTTCGGTGTATTACCGTCGTTTGTAGCAATGAATCAATTTCTTTTAATAAATTTCGTGTGCTGATTGGTTTTTGCAGAAAGCGCCGAATGCCGATTTGATACGCCATTTTTTCATCGACGGTAAAACTAAAACCCGTACACAAGATAATGGCCAGATCAGGTTTTAATTTCAGTAAGTATTGGGCCAGTTGCGAGCCGGTAATGCCGGGCATGGTGTGGTCAGTAAGAACCAGATCGACTGTTTCAAGCAGTGCAGGTAACTCGGCTTTGGCTTTCAGGCTATCAGTGAAGGTAGTAACCCGATAGCCCTGGGTCGCGAGTAAGTCACTTAAAAAATGGGCCAAACTCTCTTCATCGTCAATCACTACAATGTGGCCACTGGACAATCCGGTTGCAGGCAATAGCGCGTCATTAAATTGCTTTGTTAATTCGCTCGGCAGGGATGTTGTTTGTTCCTTCCCATAACTGGCGGGCAGAAGCAGATGAAAGGCGGTGCCTCTGTTGGGTGACGATTGCACGGTAATGTGTCCATGGTGTTCGTGGATAATTCCGTGCACGATGGACAGTCCCATCCCCGTGCCCTGACCGACGTCCTTTGTGGTGTAAAACGGTTCAAAAATTCGATTTACGTGCTGCGGGTCTATCCCTGAGCCATCATCTATCACGCTTATTTCGACAAAATTACCGTGGAATCCCTCGTGGCAGGATGCACATTGTCCGGACATGGCGTTCTTTTTAGATGCGATGATGCTAATGCTGCCTTTCTCGTTTAGGGCATCTCGTGCATTGATACACAGGTTCATGATGACCTGATGCAGCTGAATCGGTGCAATCTCAATTAGTGGCAGGTTTTCTTCAAACACGGTAGAAACATGAAGGGATTTTGGCAGTGTCGATGCAAGTAGTTTGAGGATTTCGTTCACGGTGGGTTCGACACGGATGGCTTGTGGCAGAACGTCGTCTTCATTACGACTGAATATCAGTAGTTGTTTGACCAGATCACGGGCCCGTATTCCAGCCTCGTAAGTGGAATTTAAATAGGCATGCAGTTTTTTATTAAACGGTTTGATGTTTAAGAAAGGGTCCTGATCGGCCATGTCAGATAGATGTTGGGCCAATTCGGTATAACCGAGAATCGAGGCCAATACATTATTAAAGTCATGCGCAATGCCTCCTGTAAGTTGGCCAATGGCTTCCATTTTTTGTGCTTGCCGTAGCTGGGTTTGTATCAAGCCTTTTTCTTTTTCATCCTGACGACGCTGGCTGATATCACGTCCGACACCCAAGATACGAATTTCACCGTTTTCTTTGAGAATGGACGCGCTAAATTCAATGGGGGTTATTTTTCCACCCGTGGAAAGAATGTCAAATTCCAGTCCGATGATCTTGCCCGATACCATCAGTTGTTTGCATTCTTGCTCAAAACGTTCTTTTTCGTAGTCGGGTAACCAGTGTCTGGCCTCTGTACCCAGAACAGCATCCAGTTGGTCGAAACCGGTAATACGCAGAAAGTCTTCGTTGGCATCAACTAATTTACCTTGCTGATCCAGCACGCAGTAGCCTAAGTGGGTGGTGTTGATCAGACTCCAGTATTTACGTTCGCGTTCTCTGATGTCGAGTTCAGCCTGGAATTGTTCGGTTAAATCCCGGATGACAATAATATTGTCCATGCCTTTGATGGCATTAAAATAGCGCCCTCCTTTGACACAGACCTGATGCAGTTTTCCGGTTTTAGCATACAAACGTGCATGAAAACCGGGTATATGATGAACGCCGCTATGATCACACAATCCCTGATAGAGTGATTTTTGTAACACGGTGCTAAGGATGGACGCGTCAGAATCGGGATCTCTGAGATCAAGCACGTGTTCGATTGCTTGTTTGAAGGCCTGCGCCCGCGTTGTGCCCAGCAGTCGCTCGGCTGCACTATTGAGATAGTCAATTCTTGATTCGCCATCCAGCGAAATAAGCGCCTCGTCGATACTGTTTAACAGAGCCTGCGCCTGGGTTTGATCCAGAGGCAGTGGCTGTTCGGGTGCAGACAAGGGCTGCGGTTTTGTATTTAGGCCAAGCTGTGCTTGCGTAAGATAGTCCACCAGATTCTGGGGAGGATTTTGTTTTTTGAGAAAAACAGTCGTTGACTCTGGCGCAATGTGCTGAGCAATGTGCTGGGCATAGACCAGCAGTTTTACGTTGTCCAGGTGTTGCAGTTTTTGTTGAATGTGGGCAACGATGTCATCGTTACTGTGTTCGCAGCATAGAATGATGGCAGAAATTTTTTTCTTTCTGTGGTTATCAAAAGCAACACGCAGGTTGAAATAACCCCGTGCAGAAATCCCGGATTGGATTAACTGATCAACCAGAGGGTCAATTTCGTAAAGCTGTTTAGAAATAACAGCGACCATTACGTCTGTGTCGTTTGTATTAATCAAACACTTTATTCCTATGAGCCTGGTTGATTTTTATTTCTCACAAAGGAGATTGATTGCTTCGTTCGTACTGAATAGCGGCGGCTGATGTCAGCGCCGTGGTTTTTGGGCTGGTCAATTATTAATCAATATGACTTGGGAGTAAAGGAGAAAAAATACAGGAATGATTGAAAGGTTTTATGAAATTGACCACGCAGTGGCGAATACGGTTTGTGTTAGCACACGGGGTGTGCCTTCACCGTCCTGTCACACCTTCCATGGCGTCAAACAGGGTGGCGATCACAACATGGAATTTACAGCGCGTTAATAATTTGCAGCTGCTCTTCCAGTTTGGCTTTGGCGGATTCCGCATTAACACGTTTTTCCTTTTCCTTGGTCACAACGTCAACGGGGGCTTTGTCAATGAAACTGCTGTTATTGAGTTTTTCAGACAGGCGGGTGATTTCCTTGTCGAGTTTGTCAATTTCTTTGCGCAGACGCTGACTTTCTGCCGTTTTATCGATAAATCCGGCGATAGGTACCCGCACTTCCATGCCATTAACCAATTGTGTGGCTGAAACCGGCGGGGTGCCGTCTTGCAACCAGGTGATGCTTTCCAGTTTGGCTAAATTAAGCAAGAAGGACTCAAAACGCTGGTAACGCAGTCTATCGCTGGGTGTGCCGTTGTGCAGGAATACTGGCAGCTTTTTGCCGGGTGCAATGTCCATTTCGCCCCGGATGTTGCGTATGGCGATAATGACCTGTTTGATCCATTGAATGTCTTCCTCGGCCGATACATCGATTTTTTCATTATTGGGCTGGGGATAGGCTTGCAACATCAGCGTCGATTTTTGTCCTGCGGCGGGTATGTTGCCGCACAGAGGGGCGATACGCTGCCATATTTCTTCAGTGATGAAAGGCATGATGGGGTGAGTCAGACGCAAAATGGTTTCAAACACGCGAACCAAGGTGCGCCGGGTGCCGCGTTTTTCTGCCTCCGTGGTCGTCTCGCTCGTGAGGATGGGTTTACTCAGTTCCAGGTACCAGTCGCAGTATTCGTTCCAGACAAAGTCGTAAATACTTTGTGAGGCATGATCAAAACGGAATTGTTCCAGCGCATGAATGACTTCGGCTTCGGTGTGTTGCAAACGCGAAATAATCCAGCGGTCAGCCACGCTCAGCTCGACGGACTGCTGTTCATCCAGACCACAATCCTGTTCTTCGGTATTGAGTAAGACATAACGCGCGGCGTTCCACAGTTTGTTGCAGAAGTTGCGATAACCTTCGGTGCGATTCAAATCGAACTGAATGTCACGACCGGTCGACGCCAACGAACAGAAGGTAAAACGCAAGGCGTCAGTGCCATAAACAGGAATGCCGTCCGGGAATTGTTTACGGGTGCTTTTTTCTATTTGTTTGGCCATCTGGGGTTGCATTAGCGCACTCGTGCGTTTGCGCACCAGTGTTTCCAGTTCGATGCCGTCAATGATGTCGAGCGGGTCGAGCACATTGCCTTTGGATTTGGACATCTTCTGTCCTTCCTGATCTCTGACCAAGCCATGAATATACACTTTCTTGAACGGCACCTGACCGGTGAATTTGAGGGTCATCATGATCATTCGGGCAACCCAGAAGAAAATGATGTCAAAACCGGTGACGAGCACGTCGGTAGGATGAAAGGTTGCCAGTGCCTCGGTTTTTTCAGGCCAGCCCAGGGTAGAGAAGGTCCACAGCGCCGATGAAAACCAGGTATCGAGAACGTCATCGTCCTGACGCAAGGGCGTATCACCTAACTGGTGTTTTGTGCGTACCTCTTCTTCGCTGCGACCGACGTAAAAATTGCCGGCATTGTCATACCAGGCAGGGATGCGATGCCCCCACCAGAGTTGCCGGCTGATGCACCAGTCTTGCAGGTCACGCATCCAGGCAAAATAGGTGTTTTCCCAGTTTTTGGGTACAAATTCGATATCACCTTTTTCAACCGCGTCGATGGCTGGCTGCGCCAGACTTGCCACGGCGACATACCATTGGTCGGTCAGATACGGTTCAATTACCACACCTGAGCGATCGCCGCGCGGAACTTTAAGCAGGTGATCCTGGGTTTTAACCAGCAAGCCGAGTTCCGTGAGATCCGCCAGGATTTTTTTACGCGCCTCAAAACGATCCAGACCACGATAAGCCGCAGGCGCTTCATCGTTGATGCGGGCATCGGCGGTAAAAATATTAATCATGGGCAGCTGATGGCGTTTGCCCATGTCATAGTCATTAAAATCATGAGCGGGCGTAATTTTTACGCAGCCCGTGCCGAATGCGGGATCGACGTGTTCGTCGGCAATAATGGGAATGGAGCGACCGGTCAGTGGCAAGTTGATGGTTTTGCCGATATAAGACTGATAACGCGTATCGTCGGGGTGAACAGCGACGGCCGTATCACCCAGCAGGGTTTCAGGGCGGGTGGTTGCCACAACCAAATTGCCTGAGCCATCCGTCAGGTCGTAGCGGATGTGCCAAAGAAAGCCCTTTTCCTCTTCGGAAATTACTTCCAGATCAGAAATTGCAGTGTGCAGAACGGGATCCCAGTTGACCAGACGTTTACCGCGATAAATCAGCCCCTCTTCGTAGAGGCGAACAAAGACCTCTTGCACGGCATGGGACAAACCCTCGTCCATGGTGAAACGTTCGCGTGACCAGTCGACCGACGCACCCATGCGACGCAATTGCTGGGTAATGGTGCCGCCGGATTCCTCTTTCCACTGCCAGACCTTGTCGAGAAATTTTTCTCGGCCTAGATCGTGACGTGATAAACCCTCGGCCAGTAATTGGCGCTCAACCACCATTTGTGTGGCGATGCCGGCATGGTCAGTGCCGACTTGCCAGAGCGTATTGTGGCCTGCCATGCGTTTATAGCGGATCAGCGTATCCATCAGGGTGTCCTGAAACGCATGGCCCATGTGCAAGCTGCCGGTGACATTCGGTGGTGGAATCATAATGCAGTACGGCTTGCCCTTGCCTTGAGGGGCAAAGTAACCGCGTTTTTCCCACTCTTGATACCAGGATTGTTCAATTGCGCCGGGGTTGTAGATTTTGTCCATAGCTGTTTTATCAGATTGCTCAGTGTTGATTGTTCAGTGTTGAAGGTAACGGGGAATTATACGTGATTTCGCTGTACGCGCAGTGGCTATTTCGTGTGCTTTGCTTAGGCGTTTTACACGTGATGCGTTTTTAGCGAACAGTCTTGTTGCCGGTAAAAACGGTAATGCTCACGCAGTCGACCTAGAGTGTTTTCCTCTTGTAGGGCGAGTTCAACAATACGTGAGAAGTGGGTGTAAAACGCCGGTACATGCTCGTTAAGATTGATCAGTACATCAAAATTAATTGGAACCGCAGGCGCTGTTTCCCCTATTAAAACAGGAGAAACAGGGGTGTTTTCTGCTGGGTTCAGCCGTTCATGGGGCAGAAAAGAGTCCGGCTTAAACTGCCAAAGGAGCTGGTCCATAAGGGCTGACTGTGCTTCGTCACGGGTATACACATAAATCTTTTGTTGTTGTCGGTATAACTGAGCGCTCAGACGACAGGCAAATACCCGTGCCGATTGCTCAGTGTTTTCGGGGAGTACATAAAAATCGACGTGTGGCATGGGATTTTACGAATGCCCCGCTGTTTTCATCAGATATTGCGTGAGCATGGCGACGGGGCGTCCGGTGGCGCCTTTTTTCTCGCCGCCGCTGACCCAGGCTGTTCCTGCAATATCAAGGTGTGCCCAGGCATAGTCTTCGGTGAAACGCGATAAAAAACAGGCTGCCGTGATGGAGCCGGCAGGGCGGCCACCAATGTTGGCAATGTCGGCAAAGGGGCTTTTGAGTTGTTCCTGATATTCATCCCAAAGCGGCATCGGCCAACCGCGATCGCTGCTGTCTTTTCCGGCTTGAATGAGCGTATCGGACAGCGCTTCGTTGTTGCTGTAGATGGCTGTGGCGTGGGCACCCAAGGCAATTACGCAGGCGCCGGTCAGAGTGGCGATGTCAATCACATGCGCGGGTTTAAAACGGCTGGCGTAGGTGAGCGCATCACAGAGAATCAAACGACCTTCTGCATCGGTATTGAGAATTTCTACTGTTTTCCCCGCCAGGGTTTTAACAATGTCTCCGGGACGCGTGGCTGAGCCACTGGGCATGTTTTCCACCGCAGGAATAATGCCGATGACATTAATCGCCAGTTTAAGTTCGGCCACTGCTTTGAGTGTACCCAACACGGACGCGGCACCACACATGTCGTATTTCATTTCATCCATGCCTTCGCCGGGTTTGAGTGAAATACCGCCGCTATCGAAAGTCACGCCTTTGCCGACCAAGACTTCGGGCTGCTCGTCTTTTTTTCCGCCCTGATAGTGCATGATGATCAGTTTGGCCGGCTGGTCACTGCCCTGGCTGACGGCGAGCAGCGAGAGGAGTCCCAGTTTTTTGAGCTCGGCATCGGATAGAACCTGAGTTTTGATGGTCGGATAGTGTTTGGCCAGTTTATGCGCTTCTTCGGCAAGGTAGGGTGGGTTACAGATATTGCCAGGCAAATTGCCTAGATTGCGTGTTAGCGTCATGCCGGCAGAGATGGCGACGCCTTCCGCTAAACCGTGTTGATAGGTTTTGGCCGAGCTGTTAACGAGGAAGCTGTGTTTCTTGGGGCTGTTTTTTAGCTTTTTGGGTTTTTCTTTGAATTGGTCGAAGTTATACAGCACGCTTTCCATGGATTGAATGGCCAGCGAGGTTTTGATTTTATCGCTGCACTCGTTAACTGCAAGTTCAAGCAGGGTTGAAGAGGAATCGGTGATGCAGTGATTTTTCAGTGCGCTGGCCGCAGCGGCGTATATTTTTTTGAATTTCTGGGCATTGATTTTTTTTTCATCGCCGCAGCCCACGAGCAATAATTGTGGTGCCCGAAGCTTGGGCACTTCAAACACAAGTTGTGTGCTACCGATATCGCCTGAAAAGGCGCCGCTTTTTAAAATGCGGGTTAAATAA
>Ga0209841_1000266_pt1 | contig 12045 bp, 12 predicted proteins | sample GWRWT4_30Apr14_FD_187185 | JGI IMG/M metagenome (GOLD analysis project Ga0209841, IMG submission 187185) | Sand microcosm microbial communities from a hyporheic zone in Columbia River, Washington, USA - GW-RW T4_30-Apr-14 (SPAdes) (version 2) | ecosystem: Engineered > Artificial ecosystem > Sand...
AGTTGCCCTTCAACCTGGCTTGAGTCCCCACCCCATGGAAGACCTCGACACCCTGGTCCTGCGCACCGCGCTGCGCTGGCAAACCGCTGGCCTGCCGGTGGTGCTGGTCACCGTGGCGCGCACCTGGGGCTCTTCCCCAAGACCGCCCGGCTCGCTCATGGCCCTCAACGGCCGGGGCGAGGTCGTGGGCTCGGTCTCGGGCGGTTGCATTGAAGACGACCTGATCCACCGCATCCGCGAAGGCGGCATGCAGGCGGCCTGCGCCACCGACGCCCCCACCGTGCTGCGCTATGGCATCTCGGCCGACGAGGCGCACCGCTTCGGCCTGCCCTGTGGCGGCACGGTCGAGCTGGTGCTGGAGGTGCTGGCCCCCCACAGCCGCCTGGCTGAACTGCTGCAGGCCTGCCAGCAACGGCGCAGCACCGAGCGGGTGCTGGACCTGCGCACTGGCCATGTCACCTTGCACGCCGTTGAACGAGGTGGCCGGCACGATGGCGTGCCCCAGCTCACTGGCACCCAGCTCACCACCTGCCTAGGCCCTCAGAACCGCCTGATCGTGATCGGTGCCGGCGACCTGTCGCGCTTCTTGTGCCAGATGGCGCTGAGCCTGGGCTTCGAGGTGGTGGTGTGCGACCCGCGCGAAGAGCACCGCGCCAGTTGGGGCCTGGACGGGGTCGAGATCAGCCACGAGATGCCGGACGACCTGATCCTGCGGCTGCGGCCCGATGCCCGCACCGCCGTGGTCGCGCTCACCCACGACCCCAAGCTGGACGACCTGGCCCTGATCGACGCCTTGCAGTCCGAGGCCTTTTACGTGGGCGCCATTGGCTCACGCCGCAACAGCACGCTGCGCCGCGAGCGCCTGCACGAGCACTTCGAGGTGCCCGAGGCCGCGCTGCAAGCCCTGCATGGGCCCGCCGGGCTTTACATCGGCAGCAAGACCCCGGCCGAGATCGCCCTGTCGATCATGGCCGAGGTGGTGGCCGTGAAGAATGGCATCCACCGCCCGGTGCCTGCGCCGGTGGCCCTGGGCAAGCATTTGCATGGCCACGGCCAGGATCATCCCGGCAGCGCGGCCTTGACCGCTCCCAGCTGCCTCGCCTGACATGACATGAGCCCGACCACCGTGCCGATGGCGGCCACCATCCTGGCCGCAGGCGTGGGCCGCCGCCTGGGCCACCGACCCAAAGCCGCACTGCAGATCGGCGGCACCAGTTTGCTGGAACGCCTGATCGGCGCATTGCGTGGTGCGGGTCTTGAGCACGTGAGCGTGGTGATCGGCCCTTACGTCGAGACCTTGCGGCCCATCGCCCAACGCTGCGGCGCGCACACGCTGTCGCATGGCCGGCCCGACACCAGCCTGGTCGAATCACAAAGGCTGGCCTTGCAAGCGCATGTGGACCAAGGTCATGATCACGACTTGTTGATCGTGCTGGCCGACCTGCCCTGGCTGGACAGCGCGCACATCCTGTCGCTGAGCGAAGCCTGGCAACGGCGCCACACCACCATCCATGCGCAAATGCCCCTCGTGGAGGGCGTGCGCGGACACCCGCTGATCTTGAGCTGCCATGCCGCGCGGCAAGTGCTGGCGACGCCACAGCACCTGGGCATCCGCGACTGGCTGGCCCAGCACCCCGACCTGGTCCAGCCCGTCCCTACCGGGCAACCGGCCCATGTGACCGACCTGGACACCCCCGACGACCTGGCGGCCCTGCAAGCCCACTGCCACCCCACACCCGTGGCCTGGCCTTCGCCTTGGGAATGACACCGGGCAACTTCAGTCGGCGCCACAAACCTGGCGAACACACCCGCGCAGCCAACGGTGAGCCGGATCGCCGTCCATCCTGGGATGCCACAGCAATGACACCGTGATCTCGGGCAGGGACAGGGGCACCGGCAAGGCAAAGCTGTGCAGGCCATCGCGCAAGCTGCCGGTGTGCCGCTCAGGCACCGTGGCCACCAGGTCGCCAGCCCGCGCCAAGGCCAGTGCGGCCGAAAATCCGCTGACCACCGTGGCCACGTTGCGCACCAGGCCCAGCGGCGCCAAAGCCTCGTCGATGGGGCCTTGGCCCAGGCCCCTGCGTGAGAGACCGATGTGGCGGGCAGCGGCATAGCGCGCGGGTGTGATGTGGCCCTGGCTCAGCGGATGCCCGGCCCGCACCACGCCCACGAAGCGGTCTCGGAACAAGGCTTGCGCACGCACCTCCGGGCCGGTGGCCTTGCCGATCACGCCCGTTTCCAGGTCAACGCTGCCGTCGCGCAGCGGGGCGCTGTCCTTGTCCAGCTTGGGCAGGAAGTGCAGCCGAACGCCGGGCGCTTCCTGGCTCACCAGCGCGATCAAGGGGGCCCCGAAGTTTTCGACAAAGCCTTCGCGGGTGCGCAGCGTGAAGGTTCGCTCAAGCTGGTCGAGCTTGAGCGCATGGGCCGGGCGCAGCGCGGCTTCGGCGTCGTGCACAAGCTGCTTGACGCGATCGCGAAGCTCCAGCGCCCGGGGTGATGGGACCAGGCCGCGCCCCGCCCTCACCAACAGGGGATCACCGGTCACCTCACGCAAGCGGGCCAGCGAGCGGCTCATCGCGGAGGGGCTGAGCCGCAACCGGCGAGCGGCCCCCGCCACGCTGCCTTCGGCCAGCAGCACGTCCAGGGTGAACAACAGGTTGAGGTCGGGTCGAGACATGGCGTTAAATGCATGAATGAAGTGCAAATCATGCGCCTTCCGCCATGCCAGGCAAAGCACTATCTTTGAGAGGACGCCATTTTCGGGTTGCCAGACAGACGAGGTTCACGTGAAGATTTCAGGCAAAGAAGGCGACTCACCATCGGTCGGCTGGGTGCTGGCCAGCCTGGCGCTGTGCATGCTGCTGCCCTCGCTGGGCACCAGCATCGCCAATGTGGCACTGCCCACCTTGGCCGAGGCATTTGACGCGTCGTTTCAGCAAGCCCAATGGGTGGTCCTGGCCTACCTGCTGGCCACCACCGCGCTGATCGTCAGCGCGGGCCGGTTGGGCGACATCGTGGGCCGTCGGCGGCTGCTGATGGTGGGCATCGGCCTCTTCACCGTGGGCTCCGCCCTGTGCGCCACCGCGCCGGGCCTGGGGTGGTTGAGCGCCGCCAGGGGTGTGCAAGGCGTGGGGGCGGCCATCATGCTGGCGCTCACCATGGCCCTGGTGGGGGAGGCCGTGCCGACATCGCACACCGGCCGCGCCATGGGCCTGCTGGGGACCATGTCGGCGGTGGGCACGGCACTGGGCCCGTCGCTGGGCGGTGGGCTGGTCCATCAATTCGGGTGGCCCTCGATCTTCTGGGTCAGCGTGCCGCTGGGTGGGCTGGCACTGGTGCTGGCCCGGCGTTGCCTGCCCGCTGACCGCCAGACCTTGAAGGCAGATCAGGCCCGCTTCGACCACCTGGGCACCCTGCTGTTGGCGCTCACGCTGGCCGCCTACGCGCTCGCGATGACGGTGGGGCGCGGCCACTTCGGGCCGCTCAATGTGGCGCTCCTCCTGGCCACGCTGGGCGGATTGGGCCTGTTCGTGTGGGCGCAGGCGCATGCCCAGTCACCGTTGATCCGATTGGAAAAATTCCGCGATCGGGCGCTGACCACCAGCCTGGCCATGAGCGCGCTGGTCGCCACCGTGATGATGGCCACGCTGGTGGTCGGGCCGTTCTACCTCGCGCACGCCCTGGGCCTGGGCACGGCGCTGGTCGGCGTCATCCTGTCAGTGGGGCCGGTGGTCGCCGCGTTCACCGGTGTGCCTGCCGGACGCGCGGTGGACCGATTTGGCCCACACCGCACCAGCGCCGGTGGGCTCATCGGCATGGTGCTGGGGTGCCTGGCCTTGTGCCTGGCCCCAGCCGCGCTGGGCATCGCCGGCTATGTGATCCCCATCGCCCTGATCACCGCCGGCTATGCGTTGTTCCAGGCGGCCAACAACACCGCCGTCATGGCCGAGGTGTTGCCCGAGCAGCGCGGTGTCGTTTCAGGCCTGCTCAACCTGTCGCGCAACCTGGGCCTCATCACCGGCGCCTCGGTCATGGGCGCGGTTTTCGCCACCGCCTCGGGCACGGCGGACTTCAGCACGGCGCACCCGGATGCCGTCGCCATCGGCATGCGGGTTACGTTCGCAGTGGCGGCCGCTTTGGTGGCCGTGGCCCTGGCCCTGGCCATCGCTTTGCGCCGATCGATGTCGCCCCAGCAGCGGCTCACCAAGGCGGGGTCGATGCCGGGTCAAAGCGCTCCACCATGAAGTCCAGGAAAGCGCGCACCTTGGCCGACATGTGGTGCCGCTGGGGATAGATGGCGTGGATGTCGGCCATGTCGCCCACCCAGGGCGCCAGGATGCGAGACAAGCGGCCGCTGCGAAGGTAGGCGGCCACATCCCACTCCGACCGAAGCACGATGCCATGGCCGGCCAGCGCCCAATCCACGGCCACCTCGCCGTGGTTGGTGCTCAAGGGGCCCCGCACTTTCACCATGAGCTTGTCCTGCCCGTTGCTCAGTTGCCAGTGGTTGAAGGTGGCGGTGCTCTCGCGGATGACGATGCAGCGGTGCTGGGCCAGCTCTTGCGGCGCGGTCGGCACACCGAATTCAGAAAGGTAATTGGGCGAGGCGCACAACCAGCGCCGGTTGCTGGCCACACGCCGGGCCAGCACCCGCGCATCGGGGGGCGTGCCGAACTGGATGCCCACGTCAATCGCGTGTTCGATCAGGTCCAGGGGGTGGTCGGTCAAGGTCAGGATCACTTCCACCTGCGGATAGCGCAAGGCGAAGTCGGAAATGGCGGGCGCCAGGTGGCGCCGCCCAAAACCAAAGGTGGCATTGACCCTCAGCAGGCCCTGCGGTGCCTGGCGGTCGGCCGCCAGCGACTCTTCCAACCCCTCCAGGTCACGCAGGATCTGCTCACCTTCGTTGAGGTAGCGCTGCCCTTCGGCGGTGAGGCTCAAACGGCGGGTGGTGCGGTTGAGCAGCCGCAGCCCCAGGCGCTTCTCCAGGGCGGCCAGCCGGCGGCTGACATTGGGCGGGGTGATGCCCATGTCCTGGGCGGCCGCGGCCAAGCTGGGCTGGCGCGCCAGGGCCACGAAGAAAGCCAGGTCGGAGACAGTGTTCATTCGTGCGCCAGCCGCAATGATGAAATGCGTTCATGTCGATTGTATTTATATTTCGCATCAATACCATGCAGGGCATGCTTGCCACTGCCCACCTGCTCACCGCTTTGCTGATCGGCGCCAGCCTCGGCTTCTTTGGCGGCGTCTTCGGCATCGGGGGCGGCATCATCGCCGTGCCTTTGCTGGTGCTGGGCTTTGGCATGGAGCAACCCATCGCGCAAGGCACGGCCCTGGTGCTGATGGCGCCCAACCTGCTGGTGGGCTGGTGGCGCTACCACCAGCGCCATCCCATGCCATGGCAAGCCATCGCCGCCATCGCCGTGTCAGCCGCGCTGACGACCTGGCTGATCGCCCATGTGGCCACGCGGATGGACCCGCAGGTGTTACGGGTCATTTTCAGCGTCTTCATGGTGCTGCTGGCTGTTCGCCTGCTGCGCACCGCCCGACAACAACATCATCAAGCCTCACAGGATGAACGCCGCTTGAACTTGCGCATGCTGCCTCTGGTCGGCATGGTCGGCGGCTGCAGCATGGGGCTGCTCGGCATCGGCGGCGGCCTCATGGCCGGGCCGTTGCTGTCCGGCTGGATGGGGCAGCGCCAGACCACCGCACAAGGCTTGTCCCTGGCCCTGGTCGCGCCCAGTTCGGTCGTGGCTTTGGCCACCTATGCGGGCGCCCATCGCGTCGATTGGGCCTTGGGCTTGCCCATGGCTTTGGGGGGTGTGCTGACGGTGTCGGCGGGGGTGGCACTGGCCCACCGCTTGCCAGAAAAGCCCATGCGTTTGTCGTTCGCGGCCATCCTCGTGGCCACCGCGTTTTGGTTGGTCGCGGGCCCACAGCCGATACACTGACCAACCAGGCCAAGCTCGGCCTCCCCGGCGCATCGTCCTTGCAACATGAATCCTGAAGATCTGCAAAAGCTGGTCACCATGACCATGCCCTTCGGGAAACACAAAGGCGTGCTCCTGGCTGACCTGCCTGCAAACTACCTCCACTGGTTTGCGCGCGAGGGCTTTCCAAAAGGCGAAATGGGCCGCCTGCTGGCCCTGATGCACGAGATTGACCACAACGGGCTGAACGGACTGCTCAAGCCCCTGCGGCGCTGAGCGCACGCGAGAGAAGAACACACATGAAAACTTACGACATCGAAATACAGCGCCTGAAATCGGCAAAGCACTACAACGGCCTGATTGAGATCGGTGTCGATGTGTTGGTTCAAGCGCGGCCGGCGCGTGATGAACACACCGGCACCACGTGCCTGTCTTTGCCGGTTGATGACGCGCGCACCTTGCTGATCCTGCTCAAGCAGCAGATCACCGAACTGGACAAATTGCAGCCGCGCAGCCGGCGGTCGGGGCGGTGCTGAGAATCGATTGAAAGCACACGCCCTGCGGGCCGATGTCCTGGCCGGCATCACGACCTCTTTCGCCCTGGTGCCCGAGTGCATCGCCTTCGCCCTGGTGGCCCACCTCAATCCGCTGATGGGCCTGTACGGAGCCTTCATCATCTGCACCCTGACGGCCCTGTTCGGCGGCCGACCCGGGATGATTTCTGGCGCCGCCGGCTCCATGGCCGTGGTGATCGTGGCGCTGGTGGTGCAGCATGGCGTGCAGTACCTGCTGGCCACCGTGGTGATGGGCGGGCTGCTGATGATCGCCTTCGGCCTGCTTCGGTTGGGCAAGCTCGTGCGCATGGTGCCGCACCCGGTGATGCTGGGCTTCGTCAACGGTCTGGCGATCGTCATCGCGCTGGCGCAGCTGGAGCACTTCAAAGTGGGCCAAGCCTGGCTGAACGGCCCACCGCTCTATCTGATGATCGGCCTGGTGGCCGTGACGATGGCCACCGTCTACCTGATGCCGCGCCTGACCCGCGCCGTGCCGCCTGCGCTGGTGGCCATCCTGGGTGTGGGCCTGGCCGTCAACCTGCTCGGCCTGCCCACGCGCACCCTGGGCGACATGGCGCACATCGCCGGCGGGCTGCCTGACCTGGCCCTGCCCCAAGTACCCTGGAACCTGGACACGCTGAGCACCATCGCGCCCTACGCGGTGCTGATGGCCATGGTCGGCCTGCTGGAAACACTGCTCACGCTGAACCTGACGGACGAGATCACCGAAAGCCGTGGCTACCCCGACCGCGAGTGCGTGGCCCTGGGCGCGGCCAACGTGGTATCGGGCGTGTTCGGCGGCATGGGCGGCTGCGCCATGATCGGACAAACGGCGATCAACCTCAGTTCTGGCGGGCGCGGGCGGCTGTCTGGCGTGGTGGCCGGGGTGATGATCCTGATGTTCGTGTTGCTGCTCTCACCGCTGATCGAGCGCATCCCGCTGGCCGCGCTGGTGGGCGTCATGTTTGTGGTGGCACAGCAAACGTTTGCCTGGGCCTCGCTGCGGGTGCTGAACAAGGTGCCGCTGAACGATGTGCTGATGATCATCGCGGTCACGGTCATCACGGTGTTCACCGACCTGGCCGCCGCCGTGATGTGCGGCATCGTCATCGCGGCGCTCAACTTCGCCTGGCAGCACGCCCGCGAGCTGCACGCCGACCAACACCTTGAACCAGACGGCAGCAAGCTCTACCGCGTGCATGGCACCCTGTTCTTCGCCTCGGTCACGCCCTTCCTGAACCGGTTCGACATCGCCAACGACCCGGCCCACGTGACGCTGGACTGCCGCCACCTGAGCTTTGTGGATTACTCGGCGATTGCCGCGCTGAAAACGCTGCGTGAGCGGTACGACAAGGCGGGCAAGCACTTGCGGGTGCTGCACTTGTCAGACCGGTGCAAGCAGTTGCTCAAACGCGCTGGCGTGCACCCGGGCTGAGTTGGCCAAACCCGACTTGTCGGACTGAGCCTACGCACGGGGTCGGCCCTCGCTGGCTGTGTCGCGGCCCAGTCAGGGACACCATGGCGGTACACACACCTGTCCACGGAAGCGCCGAGCATGTCCACCAGCCCCGCAGTTGCCGCCATTTCGCCCGATGCCGAGAACCCGCCGTGGTCCCTGACCGCCCCATTGTTCGTGGTGTTGAATGGCGGATCGGGCCACGTCGAAGCCCAGGAAAGGGTGGACACGGTGAAGCGCGTCTTCCAAGCAGCCGGCCGGCGACACGAGTTGCTGGAAGTGAGCGACCCCAAGAACTTACCCCAAGCGATTTCACGCGCCATTGAACTGGCACGCCAGCACCAGGGTGCCGTGGTCGCGGCCGGAGGCGATGGCACCATCAACGCGGTGGTGCAACAGGTGCTGCCCACAGGCCTGCCGCTGGGCATCCTGCCGCAAGGCACCTTCAACTACTTTGGGCGCCACCACGGTGTGTCCTCGGACATTGAAGAAGCCGCCCGCTCGCTGCTGACCGCCCACATCAAACCGGTGCAAGTGGGCCTGATCAATGAGCAGGCCTTCATCGTCAACGCCAGCATGGGCTTGTACCCCACGATGCTGCAAGACCGCGAAATGTTCAAAAAGCGCTTTGGGCGCAGCCGGATCGTGGCCTTGTTCGCGAGCCTGGCGACCATGCTGCGAGACCACCGCGACTGGGTCATCAAACTGACGCTGGACGACACCACCCACACCATCGTCACGCCCACCTTGTTCGTGGGCAACAACGCGCTGCAGATGGAGCAGATCGGCATCCCCGAAGCCCCCGCCTTGCAAGATGGACAACTCGTGGCCATCGCCGTCAAGCCGGTGGGCAAACTGGCCATGCTGGGTTTGCTGTTGCGCGGGGCCTTGGGCCAGCTGGGCGATGCCGACAAGGTGTCCAGCTTTGCCTTCACCAGCCTGACCGTGTCACCTCGACGCCCTCACCGGCCCAAGCGGTTGAAGGTGGCCACCGATGGCGAAGTGATCTGGATGGACACGCCCCTGCACTTTCGGCCGTCGCCTCAACCTTTGCAGTTGCTGGTGCCCACGTGAGTGTGTTGCTGCAAATCTCCGACCCGCATTTCGGGACTGAACAAGCGCCCGTGATGGCCGCTTTGCTGAGCCTGGCCCAGGCGCAGCGGCCCGACATCGTCGTCTGGTCAGGCGACATCACGCAGCGGGCGCGGCATTCGCAGTTTGCCGCCGCGCGCCGCTTTGCCGATGAGGTCAAAGCACCGCACCGCCTGGTGATTCCCGGCAACCACGACATCCCCCTGTTCAACCTGGCCGCCAGGTTGCTGGCGCCCTACGCCAACTTCCGCCGGGCCTTCGGCCCTGAGCTGGAGCCCTGCATTTCAACCCCGCAGTGGCTGGTGATCGGGGTCAACACCACACGGCCCTGGCACCACAAGGATGGCGAAGTGTCGGCCGATCAAATCGACGCTGTGACCGCCCGGTTGGACCAAGCACAAGCTGGACAGGTGAAGGTGGTGGTCGTCCACCAACCGGTGTGCGTGACGCTGGACAAGGATCGCGAAAACCTGCTGCGCGGGCACGAAGCCGCCCTGTCGCACTGGGGCCAGGCGGGTGTCGATCTGATCCTGGGTGGCCACATCCACCTGCCTTACGTAGTCCCCCAGAAGACCATCCGCGGTGGTAGCCAGCATCCGTTCTGGGTGGTACAGGCCGGCACGGCTTTGTCATCCAGGTTGCGAGGCGACACGGCCAATTCAGTGAACCTGATCAGGCGCCCCGCCATACCAGGGCAGCCCTTGTCGATCGAGCGCTGGGACTTCAACGCAGAGCACGCGGCCTTTGCCATGGCCAGCAAGCTGGACGCAAGCGCCTGACCAAGCCAGCCTGAACAACCGGCTGGCTACCGACCCTGCTGAAAACGCCCCAGCAATTCTGCCGTGGGATGGCCATCTTCCGGCCATCCCACACTGCGTTGAAAGGCCCGCAAGGCCTTGCGCGTGGCCGGCCCCATCTGGCCATCGGGTGTGCCGCTGTCAAAGCCACGCCGATTCAAAGCAGCTTGCAAGGCCAGCATTTCGCCCCGGGTCAAGGCGCGCAGATCCAGCGGCCAGGCGGCTTGAACACCCGGGCCACCGTCGATGCGTTGCGCCAGCAGGCCCACCGTGAGCGCATAGCTGGTTGAGTTGTTGTAGCGCAGGATGGCGCGGTAGTTGCGCCCCACGATGAAGGCAGGCCCACGCGCACCTGCCGGCAAAAGTATCGAGGCGTCGGCCAACATTGGCCATGGCGCATCACCCATGGCCCGCACACCTTCAGCAGCCCATTGCGACGAGGTTTGCTGCACGGTCGGGTCGGCACGGGCCGGATCGAAACCCGCCGGCAGCTGCACTTCCAGGCCCCAAGCCTCATCAGCCCGCCAGCCTGACTTGGCCAGGTAGTTGGCGGTGGAGGCCAGCACATCGGCCATGCTGCCCCAGATGTCCCGGCGCCCGTCGCCATCGGCATCCACCGCCAAGGCCAGGTAAGACGACGGCATGAACTGCGTCTGGCCCATGGCCCCGGCCCATGAACCGATCATGCGGCTGCGCTCAATATCACCGTGTTGCAGGATCTTCAACGCCGCCAGCAACTCGCCGCGCGCCCAGGCTTCTCGCCGACCTTCGAAGCCCAGCGTGGCCAAGGCATCGATGACGGGCACATCACCATAGTTGCCACCGTAGTTGCTTTCAATGCCCCACACCGCCATCAGGATGGGGCCAGGCACGCCATACCGCGTGCTGGCCGCATCGGCCTCCACGCGAAGCTCCACCAGCTTTTGCTGGCCCGTGGCCACGCGCTGCGGCGTGACGACGCCGTCCACGTAATCCCACAAGGTGCGTGTGAACTCGGGCTGGGCGCGGTCCGCCTCCACGGCACGATGGCGCAGTTGCACGCCATCCAGGGCCGCGTGCAAGGTGGCCTCGTCGATGCCAGCGGCGCGGGCCGTTTCACGGAAGTTCGCCACCCACTGCGCGAAGCGCTGTTCGATGGGCGCTTCGACGTCGCTGGGGGCTTGGAGTGGGGCCTGAGTGGCAGGGCCCGAGGCGCAGCCTGACAGGACCGCCAGCGCCAGCAGGGCAGACCGGATGTGAAGCGAAAGCAATGGCATGAGAACTCCAGAAAACATGCCCAGTCTACTGAACCGATAATGACCCCATGGACTCCCTGATCGCCGCGGCCGCGCGCGCCCTTGCAGCGGGCGATGCGCTCGGCGCCCTCAAGCGCGTTGCTCTGCGCGACGACCCACCCGCGCTGGCCCTGCGCGGCATCGCCATGGCCCAACTGGGCGAACACCCGCGTGCCCGCGAACTGCTGCGGCTCGCCGCCCGGGGCTTTGGGGCCAAAGAGGAACTGGCGCGTGCGCGTTGCATCGTGGCCGAAGCCGAGGTGGCGCTGGCCATGCGCGACCTCAGCGGCCCCGCCAGCTCACTGCGCGCACTGACCGCCGCCACCGCCACGTTGGAAGCCCGCGCGGACCATGCCAATGCCCTGCAAGCCCGTCTGATCGCCGTGCGTCGGCTCTTGCTGCTGGGCCAGCTCGACCAGGCCACCGCCAGGCTGGCCTTGATCCACACGCCGGGCTTGACGCCCGCACTGGCCACCGTGGCCGAGTTGGCCACGGCCGAGCTGGCACTGCGTTCGCTGAGCATGGTCCCCGCGCAAGCCGCACTGGCCCGCGCCCAGGAGGCGGCCATGCGCGCGGGCGTGCCAGCCCTGCTGGCCGAAGTGGCCGAGATGCAAGCCTTGCTGGAGCGCCCCGCCGCCAGGCGCCTGTCGCCCCAGGGTGAACAGCCCCTTCGCCTGGGTGAGGTCGCCGCCCTGGTGGCATCGAACGCCTTGGTGCTGGACGCGTGCCGCCACGGCCTGCGCGCTGGCAACGTGATCGTGCCACTGGCGCGCCGGCCGGTGCTGTTCACCTTGGCGCGCGCCCTGGCAGAGGCCTGGCCTGGCGACGTCGATCGGCAAGCCTTGATCGAGACGGCCTTCCGCACCCGCCACCCCGACGAAACACACCGAGCGCGCCTGCGGGTCGAAATGGGCCGACTGCGCGCGTTGGTCGCCGGGC
>Ga0209841_1000267_pt1 | contig 12003 bp, 6 predicted proteins | sample GWRWT4_30Apr14_FD_187185 | JGI IMG/M metagenome (GOLD analysis project Ga0209841, IMG submission 187185) | Sand microcosm microbial communities from a hyporheic zone in Columbia River, Washington, USA - GW-RW T4_30-Apr-14 (SPAdes) (version 2) | ecosystem: Engineered > Artificial ecosystem > Sand...
TTTACTGCTGCCGGCCATGTGCGCCGCGGACTGGTTGCCTCCGGCTTTGTCATGGAAAAGGTGCCGGGCTTCGGTGCAAAGCGGGAAATGCTGTGCGGCAGGTTTTTACCGGCAAGTATCGAAGCCAAAAAACACCCGGCAAACCATGCTGCCAGTCCCTGGCTGCATCGTGGTGCTCCAACATTCCCGACCCAAAAAGCCTGCGTGATTGGTGCCGGAATTGCAGGTGCCAGTACAGCCTACCGGCTGGCCTTGAGAGGCTGGCAGGTCACGGTGTTTGAAAGTGCAGCCGATATTGCCACAGGCGCCTCCGGCAATCCCGCCGCCATCATTTACCCAAGACAGGCACCGCCCGACGAGGCTCTCGATCATTTTCCCCAGCAAGCGTTTCATTTTTCACTGCAAGAGTTTTCACAACTGCCGGCAGGAAAAAAGCGTTGGCATGCCTGTGGCGTATTACAGTTACTGGCGGGCCATCAAAAACGTCTTCGCCCTGCAGCAGAAATGTCTTTGCCGGCTCCCGTATTGCTGAGTGCGGACGAGGCATCGGCAAAAGCCGGGATACCCCTGCAGCATGAGGCGCTCTGGCATGCGGAAGCCGGCTGGCTGGAGCCCTCTGCTTATTGCCGTGAGCTTTTGGACAGCAATGATATTGCCGTCCAGCTTAATACTACGGTTACCCGACTGGAGCAGTGCGGGAAGGGCTGGCAACTTTTTGATTCAGAAGGAAGCCTGCTGCAAACCAGTGACGTTGTCGTTATTGCCAACGGTCTTTCTGCGCTTCATTTACAGCAAACCTGCCAGCTACCCTTGCAGGCAGTACGTGGCCAGCTTTCCCTGCTCTCACCGTCTTCGCTTTCGGCGCAGCTTGAAACCGTGATTTGTCATGACGGCTATCTGACCCCGCCGCTGCCTGGAGGCCAGCAATGCCTTGGAGCCACCTTTTACGCTGATGACAGCGACGATGCCCTGCGCCCGTCGGAGCATGCTGAAAATCTTGAGCTGTTGCGCAACGTTCTTCCCGAGCTGGCAGACAGCCTGCCCTCCCTTGAAACCTGGCAGGGACGCGCAGCCCTGCGCTGCCAAAGTGCGGATTACCTGCCCCTGCTCGGGCCCGTGGCGGACCATGACGACTTCATGAAAACCTATGCAGGACTGCGTGACGGCCGCCGCGAAAACTATCCCGCACTCACAAGCCTGCCCGGTCTTTACGTCAATCTCGCCCATGGCTCAAAGGGTTTCAGCCAGGCCGCCCTGGCCGCGGAAATACTGGCGGCCGAAATCAACCATGAACCGGCACCGGTCTCGCAAAAGGTGCTGAATGCTCTGCATCCCATGCGCTTCTGGGCACGCCAATTAAAGCGACACAAAAACACAGACCAGGCACCGACATAAAAAAACCGGCCAATGCCGGTTTTTTTTATGAAGAACTTGATGATCTGTTGTAACGAAAAGTTAGCGCCTCTTCGCAACAATCCCGCCCTCTCGCTCCCATTCGCAGCGTACCTGCAAGCTGTCACCAGGCTCGTGTGATTCGCCTACCGCTTCCCAGATAAACGTATGCATGCCCGACAGCTCCGTTTCGAGATGCACCTTGGCGCTGACCCAGTACATTTGGGCCAACAGGGACTCGAACTTTTTCATCCAGAGTTCCCACTCATACTCAATGGCACGGTAGCTGGCGCCAAAGTGAATCACCTGGGTCTGGTAGGTACCGGCCATTTCATCGAAGCCGGAAATGCCGAACATTTCCCGGCAAATGAACGGCCAGCCATCCGCATCAGGCAAGGCATCCACGACTTTCCGGTTATGGGCACGACGCACACGACGCTCCATCTGCGTGCCAAAGGCAATATCACGCACCACCCCGTAAACGACTGATTCCTGATCCACATCGCCCCCGCTTACAGACCGTGCTCACTCAGCACTTGCTGAAAAGCTGCTTCATCAATGACATGCACGCCAAGTTTCTCTGCCTCGGCCAGCTTGGAGCCTGCCGCTTCGCCCGCTACCACGCAATGGGTTTTTTTCGATACCGAGCCCGACACCTTGGCGCCCAGCTGCAACAGCTTTTCCTTGGCCTGATCACGGCTCATGGTGGACAGAGCACCCGTCAGTACCCAGGTTTGCCCTGCCAAGGGCTGTGGCCTTTCTGATTCCGCCGCAAGATCAGGCCAGCTTACACCGAGTGCACGAAGACGCGTGATCACCTCAAGATTGTGAGTCTGCCGGAAAAAAGTGCTGATGGATTCGGCAACCACTGGTCCCACATCAGGGACGTGCATCAACGCGGCTTCATCAGCTGCCATGACCGCATCAAGGCGCCCCCAGTGGCGGGCCAGGGCAAGAGCGGTGGCTTCGCCAACATCACGAATCCCCAAGGCGTAAAGAAACCGGGGCAAGGTGGTGGCCTTGCTGTGCGCAATCGCCTGCAGCAAATTGTCGGCCGACTTCTCACCCATGCGCTCCAGCCCGACCAGATCCTCTTTCTTCAGGTTATAAAGATCGGCGCTGGATTTGATCAGGCCAAGATCCACGAGCTGCTCTATCCATTTATCGCCCAGACCATCCACATCCATGGCACGGCGCGACACAAAATGCTTGAGCGCCTCTTTTTGCTGCGCCGGACAAAACAAGCCCCCGGAGCAACGGGCAATGGCCTCGCCGTCCGGCCGCTCCACGTCAGAGTCACAGACCGGGCAGCGGGTCGGCAGGACAACCGGCAAGGCATCAGCGGGGCGTCGTTCGGAGAGCACTCGCACGACTTTCGGAATGACATCGCCGGCACGGTAAATCACCACGCTATCGCCGACCCGAACATCCATGCGCTCGATTTCATCAAAATTGTGCAGCGTGGCATTGCTGACGGTAACGCCGCCGACAAATACCGGTGCCAGTCGCGCCACCGGCGTCAGTGCTCCCGTACGGCCCACCTGAAATTCAATGGCCTGAACCGTAGTGACAGCTTCTTGTGCAGGAAATTTATAAGCAGTGGCCCAGCGCGGCGCACGCGATACAAAACCCAGCTCATGTTGCCAGCGCAAGGAGTCAACCTTGATCACCACCCCGTCAATTTCATAGGGAAGGCTGGCACGCCGCTGCAAAATGTCCTGATAGTAGCCCTGCACAAAGTCAGGCCCTTCGCCCAGCTTGATTTCCCGGCTGAGGCGAAACCCATAATGCCTGAGCTGCTGCAGTATCTCGTGATGCGATATGGCTGCCGCTTGCCCCGCTGGACGACCTTCCTCCCTGATCCGGCTGTAGGCATAAAATTCCAGCGGGCGCTGCGCCGTCATCCGCGGATCCAGCTGACGCAAACTACCGGCCGCTGCATTGCGCGGATTTACAAAGGTTTTCTCGCCTTTGGCGGCAGCCTGCTCGTTCATTCTCAGAAAGCCGGCCTTCGGCATTACCACTTCACCACGAACTTCCAGCAAGGCTGGCAACGTGTCACCCAAAAGACGTAAAGGGATGGAGGCAATGGTTCGCACATTGTGGGTAATGTCTTCACCCGTTACCCCATCGCCGCGTGTCGCCCCGCGAACAAGAATGCCGTCTTCATAGACCAGAGAAATGGCCAGGCCATCCAGCTTGGGCTCGCAGCAATAACTGAGTTGCGGCGAAGAGAAGAGATCCCCGCCCTGCCCCAGCAAGTCACCCAGCCGCTCCCGAGCACGGCGATCAAAATCCGCGAACTCCTCTGCGCTGAACACATTGTCCAGTGACAGCATGGGCACTTCATGGGTCACGGTGGCAAATGCCGGCATGGCCTCCCCACCGACACGCATGGTTGGTGAGTCGACAGTCAGCAGGGCCGGAAACTGCGCCTCAAGATCGCGCAGCCGGTGAAAAAGACGGTCGTACTCGGCATCCGGAATGTCCGGCTCATCAAGCCCGTAATAACGATGATTGTGATAGCGCAACTGCTCGCGCAGTGCCTCGATTTCGTGGCGAGCCTCGGCCTCTGTCACGGGGACCTCAATGCCCGGCCGGGCGGTTCATCAGACGACGGCGCTCGAATTCCTGCACGCGTTCGCGGTAGTGCTCGATCAGCTGTCGCGTCAGAGGTTGCTGCTGCTCGTCCAGAGTATGGCCCTGCAACTCAATCCCGAGGCGCTTCACCGTATCCACCATGATGTCGTAGGCATGAATGCTGTTAACACCAGGCAGGCTCAGGAAAAAACTCACACCGGAAATTTCCTCGCCGGTCATGGCCTCAAGATCAAACGTACCAGGCTCCACTGCTTTAGCCATGCTGAAGAGAATTCGCCCCTGCCCTGTTGGCTGCTCGTGACGGTGAAAAATCGACATGTCGCCAAAGCGCAGGCCATAGGCCAGTACGGCACGCAGCAAATCCTCACCGTTGAAAGCGTGCTCGCCACAGACTACGTGCAAGGCAATAACGTCCTCCACATCCACATAGGTTTTTTCTTCAGCCGCCGTGGTCGTCACCGGGCGTACCGGCTCTATCACTGGTGTGTCATACAGGATGCTGGCGCGATTGGCTGACGCGGCGGGTGATGCCGCATGTGCAGCACCAAAGGTCTCATGTTTTTTGGGCGGGGGTGGCGCTATGGCTTCATGGGCAAACATGTCCTGCTGCTCAACGACAGCACCAGCAAGGCCGGACAGCACGGGGCTCAGGAGCACGGGGACAGTGTCATCATCAGCGGCTGATTCCGGAGTGTCGGAAAAAACCGGCTGCACGGAAGATGTCGCAACAGGACTGGCATCGACAAGTGGTGCGGGATGATCAGTCTGCACACGCGGGCGCACACGTACCTTGCCCAGTTCAGGATTGGGATTGATCTCGATATCCGGCCCGGGTGGCACCGGCTCCAGCTTGAGGCGCAAGCTGCGGCGATAGGTCGTAAACCACCCGATCGTTTGCCAGAGCAATACCAGCAGGATGACAACGCCAAGCGCATACAAAAGCTGCATGGTGATTCCTCACACGGCTGCCAGCGCGGCAGCTTCCTCCACATTCACGGATACCAGACGTGACACACCCGGCTCATGCATGGTGACGCCCATCAGTTGGTGCGCCATTTCCATCGCGATCTTGTTATGCGTGATGTAAATGAACTGCACGCTGGCCGACATTTCCTCGACAAGGCGCGCATAGCGACCGACATTGGCATCGTCCAGCGGTGCGTCGACTTCGTCGAGCATGCAGAATGGTGCCGGATTGAGCTGGAAGATGGAGAACACCAGCGCCAGTGCGGTCAGGGCTTTTTCACCACCTGACAACAAGTGAATGGTGGAATTACGCTTGCCGGGCGGACGCGCCATGATGGCAACGCCGGCCTCCAGCAAGTCCTCGCCGGTCAGCTCAAGATAGGCATGACCGCCGCCAAAGACTTTCGGGAACAGCTCCTGCAAACCCTTGTTCACCTTGTCAAAGGTGTCCTTGAACATGGTGCGGGTTTCGCGATCAATTTTGCGTATCGCGTTTTCCAGGGTTTCCAGGGCCTCGCGCAAATCGGCATCCTGGGCGTCAAGATAGTTCTTGCGCTCCGACTGCGCCTGATACTCGTCAATGGCCGCAAGATTGATGGGGCCGAGACGGGAAATGCGCGCTGATATTTTCTCCAGATCTTCCTGCCACTGGCTTTCGTTAGCGTCTTCCGGCATGGCCGCCAGCACCGCCTGCAAATCAAACTCGGACTCTGTCACCTGCTCCTGCAAAGACTCACGACGGGACAGGGAGTTTTGCCACTCCATGCGCTGGTTCTGCAGCATGTCACGCACCTGCTGCGCCTGCTGCTCCGCCTGCTGGCGCTTGCGCTCATACTCACGAAACTCGTGCTGCACGGCTTCCAGATCACGCCGCACATCAGCCAGCTCTTTTTCTACCGCCAGACGCAAGCCCAACTGCTCTTCCAGCTGCTGCTGGTGCTCGCCGCCTGGATTCTCCAGCTCAAGCAGGCTTTCGCGCAGCATTTCGCGACGCTCAGCCAGCGAGGAGAGCTGTTCCTGCAAACGACTGATGCTTTGTGCGAGCGAGGTCTCGCGCGTGCGCAGCGCCTGCATGGTTAGGGCCACCTGATGCAGGGCATCGCGATCGGCCCGATTTCTCTGGCGCGCACTGTCGAGCGCAGCGCGCGCAGCATCACGCTCGCGCAACAGCTCATCACGACGCTCGGAGTCACGCCCCATGGTCTCCAGCGCTTCCTGCAGCACCATGCGGGACTCGGCCAACTGCTCCTGATCCAGTTTGTGCTGAGCCTGCACGTCCTCCATTTCCTTTTCGATACGGCTGGAGCGGGCATTGAACTGCTCGAGACGAACCTGCTTGGCACCGAGCTGGGCCTGCACATCGCCTCGGCGACGCGTGAGCTGCGACAACGCTTTCTGGGCGTCTTCACGCTGCAGCTCGATGGAGCGCAAACCCTCACGACCGCTATCAAGCTCAGCCTGGCGATCCGCCAACTGCTCTTCAATCAGTGCCAGCTCTTCCACTACACGGGCAAGCTCCTGCTTGCGCGCCAGCACGCCGGACTCGGCATCATCCTCACGAATCACGCGCAGCCAGTTCGGCCCCAGCCAGAGGCCATCGCGTGTCACGACAGACTCATGGGCAGCCAAGCGATCACGCAGCGCCATGGCCTCATTAAGATCGGCAGCACCGTAGATGCCGGCCAGCAACCCGGCAGTCTCATTGCCCTGAACAAAAGCAGAGAGCGGCGTGCCCGCAGCATTCGCCGCAGCATTCACGGCACGTGATTCCAGCAAGGTCAGGCTGCCCTTGCCCAGCGCGGCAAGCTTGTCAGTCAGACTGCCCAGCGCATCCACGCACACGGCCTGGAGATGGCTACCCAGTACGGTTTCAACCGCACGCTCCCAGCCGGACTCAACCTGCAGGCGGTCGGCCAGCCGAGGCCGCCCGGCAAGATGGTTGGACTCCAGCCAATTGGTCACACCACCAGCATGACCCAATGAAGCCTGCTGCAGCGCCTCCAGTGAGGCTTCACGCCCTTTGAGCGCCTGCAAACGCGTTTTGAGGGTGTCACATTCGTTATGAAGCTGGTTATTACGCTCACGCTGACTGGTAATACCAGCCGAGGCGCTATCAGCCTTTTCCTGCCCTGCCTCCAGCTCCAGCTCGACTTCCGCCAGTTGCTCATTCAGCACGGCAACCTCATCCGCCAACGGACCGGCTGAGAGTGTCTTGCGCTCGGTTTCCAGCCGCTCGACACGCTCACGCGAACGCTGGATAGCCTGCTCCAGATGCTGGATCTTGGACTGTCCGACTTCAGCCTGCTGACGTGCACCAGCGGCAGTCTGGTTGAACTGCTCCCACTCCTGCTGCCAGTGCTGCATGCGCTCTTCCGCCACCGCCAGCGCCTCGGCCAGCTCTTCAGCCTGAGCCTGAAACATGGCCTGCTCCGGCTCCAGCCCCAGCACCTGTCCACGCACATCTTCAAGCTGGGCCTCATCCAGTTGCAGGTGTTCGCTGGCCTGTTGATGACTGCGCTCGGCCTGAGCCAGATCGTCCTTCAACTGCGTCAGACGCTCGCGCTGATGCGTCATGCTCTGCTCAAGGCGGGAGATTTCATTGCCGATACGATAGAAGCGACTCTGCACTTCGGAAAACTTGTCAGAGAGCTCGATCTGGGATTCACGCTGCTTTTCCAGCGCAGCATCAGCGGAACGCTGCTCGGCAATCACCGCTTCCAGACGAATCTCCAGCTCACGGATCAGGGTCTCGCGCTGTCCCACCTGGGCATCCAGAGCCTGCCAGCGCAGCGCTTGAAGTTGCGCCTTAAGGAGTCGCTCTTCCTCCTTGAATTCCTTGTACTTTTCAGCAGATTGAGCCTGGCGCTGAAGATGTGAAAGCTGCTTTTCCAGCTCTTCGCGAATATCGTTCAGACGATCCAGATTCTCACGCGTATGACGCATGCGCGTCTCGGTTTCACGGCGGCGCTCTTTGTATTTGGAGATACCGGCAGCTTCCTCGATATAGATGCGCAGCTCTTCAGGCTTGGCCTCGATGAGGCGGGAAATCATGCCCTGCTCGATGATGGCGTAGGAGCGCGGCCCCAGGCCGGTACCCAGAAAAATATCGGTGATGTCCTTGCGACGGCAGCGAATGCCGTTCAGAAAGTAGTCGGACTTGGCCTCACGCGTCACCAGACGCTTGATGGAGATTTCGGCGAACTGCGCATATTCGCCGCCCAGCGTGGCATCGGAGTTGTCAAAGATCAGCTCGATGGAAGCCTGTGCCACCGGCTTGCGTGCGGTCGAGCCGTTAAAGATAACGTCCGTCATGGACTCGCCACGCAGGTTCTTGGCTGAAGACTCCCCCATGACCCAGCGTACGGCATCGATGACATTCGACTTGCCACAGCCATTGGGGCCAACCACTGCGGAAAGATTGGTCGGGAAGTGTGCGATGGTTGGATCCACAAAGGATTTGAAGCCCACCAGCTTGATGCTTTTCAGTCGCATGTCAGTCCTGAGGTTGCCACGGCAAAGCCATGGTCACACCAATTTAAATTCCTTGTTAAAACAAATAATTGCAACTCATTCTTCATGTTGCTTTCGGCATAATGGCCGGCAGGTGTTCAAGGCCGGCCCGAGTGTATCGAAAAGCCCCTTAAGGCTCCACGAGAACTCGTTGCAATCCGTCAAAACAGGCGCCCTTGATGGCTCTCAAACCCTACAAAAATAATGGTCCTACCAAAAATAAACCCACTTACAGAGCAAAGAGATCGCCATTGTTAATGGACTGACGCTGCTGGTAACCCGTAGCCACTTTCTCGATCTGGGTCGATGCCATACGCACCAGTTGCGCCGCATGCTTCACGGCCAGCTCTTCATCATGGCGGCGACAGGCATCCACAATCGCCTGGTACTGGTTAAGTGCCCGCAATTCATCACTGAGCAGATGACGCAGATGAGCACCATATCGTTGCCAGCAAAGATCCAGCGAATTAAACGCCATGACATAAACCTGATTGCCGGCTGCTCCCACCAAGGCCAGCCAGAAGGCCTGCACACCCGCCTGCTGATGCTCGGCATCATTTGGGCGCCGGCGCATCTGGTCCACCACCTGCTGCAAATCCGTCACCTGCTCGGTCGTGGCACGCTGAGCCGCCAGCCTGGCCGCATCCACCCCCAGACTGGCTCGCATCTCCAGCAAGGAGCGCAGCATGGCAAAATTGGGCAGACCACTTTCACCGACCAGCAATTCTGGCAGCAGCTCCAGACCTGCCACTTGCTGCCAGGGCTCTACGCGATTGCCCCCCCCATGCACGGTCTGAATCAGGCGCATTTGCGCAAGACGCTTCATCGCCTCGCGCACAGCTCCGCGATTAAGCCCGCGCGCCTCTGCCAGCTTGCGTTCCGGAGGCAGATTGGCTCCCACTGCAATACGGCCATGAATAATGTCACGGCTGATCTCGTCATAAAGCAGTTCGCCGAGGGGCTTGCGCTTGGGCTTTGGCATGAAAGGCATCCAACCAGAATTGGTCGAACCAATGATACAGAAAATTAACGGCGGTGGCGCTGCGCCCAAGCCACTTCGATCTGCTGGACCCTCATCAGAGAGTCCAGCACCCGGTTACGCTGGTGAACGCAAAAGTCCTCAACCAGCGCGGCGGCCTGATCTCCTTTGCGCAGCAGCACACTGTCCACGACACCCTTGAGAAAGGAGAAAGACTCCTCCAGTTCTCGCCTGTCGGCGTGCAAGGCCAGGAAATAACTACGGCGAATGGCAGGCTGCAGGTCCTCCAGAATCTCTTCAACATAAGGATTGGCTGCAAACCGGTAAGACATGCGGAAGAACTCAAAGCTGGCTTCGTGAAAACCTTCAATGTCATTCTCATCTACCAGTACCTGCAAGCGTTGCACCTGGGCCACAAAGGTCTCCATGTCCTGCTGGCGCCAGTTCTCGGCGGACTTGCGGGCAATCACCTGCAGCATCATGGAAACCACATCGTAAAGCCCGCGAACCTGCTGGGCAGACATCTCCGAAACCACGGCCCCGCGACGCGGATAGATCTCGATCAAACGCCGGCGTGCCAGGATCAACAGCGCCTCGCGCACAGAGCCACGGCTGACGTTCAGCTCCTTGGCAATGCGCAGTTCCTGTATGCGCTCTCCCTCAACCAGATCACCAGTAATGATCTGCTGGGCAAGGTGTTGGGCAATCTGTTCGGAAAGACTTTCAGAGGCGCGAAAACTCATGTCCAGACTGTATCCTTGGGCATTGGGAGAGCAGGCAAGGCCGCCATCCTAACAACAGCCCCCATGGCCTGCCAGCACTTTGTCATTTGTCGGACAACCCAGAATGTTAAGCCCGATTCATCTGTCAATACGCATGAGCCGGGCCACTGTAAACCGCCATTGGACCCGGCATCCAAGCCCCCCTCTCTTATAAGCGAACCTGAACAAGTCCATTCGAAAAAAGCATTTTGGTTTATCAATGCCGGATTGCTATCCTTCGCGCCCAAGCTTCCAAGCCTGTCGCCAGGATCCAGGATTTCTCATGTACAAATACGACGCCTACGACCAACGCATCGTCGATGAGCGTGTCGCCCAGTTTCGCGACCAGACCAATCGTTATCTGGCCGGCGAACTGACCGAAGACGAATTCCGCCCGCTACGACTGCAGAACGGTCTTTATGTGCAACGCTTCGCGCCCATGCTGCGCGTGGCCGTGCCTTACGGCATGCTGAACAGCCGGCAACTGCGCATGCTGGCGCACATTGCCGTGACCTATGACCGTGGCTATGGCCACGTATCCACGCGCCAGAACATGCAGTACAACTGGCCGGAACTCAAAGACGTACCCGACATTCTGGCCGATCTCGCCACCGTCGAAATGCATGCCATCCAAACCAGTGGCAACTGCATTCGCAACACCACGACAGACCAGTTTGCTGGCGTTACCGCGGGTGAAATCGAAGATCCCCGTCCGACTTGCGAACTGATACGCCAGTGGTCCACCTTTCATCCGGAGTTCGCTTTCCTGCCGCGAAAATTCAAGATTGCCGTAAATGCCCTACCGGATATAGATCGCGCCGCCACTGCCGTGCATGACATTGGTGTTTATATTGTTAAAAACGAAGCCGGCGAAGTCGGCTACCGCGTTCTCGCCGGTGGAGGCTTGGGCCGTACACCAATGGTTGGCGCCATCATCAAGGACTTTCTGCCACGTGAGCACCTGATCTCTTATCTTGAAGCAGTCCTGCGCGTCTACAACCTGCACGGTCGCCGTGACAACAAGTACAAGGCACGCATCAAGATCCTTGTAAAAGCACTGACTCCTGCTGTTTTTGCCGAAAAAGTAGAGGCGGAATGGGCTCACCTCAAAGGTGGCCCCTTGACAGTACCTGAGGCCGAATTCGTACGCCTGCGTGGATTCTTTATCGATCCAGCCTATGAAAGCCTCAGTGATGATCCTGCTGCCCTTGTGAAAGAAAGACAGGAAAATCCGGCATTTGCCAACTGGTTACAACGCAATACCAATGCTCACAAGCGCCCCGGCTATCGCATCGTCACGCTGTCACTGAAGCGCACGGGCATTGCCCCGGGCGATGTGACATCCGAGCAAATGCATGCCATCGCCGATCTTGCCGAGCGTTACAGCTTTGGTGAGCTGCGAACAACGCATGAGCAAAACATTGTGCTCTCGGATGTAAAGCAGAGTGAGCTGCATGCACTCTGGGTAGAGCTGAAAGCACTGGGCTTTGAAACGGCCAATATCGGCTTCCTGACCAATATCATTGCGTGCCCAGGCGGGGACTTCTGCTCACTGGCCAATGCCAAATCCATTCCGATTGCAGAGGCCATCCAGCGCCGTTTTGATGACCTCGATGTTGTCTACGATATTGGCGAGCTCGACCTGAATATTTCCGGATGCATGAATGCCTGCGGCCATCACCATGTCGGTCATATCGGCATTCTGGGCGTGGACAAGCGTGGCGAAGAGTTCTACCAGGTAACCCTCGGGGGCTCTGCCGGGCATGATGCCAGCATCGGTGACATCCTCGGCCC
>Ga0209841_1000269_pt1 | contig 11909 bp, 10 predicted proteins | sample GWRWT4_30Apr14_FD_187185 | JGI IMG/M metagenome (GOLD analysis project Ga0209841, IMG submission 187185) | Sand microcosm microbial communities from a hyporheic zone in Columbia River, Washington, USA - GW-RW T4_30-Apr-14 (SPAdes) (version 2) | ecosystem: Engineered > Artificial ecosystem > Sand...
GCGGTGGCAACGGCAGCGTGGCTGGCTTTGGTAAGGTGGCGCACGGCCCGCCAATCCCACGCCCTGTGGAAAAGCCTGGTGTTGCCAGCAGGTGGTGTGGCCCTGTGCTGGTTGCTGGCCATGACCTTGCTGCTGCCTCCGCTGGACCAGTCGCTGAGTTACCGCCTGCTGGTCAACCGCATCAAGCGCCACGTTCCGGTGGGCACTTGCATTGCCGCACCCAACGCCTCAACGGGCTTGTTGACCGGGCTTGAATACTTCGGACGCTACCGCGTTGATGGCCTCTCGCCGCCAAGCAATGTGCCCAGGAACTGCCCTGTGTTGATCTACAGCCTGCCGGCCAAAAAGGCCGCGCCCACTTTCGCGGGCTGGCGCCGTGTCGCACGCGAAAACCAGCGGACCCAGAATTCCGAGTCCGTGGCAATTTACCGCCGAGCGCCCTGAACCGAAGGGCGATGGCTTAGCTCACGCGCACGCGTGCTGCCGGCACCGTCAAAGTGAAGGTTGAGCCTTTGCCCACCTCGCTCGCAACGCGAAACTCGCCGCCATGGCGTTGCACCACATGCTTGACGATGGACAAGCCAAGACCAGTCCCGCCCGTTTCGCGCGAGCGGCTGCCATCCACGCGGTAGAAGCGCTCGGTCAGGCGGGGGATGTGTTCCGCATCAATGCCGATGCCGCTGTCCTGCACGCTGAATTCACCACCGCCTTCAGGTTGGGTAAGCCACCGCACATGGATGGCGCCGCCATCGGGGGTGTAGCGCACCGCGTTGGACACCAGGTTGCCCATGGCACTGAGCCACTCGCTTTCAACACCCGCAATCTCAGCGTGTTGCCCTTGGTCGTCCATGGAAAACGACATGGGATGGCGTCCGCGCGACAAGCCCAGTCCATCGTTCTCCAGGCGTTGCATCAAACCATCCACCTTGATCCATCGGTCTGATGAAGGCCTGGGACTGCCTTCAATCTGGGCCAAGGTCAGCAAATCGGCGACCAGGGTTTGCATGCGCTCCGCCTGTTGGGCCATGAGCATGATCACCCGGGCTCGCTCGACATCGGTCAAGGGCAAGGACCCCATCGTTTCGATGAAGCCATTGAGCACCGTCAGCGGTGTTCTGATCTCGTGGGACACATTGGCCACGAAGTCGCGCCGCATGGTGTCGGACCGTTCACGCTCTGTGATGTCCTGAGACAGGATCAGTTTCAGGCCCTCGCCATAGCGCCGCACCTGCAAGGACAGGTAGCCTTGTCCGCCCCTAGGCATCAGGCACTTCACCGGTTCACGGTAGTCGCCGGCCTGCAGGTACTGCACGAAGGTAGGCTGGCGAACCAGGTTGGTCACGCGCTGGTGCAAATCGCGCACAGGGTCGAGCCCGAAGTGGTCCGCCGCCACCGTGCTGATCCAGGTGATGTGCTCGGTCTCGTCCAGCAGGATCACACCATTGGGCGAGGCCTGGATGCCTGACAGAAACTGGTCCAGGCGGCGCTGCTCCTCGGCGAGGAGTTGATCACGTTGACGTATGACGCGTTGGAACCGGTGAGCGATCTCTCCCCACAATCCAGGCATCTCCGGGGCATTGGCTTCGGGCGTGCGCAGCCAATCCAAGATCTGGTATCCCTTCAGCGTGTCCAACACCGACAGGGCCAAGACGGCGGCCGCGGCGCACAGCAGCGCCAGCATCGTCGGATGCCCCATGCGCTGCCCAAACCACCACCCCACCGCCCCTCCAGCCGCTGCGGTGAGCACCCGGGCACTCACCCGGGAAAGCAGCCAGGAATTGGTTTTCTCGACCCGTGAAGACAGCATCACGCCGCGTTGGCCACTTGCTGAGTCAAACGATAGCCTGCGCCCCGAACCGTTTCGATCAACTGCGATCGATCCACGGGCGACAGGGCTTCTCGCAAACGCTTCACGTGGACGTCCACGGTGCGTTCTTCAATGAACACATGGTCACCCCAGACCCGGTCCAGCAACTGGGCACGGCTGTGCACACGCTCAGGGTGAGTCATGAAGAAATGCAGCAGCTTGAATTCAGTCGGGCCAATCTTGACCTCTTGCTCGGCACGCGACACCCGGCGCGTGGCTGGATCCAGGCGCAGGCCGGCCACTTCCACGGCCGAATCCAGGGCCTGCGGTGCCTTGCGGCGCAAGACCGCGCGCACACGAGCCATCAGCTCGTGCGTTGAAAAAGGCTTGGTCAGGTAATCGTCGGCACCAGCATCCAGGCCAGCCACCTTGTCCACCTCTTCGGCACGGGCCGTGAGCATGATGATGGGCAGCTCGCGCGTGCGCGCTTCTGAGCGCCAGCGCTTGGCCAGAGACAGCCCACTTTGGCCCGGCAACATCCAGTCCAGCAGGACCAGATTGGGCAACACGCGGTCGATTTCCGCCTGGGCGGCATCCGCAGTGGGCGCCACGATCACTTCAAAACCTGAATGCCTCAGGTTCAATGCAATCAACTCGGCGATCGCCGGTTCATCCTCAACCACCAGCACTCGGCTCATGGGGGCTCCTGTCTGGATGGGTTACTTGATGATGGATTCAACGGCATCGGGCGTGTTGTGACGCACGTCGGTACCCTTGACGATGTAGATGACCTGCTCAGCCAGGTTCTTAGCATGGTCGCCCACGCGCTCAATGGCCTTGGCCACGAACACCAGGTCGATGGAGGCCGAAATAGTGCGGGGGTCTTCCATCATGTAGGTGATCAGCTTGCGCATCAGGCCGTCGAACTCAGCATCGATCACGTTGTCGTCCTTGATGACTTCAAGCGCCGTTTGCGTGTCCAGGCGGGCGAAGGCGTCCAAGGCCTTGCGCAGAGATGCCGTGGCCAGGTCGGCCTCGAACGACAGGTCATTCACCGGCAAACGCAGGCGACTTGAAACGCCCGTGTTGATCAGGCGTTGCACCGTGCGTGCAATGCGTGCTGCCTCGTCGCCCACACGCTCCAGGTTACCGATGGTCTTGGAAATGGCGATCAGCAAGCGCAGGTCGCGGGCAGTCGGCTGGCGACGCGCGATGATGGTCGACAGATCAGCATCGATGTCCATCTCCATCTGGTTGACGCGCTCTTCAGCAATCAACACCTGGCTGGCCACTTCACCGTTGAAGTGCGTCAAGGCATAGATCGCCTGCCCCACCTGGGACTCCACCAAGCCGCCCATCTCAAGCACCCGGGTTGAAATGCCGCCCAGCTCCATGTCGAACTGGCTGGACAAATGTTTTTCAGACATGAATTCTTCTCCGTCAGGAATGATCAGTGCTGGTGGCGAATGCCATTAACCGAAGCGACCGGTGATGTAGTCTTCGGTCTCTTTCTTCTTCGGCTTCATGAAGATGTCCGTGGTCGGGCCGTACTCAATCACCTCGCCCAGGTACATGTAGGCCGTGTTGTCGGAGCAACGCGCGGCTTGCTGCATGTTGTGGGTCACGATCAGCACGGTGTAGTCGTCTTTGAGCTCGTGGATCAGCTCTTCGATCTTGCCGGTCGAGATCGGGTCGAGGGCCGAGCAAGGCTCGTCCAGCAGAAGCACCTCCGGCTTGATGGCGATGCCACGGGCAATGCACAAGCGTTGTTGCTGACCACCCGACAAGCCCGAACCGCTTTGGTTCAGCTTATCCTTGACCTCGTTCCACAAGGCGGCTTTTTTGAGCGCCCACTCCACGCGTTCATCCATCTCGACGCGTGACAGTCTTTCGAACAAGCGCACACCAAACGCAATGTTGTCGTAGATGGACATGGGGAACGGCGTGGGCTTCTGGAACACCATGCCGACCTTGGCGCGGATCAGCGACACGTCGTCCTTGCTGGTCAGGATGTTCTGTCCGTCCAGCATGATTTCGCCCTTGGCGGTCTGCTCAGGGTAGAGCTCGAACATGCGGTTGAAGGTGCGCAGCAAGGTTGATTTGCCACAGCCCGAGGGGCCGATGAAGGCGGTAACCTTCTTCTCGGGCAGCTCCAGGTTGATGTTCTTGAGCGCGTGGAACTTGCCGTAATAGAAGTTCAGGTTGCGCACAGCCAGCTTGGACTTCAACGGGGTTTGGTTTTGAACCTTGGCATCCATGTAGGGATCTCCGGAATACTTTTCAAGTCACCGAGCGCATCAGCGCTGGCGGAACAAGGTGCGGGCCACGATGTTGAGCACCAACACACCCACGGTGATGATGAACACGCCAGCCCAGGCCAGCTTCTGCCAGTTCTCATAGGGGCTCATCGCGAACTTGAAGATCGTGACAGGCAAGCTCGACATCGGTTGGCCCAGGTCAGCCGACCAGAACTGGTTGGACAAAGCGGTGAACAACAGCGGTGCCGTCTCACCCGAGATGCGCGCCACCGCCAGCAAGATGCCGGTCACCACACCCGCGCGGGCTGATTGCAGCGTGATCGAGGTGATCACCCGCCACTTGGGCGTGCCCAAGGCATAAGCCGCTTCACGCAAGGCGCTGGGCACCAGCGACAGCATGTTCTCCGTGGTCCGGATCACCACCGGCACCACGATCAAGGCCAGGGCCAATACCCCGGCCCAGCCCGAGAAGGTCTTGGCGCGGGCCACCACGGTGGAATAAATGAACAAACCCACCACGATCGAAGGCGCCGACAGCAGGATGTCGTTGATGAACCGCGTGACGCTGCCCAGCCAGCCCTTCTGGCCATACTCGGCCAGGTAAACACCAGCCATGACGCCCACTGGCGTGCCAATCAAGGTGGCCAGACCAACCATCATCAGCGAGCCCATGATGGCGTTGGCCAGGCCACCATCTTCCATCGGCGGCGGGGTCATTTCGGTGAACGTGGCCAAGGCCAGCCCGCCCATGCCCAGGCGAACCGTCTCGAACAAAATCCACACCAGCCAAACCAGGCCAAAGGCCATGGCCCCCAACGACAAGGTCAAAGCCAGGGCGTTGACGCGCTTGCGGCTGGCGTGCCGCTTGCGGCGCATGGCATACAGCTCAGCCGTGCTCATGAACGTGCTCCTTCAGATTTCTTCATGCGGGCCAGCAGGACCTTGGAGAACGCCAGCACCACGAACGTGATGAAGAACAAAACCAGGCCCAGGTAAATCAAGGAGGCCTGGTGCAGGCCCTCCCCGGCTTCCGCGAACTCGTTGGCCAGGGCCGAGGTGATGCTGTTGGCAGCCTCGAACACCGACAGGGAATTGAGCTGGTTCATGTTGCCGATGACGAAGGTCACCGCCATCGTTTCACCCAGCGCGCGCCCCAACCCCAGCATGATGGCGCCCACCACACCGGTCTTGGTGTATGGCAACACCACCTTGGATACCACTTCCCACGTCGTCGAGCCCAAGCCGTAGGCCGACTCCTTGAGCATGGGCGGTGTCACGTCGAACACATCGCGCATCACCGAGGCAATGAAGGGAATGATCATGATCGCCAGGATGATCCCGGCCGACAAGATGCCGATGCCCACCGGTGGGCCCGAGAAGAACGCACCCATGTAAGGGATGCCGTTGGTCAACGCCTGCAAGGGTTGCTGTACATAGGTGGCCAGGATCGGGCCAAACACCAGCAGGCCCCACATACCGTACACGATGGACGGCACGGCGGCGAGCAGCTCAACCGCGATCCCTAAAGGCCGCTTGAGCCAGTTGGGCGACAGCTCGGTCAAAAACAGGGCGATGCCGAAGCTCACCGGCACAGCGATCAGCAAGGCAATGAGGGACGTGGCCACCGTGCCGTAAATCATCACCAGTCCGCCGTAGCTGTCCTGGACCGGATCCCAGTCGGTGCGCCACAAAAAGCTGAAACCATATTCGCGGATGGCCGGCCAGGCACCCACGATCAATGAGCCGATGATGGCCAACAGCAGCGACAAGGTCAGCAAGGCGGCACCACGTGCCAGCATGGCGAACACCCAATCGGCCCACGGAAGGGCAACGCGCCGGGGGTCAGGATTTTTCATGAAGGAGGTTCGTCCTTGGGAAGGCGCCCCATCGGCGCCGTCAAAATCGGCGGGCAATATTGCAGTCATGGCGTGCGTGCCTCCATCCAAGGGTACTGCGTTCAATCGATCAACAACAAACCGGGCACCCCATGGCGCCCGGTCTGCATCACCTGAAGCTTCTGATCACTTGTAAGCCAAAGGCTTGCCAGCGGCATCAGTCACGGTGGCCCACTGCTTGCGAACAAGATCTTTCACGCTGGCGGGCAAAGGCACGTATTCCAGATCAGAGGCTGTCTTGTCGCCACCTTCGTAAGCCCAGTTGAAGAACTTCAGGGTGCTGGCACCTTGGGCGGGCTTGTCCTGGCTCTTATGGATCAGGATGAAGGTCGCGCCGCTCAGGGGCCAGGCGTCCTTGCCAGCCTGGTTGGTCAACACCTGGTAGAAGGTCTTGTCCCACTCGGCGCTGGCGGCGGCCGCCTTGAAGGTCACGTCGTCAGGCTGCACGTAGTTGCCGGCCGCGTTCTTCAAGGACACGTGCGACATCTTGTTTTGCTTGGCGTAGGCGTACTCGACATAACCAATCGAGTTCGGCAGGCGTTGCACGAAAGCAGACACGCCTTCGTTGCCCTTGCCACCCGCGCCTGCAGGCCATTTCACGGCCGTGCCCTCACCCACCGTGGACTTCCATTCGGCGTTCACCTTCGACAGGTAGTTGGTGAAAATGAAGCTGGTGCCCGAACCATCCGCGCGGCGAACCAGCGCGATCGCGGCATCCGGCAGCGGCACGCCAGGGTTCAGCGCGGTCAGCGCAGGGTCGTTCCACTTGGTGATCTTGCCCAGGTAGATGTTGCCCAGCACTTCGCCGGTCATCTTGACTTGGCCTGGTTGAATACCCTTGATGTTCACCACCAGCACGACGCCACCGATCACGGTAGGGAATTGCACCAGGCCTTCCTTGGCCAGCTCGTCGTCCTTCAAGGGCATGTCTGTGGCACCGAAGTCCACCGTCTTGGCCTTGATCTGCTTGATCCCTGCGCCCGAACCGACCGACTGGTAGTTGATGCGCACGCCAGTGGCCTTGTTGAACGTGTCAGCCCATTTGGCGTAGACCGGAGCCGGGAACGTGGCACCTGCACCGGTCACGTCTTGCGCCAGCACCAGGCCGGTCGACAAGGACATCGTGACAGCCACCGCAGCTTGGATCATCTTGAATTTCATGTGTTCGCCTTTAAAAACCTGTGACAGACAAATTTCTCAAGGTGGACTGTAGATGGGCATTGTGACGAGTCTATGACAGGCCTGCCGTTATTGTCACAAATCCCGTGACAGCCTGGGAGCCCCAGCCCAAGCACCCATCTGTCACATTGAAGTCACGCGATTGACACATGACACTTTTAAGGTGCCGGGGTTGCCCCAGATGGTCTGTGGGCAGGATTGAAATGGAGTATTCAATGCACATTCCCCACCAAACACGCGGCCTGTTGGCCACCGCCTTGCTGGCCACGTCCATGCTGCTGAGCAGCCACGCCATGGCGCAAACCGCCAACCCCGTGCCCGCGACGGTGGTTGCCGCCGCAGCGCGCACCCCCGAGCTGTCGACTTTTTACAAACTGGTTCAACAAGCCGGATTGATCGCGTCGCTGGAAGCCACTGGCCCAGTGACCGTGTTTGCGCCCACGGATGAAGCCTTCAAGGCCGTGCCAGCCGCCACTCTGGACAAGCTGAGCAAGGACCCGGAGTTGCTCAAGTCGGTGTTGACCTACCACGTGGTGCCGGGTGCCTTGAAGGCAGCCAGCATCAATGGCAACAGCTCGTTGACGACCTTGCACGGCGCTCAGCTGGCGGCCTCAAAGGCGGGCGATTTCGTCACCGTGGACGACGGCCTGGTCACCAAAGCCGATCTGATCGCCGGCAATGGTGTCGTGCACATCATTGACCGCGTGCTGATGCCCGCCGTCAAGAAGTGAACATCAGGGCCTGATCAGGACTGGACTGCCTCGGCCAGCTGCTCAGCGCAGCGGTTGGCCAAGCTGCCATCCTGCGCTTCCACCATGACGCGCAACAGTGGCTCGGTGCCCGAGGGGCGAATGAGCACCCGGCCACGCCCATCCAGTTGACGCAAGACGGCTTCCTGGGCGGCCGCCAGAGCCGAACTGTTCTTCCAATCCTGCCCGGCCTTCAAGCGCACATTGATGAGACGCTGCGGAAACAGGGTCACGCCTTCCAGCCAGTTCGACAGGCTGCGACCACTTCGGGCCACCGCCTGCAAGATCTGAAGCGCGCTGACGATGCCATCACCCGTGGTGTGGCGGTCCAGGGCGATCAAGTGACCAGACCCCTCTCCGCCCAGTTGCCAGCCTCGGCTGAGCAACTCTTCCAGCACATAGCGGTCACCCACCTTGGCACGCACAAAGCCAACGCCGCGCTGCTGAATCGCCAGCTCGACCGCCATGTTGGTCATCAAGGTGCCGACCGCACCAGGCACACTTTGACCTTGCGCCAGGCGATCGGCCACCATGACGTAAAGCAGCTCATCACCGTTGAACAAGCGGCCATCGGCATCGACCAACTGCAAACGGTCGGCATCGCCATCCAGCGCGATGCCGTAGTGGGCATGGTTGTCCTTGACAGCCTGGACCAGGGCCTGGGGATGCGTGGCCCCCACGCCATCATTGATGTTGACGCCATTGGGCGAACAGCCAATCGAGATGACTTCGGCGCCCAGCTCGTGGAACACCTCTGGGGCCACCTGGTAGGCCGCACCATGGGCCGCATCGACCACCAGCTTGAGGCCCTTGAGCGACATGGACGACGCGAAAGTGCTCTTGCAAAATTCGATGTAGCGTCCGCGCGCGTCTTCCAGGCGACGGGCCTTGCCCAGATTGGGCGACTCGACCCACGCTGGTGGCACCTCCAGCGCGGCTTCCACGTCCTGTTCCCATTGATCCGACAGCTTCTCGCCCTGGGCCGAGAAAAACTTGATGCCGTTGTCTGCAAAGGGATTGTGCGAAGCACTGATGACCGCCCCAAGGCTCAAACGCAGGGCGCGGGTCAGGTAGGCCACGCCGGGCGTGGGCAAGGGGCCCGTCAACAGCACGTCGACACCAGCGGATGCAAAGCCCGCCTCGAGCGCCGACTCCAACATGTAGCCGGAAATCCGCGTGTCCTTGCCAATCAGCACCGTGGGACGGGCTTCCGAGCGTCGCAAAACCTGCCCGACGGCATGCCCCAAGCGCAATACGAAATCAGGCGTGATGGGCGTTTGACCAACCGTGCCACGGATGCCATCGGTTCCAAAATATTGTCGGCTCATGGACTGTGCGATGTGAGAAGGGTTGTGGATTGTGGCGCGGAATGACTTGCCGTTGGCCACGAATTTGGGGGGATTTCGGATGCAGACCACACCTTCAAGGCATCGACGGTGGCGGCCACATCGTGAACACGCACCACCTTCGCGCCTTGGTGAACGCTGGCGAGCGCCGCAGCCAGACTGGCGGCCAAACGGTCACCCACGCGCTTGCCCGTGACATGCCCGAGGGTGGACTTGCGGGACCAGCCCACCAGCAGTGGCAGGCCCAGGTTCAGCAGTTCGCTTTGCCTGCGCAGCAGGTCCAGATTGTGTTGCGGCGTCTTGCCAAAACCAATGCCGGGATCCAGGCACAACCGGTGCCGAGCCACGTTCTGGGCCAGCAAGGCCTGCACCCTTCCCTGCAGAAAGGTGCTCACCTCGTCAATCACATCGCTGTATTGCGGGCGAGATTGCATGGTGGACGGGTCGCCCTGCATGTGCATGAGGCAGACCCCGCATTGGCCATGAGCCACCACCGCCGATTCCGCACCCGGCGCCTGCAAAGCACGGATGTCGTTAATGATGTCCACCCCAAGGTCCAAGGCTCGCTGCATCACCTCAGTCTTGCAGGTGTCCAGCGAAATAGGCGCCCCAAAATTGAGCGCTGCCAACAAAACCGGCCCCACGCGCGTCCATTCTTCTTCAACGCTCAAGGTGGGGGCACCTGGGCGGCTCGACTCGCCGCCGATGTCGAGGATGTCGGCCCCCTCTTTCAACAACTGTTCACAGTGGATCAACGCCGACTTGGCATCGGCATGACTTCCGCCATCTGAAAATGAATCCGGGGTGACATTGACAATGCCCATCACCTTTGGCGAGGACAGGTCAATGCGAAATCGGGTGGTGTGCCAAAGCATGGGGCGGGGGAGACCAAACGCTGGGTGAAATGAAAACGGGGCCGAAGCCCCGTTGATTGGATCACGCCTGACCGCAGGCGCCGTTGATGTGGATCAGGCAGCAGCAGGGGCACCATCGGTGCTCACGGGAGGCTTGGTACCACCGCCAGGTGGCGCGGCGCGGGGAACCCAATCCTTCGGAGGCCGGGGATCGCGCCCACTCATGATGTCTTCGATCTGCTCGGCATCGATGGTTTCCCATTCGAGCAAAGCCTTGGCCATCGAGTGCATCTTGTCCTTGTTGTCTTCGATGAGCTTGCGGGCCACGCCGTATTGCTCGTCGATGATCCGGCGGATCACATGATCCACCGTCTGCATGGTCTGCTCGGACATGTTCGTCGTCTTGGTGACCGAACGGCCCAGGAAGACTTCACCTTCGTTGTCGGCATAGACCATGGGGCCCAGCTCGTCGGTCATGCCATAGCGCATGACCATGTCGCGGGCGATGCTGGTGGCGCGCTCGAAGTCATTGCTGGCACCTGTGGTCATCTGGTTCATGAACACTTCTTCAGCGATGCGGCCACCGAACAACACCGAGATGGTGTCGAGCATGCGCTCCTTGTCCATGCTGTAGCGGTCGCCTTCAGGCAGTTGCATGGTCAGGCCCAGTGCACGGCCACGCGGGATGATCGTGACCTTGTGGACCGGGTCTGTCTTGGGCAGCAAGCGGGCGACCAGAGTGTGACCAGCCTCGTGGTAGGCCGTGTTGCGGCGTTCTTCCTCGGGCATGATCAGCGACTTGCGCTCCGGGCCCATCATGATCTTGTCCTTGGCCTTCTCGAAGTCCTGCATCTCGACCACACGGCCGCTGCGGCGTGCGGCGAACAAGGCAGCTTCGTTGACCAGGTTGGCCAGATCGGCACCCGAGAAACCAGGCGTGCCACGGGCCAGGATGTCCGAGCGCACGTCTTGCCCAACCGGCACCTTGCGCACGTGGACGTTCAGGATCTGTTCGCGGCCACGCACATCGGGCAGGGTCACGTAGACCTGGCGGTCGAAACGGCCGGGACGCAGCAGGGCCGGGTCCAGGATGTCGGGACGGTTGGTCGCGGCGATCACGATCACGCCCAGGTTGGTTTCAAAACCATCCATCTCGACCAGCATCTGGTTCAGCGTCTGTTCGCGCTCGTCATTGCCACCACCCAGGCCAGCGCCACGGTGGCGACCGACCGCGTCGATTTCGTCGACGAAGATGATGCAAGGGGCGTTTTTCTTGGCTTGCTCGAACATGTCGCGGACACGGGCAGCGCCCACACCCACGAACATCTCAACGAAGTCGGAACCGGAAATGGTGAAAAACGGTACCTTGGCTTCACCAGCAATCGACTTGGCCAGCAGCGTTTTACCGGTGCCGGGAGGGCCAACCAGTAACACGCCACGGGGAATGCGACCACCCAGTTTCTGGAATTTCTGCGGATCGCGCAGGAAGTCGACCAATTCCTTGACCTCTTCCTTGGCTTCATCGCACCCGGCCACGTCAGCAAAAGTGACGTTGTTGTTGGTGTCGTCCAGCATGCGGGCGCGGCTCTTGCCAAAGCTGAAAGCTCCGCCCTTGCCGCCACCTTGCATCTGGCGCATGAAGTAGATCCACACACCGATCAGCAGCAGCATGGGGCCCCAGGACACCAGCAGGCTCATGATGAGCGAGGGCTCTTCGCGGGCCTTCACGTCGAACTTGACGCCATTGTTGATCAGGTCGCCGACCAAGCCACGGTCCAGCATGGTGGCCGTGCTGCGCAGACGCTTGTCGTCGCTGGTGAC
>Ga0209841_1000273_pt1 | contig 11789 bp, 19 predicted proteins | sample GWRWT4_30Apr14_FD_187185 | JGI IMG/M metagenome (GOLD analysis project Ga0209841, IMG submission 187185) | Sand microcosm microbial communities from a hyporheic zone in Columbia River, Washington, USA - GW-RW T4_30-Apr-14 (SPAdes) (version 2) | ecosystem: Engineered > Artificial ecosystem > Sand...
AAGTAATAAACTTTGCAAGTATTAAACAAACTGATCGTTTTGACAAACCAACATTTGATAGTGAACAGTTTTTAGATAAACTCAAATATAGTTCCCCTAAATTAGTTAGTTTAATCGAAAATATACAGAAGTTAGACAAAGCAGATTATCGTAAAGAACAAAAACTGTATAAACACTATATATATTCAGGCGTAGGAAATGGTTATGGTTCAAAAATTATTATATCTGCATTAGTAGCTGCTGGATATACTCTTATAAATAAACCAAAAGGTTCTAGAATTGTAATAGACACAGACATTCTTTTGTCAGATGATTCTGCAAAAGTAGCTGTATTAAGTAGTACTGCATTATGGAATAATCCAACAACACCAAAAATAACCAAAGAAGTACTCGACGTCTATAATAAAAGACCAGAAAATATTCATGGTGATTTAGTACGTTTTATAGTATTAGATTCAGGATTTAAAGAAGGAATTGACCTTTATGATGTTAAATACACGCATATATTTGAAGACCAATTATATAACTCTGATAATGTACAAAGTTGGGGTAGAGCATTAAGATATTGTGGACAATCTGGTTTGCCATTTAAAAACGGTTGGACAGTTAATGTATACAATTACTCTTTGTATAGAATAATTCCAAGGTTCTGGTTTTTGAAAGGAAAAGAAAGCATATTAGATTACTTGAAAAAGACAAACATGATGATTTCTTATAATAATAATTTCGGAAGCAGCCTTGATGATATAATTCAAAAAAATTCAATAGACTACACACTTAATAAAAACACTGTTTACGTTAGTAAAAGTAATATTGTGAGAAATATTATAATAGCATCTACGGCAATTATAGGGACAGCTGCTGTTACAGCTGCTGTACATAATTACAACGTAAAAATAGAAAAAACCAAAGCTATTAATTCTTTTATTAAACGATTTGGTAAAACTAAAAAATAATATTATTTTATATCAGGAAATTAACAATGACTCTTTCTCAAGACCAAAAGACTTGGTTAAGTAATAATATTACAACTATTCATTCCAGTTTTGATAATTTTAAAAATATAAGATCACATATGGGAGTATACGTCACAGGAGGGAATTATCCGTATATTACCTTTTCAGCATCTAATAATTTTGGAGCTACTTTAAAAGTTGGTAGAAGTACTAATACACTTGTATGTGTTTATATATGCGCAAACGATTTTAACACACAAACTAACGCCTTTTTAGCTTAAAAAAATAGTATAGTACTGTATTTTTTTAGATGTCTTGAAAAAATCTATAACTACACATACTTCATTGTTCTTTCTAAATTGACGTGATACATTTTTAACGTCTTTTAAATTATCAATTTGTTCATACACTTTTTCGATGTTGTATGAACATATTACTTTTTTATTAATCATATACGAGCACACTTACATATTAAATTTTTCTAATTCAATGTTTAAAATTTTAGATAAAGCTATAACTTTATCTATATCTTTATGATCATGTTTGTAAACCACTTTTTTTATTTGTGTAGCAGATATCAATTTTAGACATTTTCTACAGGGAGACAATGTTGTGTACAAAACCGCGTCTTCAAACCTGTTTTGCGCGTACAGAATACAGTTCGTTTCACTATGGATCACTAGATCAGATACAAGTTCGCGGTCATTCCAATCAAATACAGAATCATCTAACCCACTTTTAAAACTATTGTATCCAGTGCTAATAATGCGATGGTCTTTCATGGATACAAGTACTGATCCAACTTTAATGAAGTCAGGGCTTCTGGTTTTGATCACTTCTGCTATATTCATAAAGTACAAGTCCCAACTTGGTACATTTTTGTTGTAACTCATTTAGTAAATGATCATTCTTTTTTGTTTTTAAAAACAAAAAAAGTAATTAAGTAATGTCTATTACAAGTGCTTCTGTAAATGAATATGGTTTTGTTATATCTAATATAACACCTGAACTGTCAAAAAAAATTAAAAAAGAATTAACTGTAACACCATTTAGTTCTTTTGGAAATGTTATACCAAATTCGTTTAAAGTCTACACGATGATAGAAGAAATTATGGTAGTTCCTATTTACTATGGTTTAACGCTTAGTCTAAACTACAAAATAAATTTTGATAAACAGATTGAACACTCCAATTTTAGTTCATGTAATATAATTTTACGACCATATCAAACTGAATGTTACACTCGTTGTATGGAAGAAAAAACAAAACCTTTTGGTGGAGGTATTATAAATCTTGATACAGCATTTGGCAAAACTATTTTAGGACTAAAAATCGCATCATCATTTGGTTATAAAACGCTGGTAATAGTTAACAAAATAGAACTACTAAAACAATGGTCGCACGAAATCAAAGAAAAAATACCAGATGCGAAAGTCGGTATTATTCAGGGACAAAAATTTGATATACACGATAAAGACATTGTGATTGGAATGTTACAAACATTGTCTTCCCAGCAAAAAACACCAGAAGATTTTATATCATTTGGGTTAGTTATTATTGATGAAGTTCACACTATTGGAAGTGAAGTATTTTCAAATATCATGTTTAAAATACGACCTAAATACATGTTTGGTTTAACTGCTACGCTTGAACGAAAAGATAAACTTGAACAGATCATTAAATGGTACATTGGTGATGTAATTTATTCTAATGTTTCTACTGCAAAAAAACAAAGCTCTGAAATACATGTGTATCCTTACACTGGGGTTTCGAGTAAACCAGAGACTCTTAGAGATGGAACAGCTGCTGTTTCTAAAATGGTTAGTAACATAGGAACTGATAAAACACGCTCGAATTTGATTATAGAGATAATACTAGATCTCATTAAAAACAGTGATAGATGTATTTTAGTGTTAAGTGATCGTATTATACAATTGAAGTACCTGTATAAACAGTTAGGTTCAGATATAAGTGGTTTATTTATAGGAAGTATGAAAAAAGAAGACCTAAACGAAACTAAAACAAAACAAGTAATTTTAGGATCATATGGAGTATGTAATCAAGGATTTAACCATCCAAAACTAAACTGTTTAATATTTGCAACACCAAGATCAAGTATAACCCAGAGTATAGGGCGTGTATTTAGAAAACAACACACTGATGTTGTTCCTATAATTGTTGATATATTTGATAAATTTTCTATTTTTACAGGACAACATTATAGACGTAAAAAAATTTATAAAGAGTCTATCACAGATTGTGTTTTTATTACTAAGAAACAAACTTGTTCCGACTTTAAAGAAATTGAATTTGATTTATCAGATTCTGATTCAGATGACTGCATTGGTAATCTAACTTTTTTAGAAATTTAAAATTATTTTATAAATACATATTATAAGATGAACCCAATTAAATTACCACCAAGAATTGCGATGGATCCTATAACATTAAGACCAATCAAATGTATTGACAATAATTTTATTCTAAAAAAAAATAATTATTTTAATTTGCAATAGAAAGGACGAAACGTAATAAGTATGGCAATTGAAGATATATTAAAAAATATCGTATATAACTATCAAAAAAAAAGCAATTCTGTGGATAAAAATAGACAAGCTATAGCTCAAATAGTACAAAGAGATTATAAACCTATTGTAAAATTGAGTGATAATAATCATGGCTTTTTAGTACCAAAAAAAAGTCTTAATCTTTATAAAAACATGGTGTTCGAAAAACAAAAAGAAATTCATAATATTGATAAAGTTAGACTAAAGAAACTGGGTGAGTATGAGTTACCAGATCTTCCTAAAAAAATTCCTAAAAAAATATGCCCAGATGGTAAAATATTAAATGTCAAAACTAATAGATGTGGTAAAATTAAAAAAATTAAAAAAACAAATTCATTAGAAAGACTTTTAAAAAAATTATAAATTATTTTGTATTACAAATATAATTATGTGTGATTTAGCATCAATACCTAATTTATTTAATCAATTATACAATCGTCTTTACAATTACATTTACAATTACACTTACGAGAATGATTATATTTTTGATACTGACAGTGATAGTGATTCTATAGAATCACTTTTCCCACATTACTATAATCAACTTGATATATCAGAAATAGTTGAAATACCAAATAATAGTAATGGTAATTTGTATGATATAAGTTATAGTACATATAATGATTATAGTAAAAATCTAATCAATAATATGGATCTTACTAACTCTGAATTAAAATTAATATGGGACGACAATGACAACGACAACGACAATGGCAACACAACAGAATCTGAAAATAGTAATTATAAAAGCTGTATAAACGATGAAAACATAGTAGTTAAATTAAATTAATTTATTACTTTTTTACTTTTTTTGCAACTGATTTTTTTGTAACTGCTTTTTTTGTAACTGTTTTTTTTTGTAACTGCTTTTTTTGTAACTGGTTTTTTTGTAACTGCTTTTTTTTTGTAACTGGTTTTTTACCACCAGAACTAATCTGTTGTGATGCTTTACATATAGGCATGTTATCTATCATAAAATTTGTTATTACACCATCTAATACAATATCTGTATAATCTTGTAATTCTTGGCCATAAATACCTCTATTTGATATTCTTTCATTTACAATCTTATTAATTTTTTCTTTAATACCTGGAATATAAACAGAAAGTAATTTTACTGTTTTGTCAAATGGATATTTTTTATTTTTAATATTATAAATAACTTTTAGCGTATTGCGCATGTTATCATACTGTGTTGGCTGAGGTGTTATTTGTCCAAATAATAAATTCATATACAGTAACAAAATAAAATAATTTATTTTATTTTGTTAAAGTAAGGTAAACAATGGAAATAGATCATAGAAAAGATTACTTGATATTAGATTACTTATATGAATTTCTAGTAGAAGCTTTTGAAATACTTATATTATATATTATATACAATCTTATAGTAAACAACAAAGAGTTTGACATTTTAAAAACTATTAAATTATCATTATTAATATCAGCATTTTCTAATGCATTAGAATGGTATAATCCTATACTACGTAATCAAATGAGAACTGGTATATTATCTAATGTTGGAGCAGCTATGATAAAAATCAAATAAGTATTTAAAAATAAAATTGTTATTAACAATAATGAACCTTCATATCAAATGCGAAAACGAGTCTGTTAAAGAGATGTACGAAAAACATGGGTTTTTCTTTAATGGCGATAGTGGTCTTGATTTATTCTTCAAAGAAGACATGGTCGTTAAGAAAGGTGAAACAGTTCTTGTAGATCTTGGAATAGCATGTCAACTAAAAGAAAAAAATAATGTTTTTAAAATTGGAAAAACTGAGTTATTTGTTAACAAGTCGTTTTTTATACTACCAAGAAGCAGTATTTACAAAACACCTTTGCGATTGGCTAATTCTATTGGTTTAATTGATAGTGGTTATACTGGAAATCTTAAAGTAGCTCTTGATAATTTTAGTGGTGATGACTATTTAATCGAAAAAGGGGATCGATTATTTCAAATTGCAAGCCCATCGCTTGAACCATTCAATCTTGTTTTAGTAGACAATTTATCTACTACTTCTAGAGGCAACGGAGGGTTTGGTAGTACTTCTTCTTCTATAGTCTTGTAATTTTTTTTCTTGGTACACCATGTAATGCATTAATACACATTAATAGCGCATCTGACATGTCAAATTGAATTTTTCTACTTAACAAATGAGGTAACCACAAGTCTCTTTGTTCGTTGCAAAATTCATTTTCTAAATACCATTTAGTATATTGTACAGACAAATACTTACGTCTTGAGTAAGCACTTTTCAACTTGCATATTACCTCTGGACCTTTATAACCAACTTTTAATTTCCTTGATGCTGGTATAAATCTTATTTGGACACTCGGTAGGTCTTTATATAGATCTACAAATTTTCCAAATATGACATGTGATAACATTTTGACACTTGGATTTACAGTTGGTTGTAACTCTAATGCTATAAGAGTTATACTATTAAAAAGTTCAATGTTATCATCGTATAATTGTTGGATTTTATTTATAACTGCTAAAGCCTTTTCTTGTAATAGATAGTCTTTAGCAACTTTTTTTTTGTATGTAAATTTTTGGATTTCTTTTGGACAATGTGTCTTACAAGTGTATTTTTTATATTTATCGTCGTTTTTGTACCAAAATGACGGAGTTTTTCCACAAACTTGTCCTTTTTTTGTAACACCGTCGCATAGATGATTGTCTTCTTCTAATGTGTCATACACATCCCATAAATGTATCTTATATGTTGTGAAATCATCGGTATTGTCACAGCTTGCTATTGCTATTGATAAATTAAAAATACCAGGATCAATACAAAGTACTACGCTCATATTTTTAATATATAAAATTATTTCTTTTTAGAAACGACTTTCTTTTTACTACCGACTTTCTTCTTTTTACCGCCAACCATTGGTTTTGATTTCTTTTTACTAAGATTGTTCTTACTAGTAGCGTTGTCTCTTCTAGTTTTATTTTGATTAATAACAAAATCCATACTAACATTATCACGTTCTGTTGGTTTCAATGCTTTATATTCTGGCAATCCGCGAATTTTTCGGATAAAATCCATATATACTACTCTCTACCAAATAAAATAATTATTTCTTCATAGAAACAACTTTCTTCTTCTTAGAAACAACTTTCTTCTTTTTACCACCACTCATTAGTCGTAATTTATTTATTTTGACTTTGTCATAAATTTCCTTCATTTCTCGCTTTGTTGGTTTTATCAAAATTGGTAAACCAAACATTTTTCTAAGACGGTCCATTTGTTTATTATCTTTATTACAAATAAAATAATTATAAATTTTTATATAATGTATATGGAAATGTATGTCCATTACGTCCTGCTTTCCAAATATTATAACTTTGTTTTATACTTTCTGTAAATGACTTATTACTTGATCCACCAACTTTTTTAACTGGTTTTTTCTTTTTACCTCCGACAGTTGCCTTTATTTTTTTTTCTAATAAAAATTTCATAGCATTATTTGCTACTTTTTGATTCAAAATTTCTTGTCTTTCTCTTGTAAGTTTTAGTTTTTCAACTACAGTAGCTTTTTTTACATTAGGTTTTTCTTTTGTAAAATAATCATACACTTTATTCATATTTGTAATATAGTATAGTATAGTATAGTATAGTATAGTATTAAGAAATTAATTTTTTCTTAAACCAAATTAGGCTTCCAATTTTAATTTGTATGAGTAAATTACAATGGATTTTTGTAAAAGATTATATATTGAAACAAAAGATTATCATAAACAAGTAAATATCCATCCATTTGTTGAATTGATAAAAGTACAAGAAGATGCTGGAAAAAATTACATGATATTTAACATAAAATGCATTGAAGAGATACAAAAACATATAAAATTAAAAGATGTAATTTTACAAGAAAAATTATATAGAAAGAATGATTTTGATGTAAATGTAATAAATGAGGATTTATTTATAGAAAATGTAAAAAATCATATGATTTGATAAAGAACGTGTTTGATGATTTAATTTAACTTTAGAACCAACAGTGTACTAAGAAATTTTGTTAGATATTGTTCTATACCAATGTATACTCATACTATACAGTCCAGTTAATAATATAATTAATACTATATTTACTTCAATTGGAACATTTGAAGAAGTGTAATTGATTTTCATTATAAATACAGCACAACAGATTGGAAATAATATTATTCTGAAAACAAAATATGTCCACAGTATTATTTTATAATTTATACGTTTAAGTGTTACGTTATTTTTCAATATAATTCGACAGTTTAAAAATGGGTTTGTTATTTCTGCTATCAACGAACTAATATTGTGAATCAATGCGGTGTCGCTTATATCTAATAATATAACAGTGTCTATTACAATTAAACTTATAATATGATGTATTATAAATACAATTTTGTTTTCATATATTATCAAAAAAATAGTATCATACACAAAATAGCCATATAATAAATAAGTATTTCCAATTGATTCGTCTGTTACAATAAGACCTTCAACAATTTGGTTGTAAATTAATAACATTGTATTGCTAACAAAAAATATTTGGAATAAAATACATGTTAGAATATTTGCTTTGTTTGTGTTGTAACCAACTTTTTCAAGTATTAGTTGTAAAAAAACACAGCACATAAAACTGTTTATCCAATTCGTTGTAAATAAGATATCAAACATTAATTATAATCAATTTTATTTTTTTAAATTATTTTCTTTGTAAAATATTAAACTAGACAACAATACATGCCTTATTTAGTAGGAGATGCGAGATCATTTACAAATTGGAATGCTTCATGTGTGACACACGAAGCTATTAAAAAAAGTGCAGGTATCACAGATGAATACAGTTATAGACGTTATCTTGAAAAAAATGCTTTAAATTTGATTAAACAGAATGCTGAATCGGCGTATAATGGACGATTACAGTCTCCAATCTGTAAAGATTGTGGCAGACTATCACAAAAATAAAAAGCTTAAAAATAAAAATATATAACAATATAACAACCAATGGGAGCACCAGTACAACTCGACTCGCTTTATCAAACTGAAAACACTTCTCAAACTGAAAATGTAGATAATTCTAATGATCTATTTCAGTTAACTATTAATGGAAATAGTTACTCTATTGGTATTTCTTCGTTGTACAATACTGGGCAACAATCAATGTTGTACAGAATTTATAACAAAGTTTCGCAAGTAATTGCACCAACTGTCTTTTTGAGTACTATGACTAATACTGGGACTTTAACAGTCGATAATGTTGTTATTGCTTGTATGATTCATATGTTTGCAGACGTAGCATTACCTGTTATGGCTGGTACATATGCTAGTACATATATGTACAATTACTTAACTAATACTACCAATTAATTTTAAAGAATAAAAATTATTTTATTTTTTAATATTAAGATGTCTTTAAAAATTGAAAATTTTACACAGTTGAAAAAAAAACTAAAAAATATAGTTACACGTCAGTGTGTCATAACTGTAAATAACGAAAAACAGATTGGGAAAAAAATCAAAGTTTTTAATAGCATAGGAACAGAGTCTGGAAATATAAATTCTGATGTTTTTAGAGCTACTCACGATACAGTTGAACTAGTTATTAAAAAAATACCATTGTATGGCAACGAATTGAAGTTTATAGATAAACCTACAAGTCTAGTGTCATTAAATGGAAGTACAGCTTTATCTGAATTATATTTTTTACAATTATTAAGCTTAATGGTTGAACAAAACATTTGTAATTTCCTACCATTGTTATATAAATATTTTATTTGTGATAATTGTACATTTGCAAATAAAAAAGTACAAGCAAGTAAACATTGTTTACTATTAGTATCTGACAAGGCTGACTACACATTAAAAAAATTTTTAACTACAAAACACCGTATTGATGAAATTATTAGTGTATATCTTCAAATATATATAGGCATCTATTGTATGCGGAAGTATCTTGGAGTTTGGCATCATGATTTACATTGGAATAATATACTAATTTATACAACTAATCCAGGCGGTTATTGGGAATACAATATAAATGGAAAGAAGGTTATAGTACCAAATTTTGGTTATCAAATTGTTATAACTGACTTTGGGTATTCGAGGATCCCTGGTTACATTGAGTCGGCTTCTTTACAATTTATTTATAAAAAAGAATCTGAACCATTGGAAGACTACATTAGAATTACAAATATGTTATCTTCTAACAAGTCATACGAACAAGATGCATTACATAATATATTTCTTAAATCATTAATTAAACTTGGACCAATTTATACAATTATTTTTTTGTCAGAAGATGTACAAAAAGATGGTGTTGGTGATGTCTGTTTAGGTCAATTTGATACTACTAAAAAATTAGTATCAAAAAGTATAAAAATTTATAAAAAACCAGATGTATATGATTTTCTGAAAAAATCAAAGTAATTACAAACCAAAAAAATTCAATCCAAATAAACCAGGCGATCTTATCTTGCTAATTTCAAAAGCTTGACGAACTTCATCTATTTTAATTCTATCAGCTACAGGTAAAGTCATTTTCTTTACAACATTGTATTGTTCGGTAGTTAAATAATCTCTGTAAGAATCTATTTTTTGTATAACAGTGCCTAAAGAAAAAATATCACCAGCAAAAGCTTCATGTAATGTCAATATAGGTTGCGGAAATCCAGAGTTATGCAAATCCATTTTAATACGAAGTTCTGGGGATATATATACAGGTGTACCTGCAGAAGAGAGTGAGCAGTATTTATCACACGATACTCCAAAATCTATATACTGAATATCACCATGGTCGCTAACAATAATATTTTCTGGTTTAATATCTAAATGAGCAATATTATTTGTATGTAAGAAATATAAACCTGTTATAAGATTTACTATTATCTTTTTTGCAATATCAGTAGGATACGTTATTGCAAGTGTTTTCTTATAAGAGGATGAATATATGATTATTGCAGAACCATCTTTATACATATGTTCAATATAACATGCTGAATATTTACAACCAATACTTTTAAGATGTTTAAGAACATCTAATTCGTTTCTTATTAATGGAAAGCTAATTTTTACAAATTTTATAATAACATCCGTGTCATTTTTAATATTTTTCCCAGTAAACACAGTTCCAACAGCACCTTTTCCAAGTTGATTAATTATTCTATATTTATTCTGGAAAACTTCACCTAGTATAATATTTAATTTTGGTACAATTCCAACAATTTTTGATCTTAAAGATGAAAAGGATTCTTGTACTGTAGGATCTCTAGATATATTATATATACTATTAGCTATAAATAACAAGCTTACTGCTCTAGCTATTAATTGTGCTTTTGTTGCAACAACTTTTGTTTTAACAGTTTTATTACCACCTTTTTTAACTGTTGGGTTTTTAATACCTGTTTTAGTAAGCTTAGTCTTTGTATTCTTTTTAATAACCATTGTTTGTATATATATATATATAATAAAATAAAATATAAAATAAAATCAAAGTAATGCTAAAAAATAATGATCTATTTTATGATCATCTATTGACCACCATTTTAATTTCCAAAAACTACTTTCATTATTTAAATGTACTTTTTTTGGTATATGATAATAATCCATTATATTAAGTGGTAATTTTGTTACTATATCATTTTTATGTACAAATCTTGTAGACTCTTCTATGTTATTTCTAAATAATTTATTACCAACTCTTGGACTACCAAATGTTATAATTTTTATGTTATTTTTTACACTATTTTTAAGATGTTGGTAAAAAATAGTAGCTAATCCTGCTCCAAGTGAATGACCTGTAAGAAAAATATTATAATTATCGGAGTATTCTGATATAATATCTGTAATTACATCACATCTTAATTCACCGCCATCCATTTTAGAGTACAAAATATTATGCATACCTCTATGTACTTCTCCTAATATGTTATCATCTGGTGAACTATAGTCTCCAAAGTCTATATCTGCTAAAAAATCATGTATGTTTGAACTTCCTTTGAACACTATTATAATAGTTTTATTTATTATAAAGACTCCAAATACTAACTTGTCTTGTATATTATAAATTGTATAATTATCAGATGTTAACCCCCACGATATACATGTATTATTTAATACAGAATTGTCTTTGTGCTTATAAATTAATCCTGATAATAAACTCATTATAATGTTAGTGTTTTTATCAGAACTAAAAGGTTCATTGAAAATACTTTTAATAAATACTTTATCGTATGTTAGTATTGTATCACATGAATTAGTAATAATTGGTTTATAATTACA
>Ga0209841_1000279_pt1 | contig 11736 bp, 7 predicted proteins | sample GWRWT4_30Apr14_FD_187185 | JGI IMG/M metagenome (GOLD analysis project Ga0209841, IMG submission 187185) | Sand microcosm microbial communities from a hyporheic zone in Columbia River, Washington, USA - GW-RW T4_30-Apr-14 (SPAdes) (version 2) | ecosystem: Engineered > Artificial ecosystem > Sand...
TCCAACAGCTTGACCTGAGGACGGATGACCTTGGCGGCGCCGCGGCGCTTGGGATCGATCACGACCAGGGTCGACAAGCCGGTGACTTCGTCCAATTGCTTGGCCACGGTCACGCCTTCTTCGACGTTCTCGAAGCGAGCCTTACCAGCGAACTCGGTGATGATTGGGCGAGTCAGCGGATCCCAGGTGGCCAGGATCAGGCCGACCTTGACTTGCTGGTCAGCCTTGATGCTCAGCAACGCGCCGTAAGGCACCTTGTGACGCTCACGCTCACGACCGTGCTGGTCGGAAATGACGATTTCGCCGGAACGCGAAATCACCACCAACTCGCCCTTGCCGTTCGTGACGTAGCGCATCGTGGCGTTGAAACCGATGATGCCGTCGGACTTGGCGTCCACGCTGGAAGCCACGGCGGCGCGCGATGCGGCACCACCGATGTGGAAGGTCCGCATCGTCAGCTGCGTGCCGGGTTCACCGATGGACTGCGCGGCGATCACGCCAACCGCTTCACCGGTGTTCACCAGACCGCCACGGCCCAGGTCGCGGCCATAGCACTTGGCGCACAAGCCGAAGCGTGTGGCACAGGTCAGCGGGGTGCGAACCTTGACTTCGTCGACGCCAGCGCCTTCGAGCACCTCCATCACGTCCTCGTCCAGCATGGTGCCGGCCGGGAAGAGCAGGAGCTGGTTTTCAGGGTGCAGGATCTCGGTGGCATTGACACGACCCAAAATGCGGTCGCGCAACGATTCGATGACTTCACCACCTTCAACCAGCGCACGCGTGGCGATGCCCTGGTCGGTGCCGCAATCGACATTGGTCACGACCAAGTCTTGCGTCACGTCGACCAGGCGGCGTGTCAGGTAACCCGAGTTCGCGGTCTTCAAGGCCGTGTCGGCCAAGCCTTTACGCGCACCGTGGGTGGAGATGAAGTACTGCAACACATTGAGGCCTTCACGGAAGTTCGCCGTGATGGGGGTCTCAATGATCGAGCCGTCAGGTTTGGCCATCAGACCCCGCATGCCGGACAACTGGCGGATCTGCGCGGCGGAACCGCGAGCACCCGAGTCGGCCATCATGTAGATGGAGTTGAAGGATTCCTGCTCGACTTCCTTGCCATGGCGGTCCAGCACCTTTTGCTTGGACAGCTGGGCCATCATGACCTTACCGACTTCGTCGCCGGTCTTGCCCCAGATGTCCACGACCTTGTTGTAGCGCTCGCCAGACGTCACCAGACCCGACACATACTGCTGCTGGATCTCCTTGACTTCCTTTTCGGCGCGCTCGATCAGAGCAGGCTTTTCCTTGGGCACCAGCATGTCGTCGATGGCGATCGAGATGCCGGCCTTCGTGGCCAGGCGGAAGCCGTTTTGCAACAGCTTGTCGGCGAACACGACGGTCTCTTTCAGGCCGCAACGGCGGAACGAGGTGCTGATCAAGCGAGAAATTTCTTTCTTCTTGAGCGCCTTGTTGATGTTGCTGAACGGCAAGCCCTTGGGCAGGATTTCAGACAACAACGCACGACCGACGGTCGTGTCCACCAGCTTGGTCTCAGGCGTGAATTCGCCGGTGTCCTTGTCCTTGACCCACTCGGTCAGGCGCACCGCGATCTTCGCGGTGATCTCGACCACGTGGTTGTCCAGCGCGCGCTGCACTTCAATGATGTCGGAGAAGATCAAGCCTTCGCCCTTGCCATTGATGCGCTCGCGGGTGGCGTAGTACAGGCCCAGCACCACGTCTTGCGACGGGACGATGGAGGGCTCGCCGTTGGCCGGGAACAGGATGTTGTTCGAAGCCAGCATCAGCGTGCGGGCTTCCATCTGCGCTTCGATCGACAGCGGGACGTGGACGGCCATCTGGTCACCGTCGAAGTCGGCGTTGAAGGCGGCGCAAACCAGCGGGTGCAGCTGGATGGCCTTGCCTTCGATCAGCACGGGCTCAAAGGCCTGGATGCCCAAACGGTGCAGCGTAGGCGCACGGTTCAGCATGATCGGGTGCTCTTTGATCACCTCTTCCAGGATGTCCCACACCACGGGCGTGCCGGATTCGACTTCCTTCTTGGCGGCCTTGATGGTCGTGGCGATGCCCATGGCTTCCAGGCGCGAGAAGATGAAGGGCTTGAACAGTTCAAGCGCCATCAGCTTCGGCAGACCGCACTGGTGCAGCTTGAGCGTTGGGCCCACGGTGATCACGGAACGACCGGAATAGTCGACGCGCTTGCCCAGCAGATTCTGGCGGAAGCGACCCGACTTGCCCTTGATCATGTCGGCCAAGGACTTCAGGGCGCGCTTGTTGGCGCCCGTCATGGCCTTGCCACGACGGCCGTTGTCCAGCAGCGAATCGACCGACTCTTGCAGCATGCGCTTTTCGTTGCGCACGATGATTTCCGGAGCCTTCAACTCCAACAGACGCGCCAGGCGGTTGTTGCGGTTGATGACGCGGCGGTACAGGTCGTTCAAGTCAGAGGTCGCGAAGCGGCCGCCGTCCAGCGGCACCAGCGGACGCAGGTCCGGTGGCAACACGGGCAGCACTTCCAGCACCATCCAGTTGGGCTTGATGCCCGACTTCTTGAAGGCTTCCATGACCTTCAGGCGCTTGGAGTTCTTCTTGATCTTCAGCTCGGAACCGGTCTGGTCGTTGCGGATCTTTTCGATCTCAACGTCCAGGTCCATCTCGGCCAAGAGCTTCTGGATGCCTTCGGCGCCCATCAGCGCGATGAACTCGTCACCGTACTCGACACGCTTGGTGTCGTAGTCGTCCTCGGACATGATGCTGAACTTCTTCAGCGGGGTCATGCCTGGGTCAACGACGACGTACGCTTCGAAGTACAGCACGCGTTCGATGTCGCGCAGCGTCATGTCCAGGACCAGGCCCAGACGCGACGGCAGCGACTTCAGGAACCAGATGTGCGCGCAGGGCGCCGCCAGGTCGATGTGACCCATGCGGTCACGGCGAACCTTGGTCTGCGTGACTTCAACGCCGCACTTTTCGCAGATGACACCGCGGTGCTTCAGGCGCTTGTACTTGCCGCACAGGCACTCGTAGTCCTTGATGGGGCCAAAGATCTTGGCGCAGAACAGGCCATCACGCTCGGGCTTGAAAGTCCGGTAGTTGATGGTCTCGGGCTTCTTCACTTCACCAAACGACCAGCTGCGGATTTTCTCCGGGGAAGCCAGGCCGATCCGGATGGCATCGAAATGCTCATCAGGGGTGAATTGCTTGAACAGGTCGAGTAAACCTTTCATGGTCTTCTATTCCTTTTCGTTCAGTTGCGTTCAAGTTCAATGTCGATGCCCAAGGAACGGATTTCCTTGACAAGAACGTTGAACGACTCAGGCATGCCGGCTTCGATCGCGTGCTCGCCCTTGACGATGTTTTCGTACACCTTGGTACGGCCATTCACGTCATCGGACTTCACGGTGAGCATTTCCTGCAGGACGTAGGAGGCGCCATACGCTTCCAGGGCCCACACTTCCATTTCACCGAAGCGCTGACCACCGAACTGCGCCTTACCACCCAGCGGCTGCTGCGTGACAAGCGAGTAAGGACCGGTCGAGCGGGCGTGCATCTTGTCATCGACCAGATGGTGCAGCTTGAGCACGTGCATGTAGCCGATCGTGGTGGCGCGCTCGAAAGCCTCGCCAGTGCGGCCGTCATACAGTTGCGCTTGCGTGCGGGTCGGCGTCAGGCCCTTGGCCTTGGCGATGTCGGCCGGATAGGCCAACTGCAGCATGCCGCGGATCTCTTCTTCCTTGGCACCATCAAACACTGGCGTGGCGAACGGAACACCCTTGACCAGGTTGCCCGCCATCTCGCGCACTTCGTCGTCCGACAGTTGCGTCAGGTCTTCGGTCTTGCCACCAGACTGGTTGTACAGCTCGTCGAGGAACTTGCGCAGCTCAGTGGCCGCGACTTCCTTCTGGAGCATGTCGCCAATGCGTTGGCCAATGCCCTTGCCGGCCCAGCCCAAGTGCACTTCCAGCACCTGGCCCACGTTCATCCGCGAAGGCACGCCCAGGGGGTTCAGGCAGACGTCGCACGGAGTGCCGTCGGCCATGTAAGGCATGTCTTCGACGGGCAGGATGCGGGAGACCACACCCTTGTTGCCGTGACGGCCGGCCATCTTGTCACCAGGCTGCAAGCGACGCTTGACGGCCAGGTGAACCTTGACCATCTTGAGCACGCCCGCAGGCAGCTCGTCGCCTTGCGTCAACTTCTTGCGCTTTTCTTCAAAGTGCAGGTCGAAGCTGTGGCGGGTCTGCTCCAGCGAGTTCTTGATCGATTCCAGCTGGTTGGCGATGTCGCCATCTTCAGGACGGATGTCGAACCAGTGGAACTTCTCGACCGTGGCCAGGTAGGCCTCGTCGATCGCCGTGCCCTTGGCCAGCTTGTTCGGGCCGCCATTGGCCGCCTTGCCGATCAACAACTTCTTGATCCGGTCAAAGGCGTCGGCTTCCACGATGCGCAGCTGGTCGTTCAGGTCCAGGCGGAAACGCTTCAGTTCATCGTCGATGATCTGTTGCGCGCGCTTGTCACGAACGATGCCTTCACGGGTGAAGACTTGCACGTCGATCACGGTGCCCGAAGTGCCTTGGTCCACCCGCAGCGAGGTGTCCTTCACGTCGGACGCCTTCTCGCCGAAGATGGCGCGCAGCAGCTTTTCTTCAGGCGTCAGCGTGGTCTCGCCCTTGGGCGTGACCTTGCCGACCAGCACGTCACCGGGGCCGACTTCGGCGCCCACGTAGACGATGCCGGACTCGTCCAGGCGAGCCAATTGGTTCTCGGACAGGTTCGGGATGTCGCGCGTGATTTCTTCGGAACCCAGCTTGGTGTCGCGGGCCATGACCACCAGTTCCTCGATGTGGATCGAGGTGTAGCGGTCTTCGGCGACCACGCGTTCGGAGATCAGGATCGAATCTTCGAAGTTGTAGCCGTTCCAGGGCATGAACGCGACCAGCATGTTCTGGCCCAGGGCCAGCTCGCCGATGTCGGTGGAGGCACCGTCAGCGATGATGTCCTCAGACGCCACCTTGTCGCCACGCTTGACGATGGGACGCTGGTGGATGCTGGTGTTCTGGTTGGAACGCTGGTACTTGATCAGGTTGTAGATGTCGACGCCGACTTCGCCAGCCACGGTCTCGTTGTCGTTCACGCGGATCACGATGCGGTTCGTGTCCACGTAATCGACCACACCACCACGGCGAGCCGCCACGACGGTGCCCGAGTCCTTGGCGGCCACGCGCTCGACGCCCGTGCCGACCAAGGCCTTTTCGGGGCGCAGCACTGGCACAGCTTGACGCTGCATGTTGGCGCCCATCAGCGCGCGGTTCGCATCGTCGTGCTCCAGGAAGGGCACGAGCGAGGCAGCGACCGACACGATCTGCGTGGGGGCCACGTCCATGTACTGGATGCGCTCGGGCGTCGTCAGCACGGATTCACCGTGTTCACGCGCCGACACCAGCTCGTCGGTCAGGCGGCCATCGGCACCCAAGGACGCATTGGCCTGGGCGATGATGTACTTGCCTTCTTCGATGGCCGACAGGTAATCGATTTGCATCGTCACCTTGCTGTCGATCACGCGGCGGTAAGGCGTTTCCAGGAAGCCGTAGTCGTTCAACTGCGCGTACAAAGCCAGCGAGTTGATCAGACCGATGTTCGGGCCTTCAGGTGTTTCGATTGGGCAGACGCGGCCATAGTGGGTCGGGTGCACGTCACGCACTTCGAAACCGGCACGTTCGCGGGTCAGACCGCCCGGGCCCAGGGCCGAGACGCGACGCTTGTGCGTGATCTCGGACAGGGGGTTGGTCTGGTCCATGAACTGCGACAGCTGCGAGGCACCGAAGAACTCCTTCAAAGCCGCAGAAATCGGCTTGGAGTTGATCAGGTCGTGCGGCATCAGGGCTTCGGTTTCGGCCTGGCCCAGACGTTCCTTCACGGCCTTCTCGATGCGAGCCAAGCCTGAGCGGTACTGGTTTTCGGCCAGTTCGCCCACGCAACGCACGCGGCGGTTGCCCAAGTGGTCGATGTCATCGACTTCGCCACGGCCATTGCGCAACTCGACCAGGATCTTCACGACCGACAGGATGTCGTCGTTGGACAAGGTCATCGCGCCTTCGGAGCCTTCGCGCCCGATGCGGGCGTTGAACTTCATGCGGCCCACGCGCGACAGGTCGTACGTGTCGGCGCTGTAGAACAGGCGCTGGAACAGGGCCTGCACGGCGTCTTCGGTGGGCGGCTCGCCGGGGCGCATCATGCGGTAGATGGCCACACGAGCAGCCAGTTCGTCGGCTGTTTCGTCGGTGGCCAGCGTCTGGCTGATGTAGGCGCCCTGGTCCAGTTCATTGGTGAACAGGCAGTCGATTTCCTTGATGCCAGCGGTGCGCAGCTTCTTGAGCAGCAGCTCGGTCAGCTCTTCGTTGGCCTTGGCGATGATCTCGCCCGTGTCCGGGTCGATCTGGTTCTTGGCCAGCACGCGGCCCAGCAGGTAGTCCTCGGGCACGGTGATGTGCGTGGTGCCCGATTGCTCCAGAGCGCGCGTGTGGCGCGCCGTGATGCGCTTGTCTTTTTCGACCGCGACATTGCCCGACTTGTCGGTGATGTCGAAGCGGGCGACTTCGCCCTTCAGGCGATCAGGCACGTAAGCCATCTGCGCACCGGCGTCCATGAGCTTGAACTGGTCGTTCTGGAAGAACGTGGCCAGGATCTTCTCGTTGCTCATGCCGATGGCCTTGAGCAGCGTCGTCACGGGCATCTTGCGACGACGGTCAACGCGGAAGTACAGCAAGTCCTTGGGGTCGAACTCGTAGTCGAGCCAGGAGCCGCGGTAAGGAATGATCCGCGCGCTGAACAGCAGCTTGCCGGACGAGTGCGTCTTGCCCTTGTCGTGCTCGAAGAACACGCCAGGCGAACGGTGCAGCTGAGACACGATGACGCGCTCGGTACCGTTGATGATGAAGGAGCCATAGTCGGTCATCAGGGGCACTTCGCCCATGTAGACCTCTTGTTCCTTGACTTCCTTGACCACCTTGGACTGCGAGGTTGAAGTCTCGCGGTCATAGATGATCATCTGCAGCTTCGCGCGCACGGCGGCGGCGAAGGTCAAGCCCCGTTGCTGGCACTCGCGGACGTCGAACGTCGGCTTGGCGATGTTGAATTCGATGAATTTCATCTCCACGAAACCATTGTGCGAAACAATGGGGAACGCGGACAAGAAAGCGGCTTGCAAGCCTTCGGGCTTGCGTTTTTGCGGCGGCACGTCCTTTTGCAGGAAGGCCACGTAGGAATCCTTCTGCATCGTCAGCAGATAAGGAACATTCAATACGCTGCCGCGCTTGCCAAAGCTCTTGCGAACTCGCTTGCGCTCGGTGTAGCTGTAGGGGGTTGCTTGCGCCATAAACTCTCCGTTTCGGGCCCCTTCTGGGTACCCGGTGCGAATCAAAGACGCACCTCGGCCAAGGTGCGGCTCATCGTTCGGCGACTGGCCAGTCGGACATTGCATCCGAGGCTTGGTGGTTGGCCACTACCAACCGCTGGCAGACAACCAGGGCATTTTGCGATCACCAAAGCTTGTGCAATGATGATGTGACACCCCGGCTCGACCAAACCGGTTCTCTGCAGTCGGTTCAGAGAACACTCGAAAAAGCCTTCCAGTCTAACTCAGAAGACGCTTTCGGGTGCCCTCAAGGGCAGATACCCTTGAAGCGAGAAAGGCTGGCGGCCTTTTCAGACCGCCAGCCTGCCTGCGAAACCAAGAATTACTTGACTTCGGCCTTGGCGCCAGCTTCCACCAGCTTCTTGACAGCGGCTTCGGCGTCGGCCTTTGGCACGGCTTCCTTGACGTTCTTGGGAGCGCCGTCGACCAGGTCCTTGGCTTCTTTCAGGCCCAGGCCCGTCAGTTCGCGCACGGCCTTGATGGTGCCAACCTTGTTGGCGCCAGCTTCGAGCAGCACGACGTTGAATTCGGTCTTCTCTTCCACGGCAGCTGCAGCAGCGCCGCCGCCGCCAGCAGGAGCAGCCATGGCAGCTGCGGACACGCCAAACTTCTCTTCGATGGCCTTGACCAGGTCGTTGAGTTCCATGACAGACATGCTGTCCAGGGCGGTGATGAATGCGTCTTTATCGAAAGCCATTTTGGGTTCCTAAAATCGGTTGAATGTGTTGAATACGGTTTGAGCGAGCGATCAGGCGGCAGGTGCGGCATCGGCAGCGGGTGCTGCTTCAACTGCAGGTGCGGCTTCGGCCACGGCTTCGACTGCTGCTGCAGGTTCTTCAGCAGCAGGTGCGCCAGCGCCCTTTTGATCGGCCACAGCGGCCAGCACGCGTGCGAAACGCGAGACGGGCGATTGCAGCAAGCCACAAATTTGGGCCAGCAAGACTTCCTTGGTCGGGATCGCGGCCAGGGCTTTCACGGCGTTGGCGTCGAGCGCCTTGCCTGCGTATGCACCAGCTTTGATCACCAACTTGTCGTTGGTCTTGGCAAAGTCAGCGATGACTTTGGCAGCTGCCACGGCATCTTCAGAGAAGCCATAGATCAGCGGGCCGCTCATGCTCTCAGCAAGCACCTCGAAGGACGTGCCGGCAACAGCGCGGCGAGCCAGGGTGTTCTTCAGCACGTGAAGATACACACCTTGCGCGCGCGCGGTCTTGCGCAGCGTGTCCAACTGGGCCACTGTGAGTCCGCGGTACTCAGCCAGTGCCAAGGTCTGTGCTTTGGCCGCTTGGGCTTGCACTTCCGAGACAACGGCTGCTTTTTCGTTGCGATTGAGACTCAAGGTCCACTCCTTAAAACATGCCCACGCGAGGCTTTGGCCACAGGGCCGAACCCCACCCGGGCACACCCGGTTTCAGCGACCTTCCGTCTCAGGAACCCCGAACGCCATGGCTGGCAGGTCGGAATCCATTAACGGCGGGTACGCCATCTGCGTAGGCTGGCTTTTTAAGCCTTGCTCGCGGTACTGCTGCGAACTTGGCGCCTACGGTCTTTGATAGCCTGCGCACCTTCGGGGTCAAGCCCCTGGGGCGCACAGCCCACCAATTCTTTTCAAACGTCCACGCCAGACACGCGCGGGGCTTGGCCGACCGACCGCCGAAGCAGTCGGTCAACGGTGTTTGGATCAGCCAGCGTTGTTGATCGAACCAACGTCAACGCGCACGCCCACGCCCATGGTGGACGAGACAGCGACCTTGCGCAGGTAGATGCCCTTGCTCGAGGCCGGCTTGGCCTTGGTCAGCGCGTCCAGCAAAGCGGCCAGGTTGCCCTTGAGCTTGTCGGAGTCGAACGAACGACGGCCGATGGTGCCGTGCACGATGCCGGCCTTGTCGACGCGGAATTGCACTTGACCGGCCTTGGCGTTCTTCACGGCCGTGGCGACGTCAGGGGTGACGGTGCCAACCTTGGGGTTGGGCATCAGGCCACGGGGGCCCAGGATGGTACCCAGGGTACCGACGATGCGCATCGTGTCCGGCGAGGCAATGACCACGTCGAAGTTGATGACGCCGCCCTTGATTTGCTCGGCCAGGTCTTCCATGCCGACGATGTCAGCGCCAGCGGCGCGGGCTTCGTCAGCCTTGGCGCCTTGGGCGAACACGGCCACGCGCTTGGTCTTGCCGGTGCCGTTGGGCAACACGACAGCGCCACGCACGACTTGGTCAGACTTCTTGGCGTCCACGCCCAGTTGCACGGCCACGTCGATGGATTCATCGAACTTGGCAACGGCGGTTTCCTTCAGGATGACCAGGGCATCGTCGATGGCGTACAGCTTGTTGCTGTCGACCTTGCCGACGTAGGTCTTTTCACGTTTGGTGAGCTTAGCCATGTTATGCACCTTCCACGAGCACGCCCATCGAGCGGGCAGAACCAGCGATCGTCCGGACAGCGGCTTCCAGATCGGCAGCGGTCAGGTCTTTTTGCTTGGTCTTGGCGATTTCTTCGATCTGAGCACGGGTCAGCTTGCCGACTTTGTCGACTTGCGGACGGGCCGAACCCTTTTCGAGCTTCAGGGCCTTCTTGATCAGGACCGTCGCGGGCGGGGTCTTGAGGATGAAGGTGAAGGACTTGTCTGCGAACGCCGTGATCACGACGGGCAGCATCAAGCCGGGTTCCATCGCGGAAGTCTGGGCGTTGAACGCCTTGCAGAATTCCATGATGTTCAGGCCGCGCTGACCCAGCGCGGGACCGATTGGAGGCGAAGGGTTTGCCTTGCCTGCCGGGATTTGCAGCTTGATGAAGCCGATAATCTTCTTGGCCATATAAATCTCCTAGAACCGCCTGACGGCCACGTCAGTTCGGTTGAGTCAAACGCCAGGCTTGTTCAACATGAACTCCTGGCTCCTCTTGACGCGGTCTCGTTTGCGTCTGGGTACGGAAGGTGATGCTGACCTTGCGGACAGCGGCCTCACCTTCAAGGCCTTTAATCTTGCAAGATCAGATCTTCTCGACCTGATCGAAGTCCAGCTCGACCGGGGTGGCACGACCGAAAATCGTGACCGACACGCGCAGCTTGGATTTTTCGTAGTTGACGTCTTCGATGGCGCCGTTGAAGTCCGTGAACGGGCCTTCCTTGACGCGGACGACTTCGCCCACTTCCCACTCGACCTTGGGCCGGGGCTTTTCAATGCCTTCCTGCATCTGGTTGACGATCTTCATGACTTCGTCTTCCGAGATGGGGACCGGGCGGTTCTTGGCACCACCCACGAAACCGGTCACCTTGGAGGTGTTTTTCACCAAGTGCCAGGAATCGTCGCTCATCAGCATTTCGACCAGCACATAGCCGGGGAAGAAACGCCGCTCGGTCACGGTTTTCTTGCCGTTCTTGACTTCAACGACTTCTTCGGTGGGCACCAGGATGCGGCCGAAGGAAGTTTGCATGCCGGCACGGTCGATGCGTTCACGCAGATTGCGCTCGACAGCCTTTTCCATGCCGGAATAGGCGTGCACCACGTACCAGCGCAGCGCGGGGGCGGCGGTGGCGGGGCTGGTTTGAACGTCGCTCATGGGTGTCAACCTTGTAAGTTTTGTGCGGGCCGTGCTGGGTTCAGCGCCAGCCCAGGATCAGACTGAAGATCACCCATTCCAACGCCTTGTCGGTCAGCCACAGGAACAAAGCCATGACCACCACGAAGGCGAAGACGTACATGGTCATCTGCGTGGCTTCCGGCCGCGTCGGCCAGACCACCTTGCGCATTTCCTTGATGGCGTCTTGACCGAAAGCAGTCAGTTCGCGACCTTGGGCGGAGGTGAAAAATGCCCCCACGGCCGCAGCCAGCAACACCAGCAAAACGATCACGCGCAACCAGAGGTCTTGCTTGCCCAACAGGTAAAACGCAGCCACGCCGCCCACGACCAGCAGGCCGGCGGCGGCCAGCTTGGCCTTGTCGGCATTGGTGTTGACGGTTTCGATTTGTGAGGTGGCCATTTGCGGTGATGTTTGAGGCGGCAAAGCCCGCGGGCTTCCAGGTCTTCATGACCTTCGCCTGCGGGCTGCTGGGAAATGCGTTTTTCGGCTTGTTCAGTAGGTGGCAGGGGCAGTAGGAATCGAACCTACAACCTTCGGTTTTGGAGACCGACGCTCTGCCAATTGAGCTATGCCCCTACAAACTAGCCAAACAGTTTACTTCATTCAGGCGAGGATCTTGGCAACCACGCCGGCGCCGACGGTGCGACCGCCTTCACGGATGGCGAAACGCAGACCTTCTTCCATGGCGATGGGGTTGATCAACTTGACGGTGATCGACACGTTG
>Ga0209841_1000280_pt1 | contig 11631 bp, 8 predicted proteins | sample GWRWT4_30Apr14_FD_187185 | JGI IMG/M metagenome (GOLD analysis project Ga0209841, IMG submission 187185) | Sand microcosm microbial communities from a hyporheic zone in Columbia River, Washington, USA - GW-RW T4_30-Apr-14 (SPAdes) (version 2) | ecosystem: Engineered > Artificial ecosystem > Sand...
GGCTTCAACGCATCGCGTCGTTACAGCCTCACCGGCTGTCCGCGCACGCGCAAAGGACCTCGGGGTTGATTTGACTGACGTCAAGACGGCAGGCGGGCATGTGCGCCATGCGGACCTTGATGCCTATTTGAGCTATGGTTCAGGGCAGGGCTATCGTCCGCCGCATAGTTCGGCAAAGCGCGACGATGAAGCCATAAAGGTGATCGGCATGCGCCGCCGGATCGCCGACAATATGGCGGCATCTAAGCGCCATATCCCGCACTTTACCTATGTCGACGAGATTGACGTAACGGCGATCGAGGCCATGCGCGCGGACCTGAACGACAACCGCGGAACGAAGCCGAAACTGACCCTTTTGCCGATGCTGATCGTCGCCATCTGCAAGACAATCCCCCAATTTCCGATGCTTAACGCACGTTTTGACGACGAAGCCGGCGTTGTTACGCGCCATGGTTCGGTGCACCTGGGGATGGCGACGCAAACGCCTGCGGGCCTAATGGTGCCCGTCATTCGCGATGCCCAGGATATGAACATCTGGCAATTGGCGAGTGAAATCAGCCGGTTGGCCGATGCTGCGCGCAATGGTACTGCAAAGAGCGAAGAGCTATCCGGTTCGACACTGACGATCACGTCACTGGGGCCGCTTGGCGGGATAGCGACGACGCCCGTTATCAACCGTCCGGAAGTGGCCATAATCGGGCCAAACAAGATCGTTGAACGGCCGATGTTTGTGGGTGACAATATCGAGGCCCGCAAGTTGATGAACCTGTCGATCAGTTGCGATCACCGGGTCGTCGATGGCTGGGATGCGGCGAGCTATGTGCAGGCGCTCAAGAAACTGATTGAAACGCCAGTCCTGCTTTTTGCGGATTAAAACTTAAATCCGGCAAGGCTGTTCTGGTCGAATTTCAGCTTGAAGGTGACGAACGGTCCGCTGCGTGTGTAGCGGCTTTCTTCAAAATCACGGTCTTCAAAGCCGACGAAGTTGTAGCCAAGCGAGATATTCGCGTTCTTGAAGGGCGTGACGGTCAGCACGGGGCCGCCTGAATAGGCGATATTCTTGCCGTTCGTGCCAATGCGAACGGTACCGGCAGCACCGATATCCGCGACGTCACTCAGGTCGAATTTCAGATCGGCGCCAACCACGTTGCTCCAGCCTTTGACATCATCCTGGCCGAAACGGTCTGTGGTGTAGCGTGTGCCCCAGAAGAAAGCATATTCACCGCGCTCGATGAAGCTGCCATCTTGCTCGTCGATCGGCGTGTAATTGATCGACAGGCTGTTGATGACACGGCGCGATTTGGCGTCGCCATCAATGTCGAGGGGCGCGCCACCAATGGGGCCAGCTTCACCTGCAACAGCGTCGCGCACGGCGTCATAACGGAACTCGGTCTTGTTCAGGATTGACCATTGGCTGTCGGCAGGGCGGTGTGCCCAGCTGATTTCGGCCTGCGCTGTGGTCGTGGATGCGCCGCCTTTTTCGTTGGCGCGGAACCAGCTGAGGGCGCCACCCACGGCACGGCCTTCGCCAATCTGGCGCAGGATTGCTGTGGTGAAGCCGTAGCGGTTTGTGGTTTCACCGTCGCGATATTCGGCGCGGCCTGTCCAGCTCCAGCGGTCGCCACGATAGGTTGCGCCTGCGGTGATCGCGGTAAAGTCTTCGGTCAGGCTGCCGTCGCTACCCAGGAAGCCGCCTGATGCGACAGGCTGCAAGGGATTGACCACATCGGCGCGGCTGAACCCGCCCAGCGTCTTGTTCCCGTCGAGTGTCAGGTCTGTCGACCATTTTTCGCTGATGCGGAACGATTGGGCAAGGCCGTAAGCCGCAAAGGTGCGGGGACCGAATTCGGTGATTTGCTGTTGGTTCGCGCTGGCCAATATGCGGCCACCCGCCCATGGCGCGACGTCGAAACCGAGACGTGCGGTGCGGGCGTCGATATTCTCGCCCTTGGCGATTTCATAACCGGCGACAAGGGCTACATCCGAACGCACGGCATAGCGCGCCGAGACGTTGTGACGGGCAGGGAAGTCGACGCTTTCGTCCTGATCACTGAGCGCGAATTCGGTCTGTCCCGATAGCTCCAGCTTTCCGTCCAGCAACCGCTGCGACGCGCCAAGTTTCACCAAGGTCGATACATTGGTGGTGCCATCGGCCAGCTTGTCATTGGCGTGCGTCAGGCCAGCGCGCAGCGTCGTGTTGCCATCGCGATATTCCAGTTCACTGATGGCGGCGCGGCGGCGTGCGTCGTCCCCCAAAAATTCTTCCTGATAGGCGAGCAGCGATGCCGACAGCTTTTCTGTCAGACGCAAGCGACCGTCGACGCCGAACTTGCGTGTGCCGATTTCCGATCGGTTGATCTGGCCTACGCCAAAGCCGGCCTGCTGTTCGCGGACATAGGCAAGAATGTCGAACTTGTCGTCATGATGATCGGCCTCGACCAGCCATGCTGTAGCGCCACTGGAAGAGGTTGCGGCTGTCTTTGCTTCCCCAGATGAGCCTGCAAATTCGGCGCGAATTTCGGTGCCGGCGGCAGGGCGGTAAATGAGGTCAGCGCCCAGCAGATCGGTTTTGGCGGTATCGCTTTCGTCGTGGATGCCCGTGGCCGCAATCTGCAGCTTTTCGTCGGCACTCTTCCAGCGGACGCGTCCACCGGCGTTGGCCACGCGCTTGCCGATGCCGTCCACTTCATATTCGGCGATGATGAATTGCGGATCGAGGCCGCTGCCCCGCGAAAGGATGGGCTCGCGAAAACGCAGAGTTCCGGCGAGGTAGTCGATGTCATAATCGATATGGCGGAAAAGCGATTTGCGGTCGACGATGCGGTCGGAACGCAGGCGGTCACGGGTTTCCAGAGTGATGCGTTCGCTGTTCGCGATGATGTCCCGTGCGCCGAGTGCATAGGGGCCCGACAGGCCGTTACCCTGGATCTCGTCACGGCGGTAGCGTGTGGGTGTGTCCGAACCGAATGCGGTTGCCTGTATGGCATCGTTGCGATATTCGGCCTTCACGCCGTTGAACGCCCGCTGGTACCGTGCAAGCTCTGGCTCGTCGATACCGGTCTGGTAATCGCCAAAGAGCGCGTAGAATTGCGGACGCTCCAACTTGAGGTACAGGCGGCGGACCGATGCGGCGTCATAACGCTGGTCGGTGCGGTCGGCGTAGATGGTGTAATAGCGGCGCGGGTCGATAATGCCGGCAAAGCGGGTCTGGTCTTCCTTCTTGTCGGTGTCATAGGCCATCGTCATCAGCCATTTGCCCGTGACACGGCCCTTTGCGTAAAGCGCAATCCGTCCGTCGACGTTGATCGGATCATCGTCGCCAACCTGTTCTTCCAGACCTTCTTCCAGCTTGTTAAATCCGATTGTGCCTGCGGCAAAGCCGACAACAGTCCAAGGGCGATTGCCCGGATCCAGCCAGGTTTCGACACGCTGTTCGCGGCGCACTTCGCCGTCGACAAAGTTGAAGCTGATGGCGAGCGATCCGGATGCGGTCGTCGGCTCCAGCTCGATATAGGCAATGCCGTTGTCGCCATGCACGCGCCAGACGGGCGCTGCGCGCTCCAGGCCGGACAATTGACGAGCTTGCTCGGCATCCACCTCGACAGCGGGGCGATAGGGCTCAGTCACGCTGAAATTGCCTACAGCGCCATGCTGGATCGGTTTGCCCAACCGGTCCGTCAGGCGCACAGCGATGCGTGGCCGTGTCACACCGTCGGCAAGCAAGACCGACTGGTCTTTCAGGAACTGTGCCCGCATCGGTGCGTGAGCGAAGTAGACATCGCGTTCCAGCGTTTCGACAACGGCGCCCGAACCGTCCTTGATTTTCGCGGTCAGTTTCGTGGTGCCATCTTCGATGCCGACGCCGCGCCAGATGGCGACCTGCACTTGACCGTCAGCACTTTTCTTACTGCCGTCATAGTTCAGCGCGTCGACCTTCTTGCCGTTCGTCAGCAGTTCGATCGTTTGACCGGGGCGGTATTTGATGGCGACGCGGATCGATTTGACGCGCGGATTTTGGTCCGTCGCGGGGTAGAGGAAACCGGTGCCGGGTTCCTGTCCAGCCAACCAATCGCGATCTGCACCCGCTGCTTCAGGATCGCTCAGGACCGGGGGAAGCGGGGTGGAATTTATACGACTATCCTTGCGTTCTGCGGTTTCCACAGCGCGGAAATCGGCGCGTTTCAGGCTGCCGCCCCGTCCTTCGACAAAGCGGGAAATAGCGTTGCCTGCGCTACGTGTATTCTGGGCGCAATCGACCGGAGCCTGATTGGGCGGGAAGCTTGTGGGATCGATTTGAACGACATGTATGCCGGGAATCAGGCCCTCAAAATGGTAACGTCCGTCGATGTCGGTGACGGTGTAGGTGCCGTCCTGCAACATTACGCGAACCCCGGCGATGCCCTTTGCCTTGCGGGGGTTGATCGTGCATCCCCCTTCTGTCACGCGGCCCACCAGAGTGAAGCGTTCGCTGATGCCGTCGCGAATGATGCGCACCGCTGCATCAGCCTGCTCGCTGACGGCACCGCGATTGTCACGCGCATTGGCGAGATTGATTGCATTTCCGGGCCGCGCATCCTGACGCACTTCGGCAAGATAGGTGAGCAATCCCGATCCGCCTCCCGTCAAAGGAGGGACAGCGACCGAGAAGCTACTGCCGTCGGGCGCAACTGTCGGCGTTACTCTAATTCCCTGATATCGTACGCTATTATGGCGTAAACGCATGGCATTCGGTAACTGGTCGGTGATGGTGACCGGCCCGGTATTTCGAATTCTGTCCGTGTTTTGGACCTCGACACGGTATTGCACGATGTCGCCAGGCGTCGCGGTGACTGAGGAAGTCGACTTTCGAAGTGACAATACGCCGCCGGGGCGATCCAGCGGGATGTCGATGCGCACGGGGGCAGGGTCGGACAAGGTAATTGTTCCCCCATAGGAGCCCTGTGCGATGATAAATTGCCCCCCGTCGGGTCGTGTCAACGCTGCCAGTTCGGTCGGCGTGGCCTGCGACGGGAACGTATAAGGTCCCGGAGGCGTGACAATGAGCCGGTAGGTTCCTTGTCGTAAAAATGGGAAGCGGTAAAATCCTGAAGTAAATGGATAAACTGCACCGCTACCGTCGGTTACGGTGCTTCCCGTCACAATTGTGCTGGGGAAGGGGGAGATACCATCGTCTCCGAAAACAGGTGCAGGTGCACCTGTGGCTGCATCGACAATCGTAACTGTCGTGCCATCGACAGGCGCGCCATCGCCACTGTCGAATGTCAATCCAAAGGGATCGACCAGAATTTCCACCTCGGCATCGCCCAAACGATTGCCGGTCGTGGTATCGTCGAATTCAACGTTGACGGTATCACCCGGATTGACCGAAAGTACGCAATCACCTTGCATGGGAACCGGCGGAATTGCGCGTGTGTTGATGAATGCAAGAAAGCGGCCGCTATTTGGGGCTAATTCAGTGAGCGTAATGCGCTCCCGATCGCCCGCGGGCGTGACAACGACCACTTCAAAACTGTCTATGGCCGTCGCATTCAGATTTTTGGCCGCTGCGTCCATCTGGATGACCAGTGGTTCGCCGGCGCGAATTGCTGTTGCGGGGACCAGGCTTGCCGGCGTGGTGCTCAATCCGGCATAAACGCCCTCAAATCGTATCGGAGTAGGGCCATTATTACCCGTACACATCGTGCTCGGTAAAATTACCGACGATGCGCCTTGCGTATTGGAAAAACGCAACAAAGTGAGCGATGTCGTCGGTGCCGGAGGTGGTTCAACCGCAAATTGGACCGTATTTGACGTCCGTGACAGCCGCTGTGCACCTGCATCCCACTCTACAGTGGCTGTATTGGTGATAATTTGCGGTGTCGTTTGCGCGGACGCAGGTAAACTGGCGACAGGCAGCATAAGTCCTGTCGCCAGCACACCGGCGCAACGTTTAATGATTTTGGTAAATGGTCCCATTTTTAAAAAAGGGCGGCGCGAACACAGTCGCACGCCGCCCCAATTTTCTTTTAGTTGATTGTGGCGCGGAAAATAAGCGCGCTGGCGTTACCGCCCGCGATATTATTCAGCGTGCCCGCCACTGTATTGGCCGGTGTCCCGAAGCTGCCACCATCAGCGTCCGAAGCATCCGTGACAACAGTTCCCGCCGCACAGGTTTGTCCTGCACCGGGAGTGGTCACTGTACCATTTACGCGGATCGTACCAGCCTGATAGGTCGTATTGGTCGGTACAAGGTCAGAAATGGTGATGTTCGTAGCCGTCGCACCGCCCGTAGCATTGGCGACGGAGATGCAATATTCGACGACTGCGCCTGGAACAGACTTGAAGTTGCTGCTGCTCACGCCATCGCTGATGATCCGGCTTGTCTTGAAGACGCTCAAGACAGCCGCTTGGACCGTATAGTCGTCGGTTGCGACATCAATACCGTCACGCGCAGCTGAAGTGCCGCCGTTTCCGGATTTCACGGTGTCGGCGAAGATGGTTTCCACCGTGCTCGCACCGTTGACAGTTGCATCGGTTGCAACGGTAATCGCCGTACCATTGCTGTTCAATGCAGCTGCGCTCAACGAGACGCCTGCAACCTGACCGTTGGTGGCTGCCAACGGAATGTCGCCAACAACAAGAATGGTGGTATTCGCGTCGGCAATCAGATCATTTACGGTCAGTGTCGCCGTAGCGGCTGCGTCGCACGTATTGTCGGCGTTCGCATCGAGGCAAACAAGCAAATTGGTGACGTTAAACGCATCCGTACCGCCATGCGCGGCTGTTCCGCCCACCAGTTGCGATGGTGTGATTGTGAAATCGAGCGTATCGTTTGACGTGTTAGTCAAAACAAAGGTCGTAATCTGACCAGTCTGGCCCGGATTAACAGATGTCGTGGCGATCGGCGCTTTTTCCGCGAGAGAAAAAATCACTTTGCGGTCAACGACAAAATTATCAGAAGCCGTTTGTTGGGTTTGCGCAACGCCACCCACCTGGAAATTGACGCTTACATTGTTAGTGATACCCGTGCCTTGCGCCGTACCTGCTGCAAATGCCGGTGCAGAGCACAGCATAACCAAAGATAGCGACGATGAGGCAACGAGCAGCTTAAGCTTACTGGACATAGCTTTTACTCCTGTTGCATATTATTGATTGCGCCCACTCCGCCGCAATCGAGACGGTATCGCGGGTCATTTTACTACTCCGCGAAATATCAATTTGCCCTCCGCACCTGCGGTAAGCGGTTGATTCAGATTCCATTTTATATGTGTGACATCGCTACGCTGGGCTGCTCTGGTGGCGCCATTTTCTTTCGCAATGCGCAAATTGCCAAGGATTCCCCAGCTTTTTCCTCCGTCAATGGATACGACTTCCAGCCCGTCCGATGTGCCATCAAAGGTCACGGCAGGCGGTAAGGGGTTCGTCACGACGAAATTGTTCGCTGTGGCCGCACTGACATTTTTATATTTGACGACAAACACGAGATTGTCGCCGGGTGTCACCATTTTGGGCTTTTCCAGAACCATCGTTTTTGTGCCATCGTCGCGCGATATCGTGCGTTCGACAAAAACATCGCTGCTTAATTGCAACGGCGTTGCCGCCGCTGCTATCGATGCGCCAGCTAATGCGACCAAAGCCGCCATAATTTGAACGATCATCTTCATGGGATGAGCACCTTGAAAGTTACAGTTCTGGATTGACCGGCAGGTACATTGCCAGCTGTGATCCGGATTTGAGTGCCGTTGAAAGTACCGGCATCGGCATCGGCGGCGTCGGTAAGGGCATTGGCTTCCAAGGTCATGGACGCGGCTTGATATTGCGATCCGACGGGAATGGGGTCGGTGATGACCAGATTGTTCAGTAAGCCAGTGCCCGCGACGGTCGCGACCAACGAATAGGTTACAATTGCGCCGGGAACCGGGCGGTTGCCTCCAAACGGATCCAAAATGGTGGCCGTTTTGTTCAAATTGACCGACGTGGCTTGTACTGCCAGAAAACCGTTGGCCGAACTTTGCGCGCCAGTGGTCCCTACGACAGCATTGCCACCGCCCTGACCTGCGTTGGCAAAGCTGGTTCCAGGCGCACCTGTACCTGTTACCGCCGCAGCTGCCAAGCTGACATTCGCACGGTTGGTGTCCACAACACCTGATGGCGTTGATGTAATAACAAAGACGGTGATATTTTGGTCGGGTGCGATGACCGGATCGTTTGCACCTGCAGTATAGATGACATCTACGCCGGCATCGAAGACACCATTATTATTGGTATCCAAAATGATTTGTTGCAGCGTAGGATCAAAATCATCGCCGCCATTTGCAACATTCGCCGATAGCGTGAATGCTTCATCTCCATTTCCCGTATTGGAAATCCTGAAGGTTTGAACATTTGCGGTTTGACCGGGCGAGGTTATGATATCGCCAGGATCCGTGGAGGACACAGTGACGTCAAGAAGTTCGTCTACTTTGATCGTAACGGTATTGGACTGTATGGTAACCGGTCCGCCAGCGGTATCAAATGTCGCAGACGCAACGTTTTGAATGTCGGTGCCTGCCAACGTACCTGCGGCAAAGGCAGCACTCGGCATAACAAATAGCGCAGCCGAAATGGAGGTCAAAAGTGCCTTGTAGCAACCTTTTTGACGGCTATCGTGGCGCGAACGAATATGATGTCTGGTCTTCATCCCGTACCTTATGCCACCACAACGTCAAGAAACCGTTAATCTCAGGCCCGCCTATTAACCACCTTAACATAATGAAATATAACGGTAAAAAAGCTTTGCAATCGGTAACATTTTGTAAAATCTTAAATAATATAACTTTAGATATAGCATGGGGCGTCGTGACGTCAAATATCTAATATAATCACCACTGGAGCATGATATTTTGCTGAAATATGGATTGATAGTTCGAACCGAAAGCGACGGATTGTTGACGCAGTTGCTCGAGCGATTGTTACAATTTTGAGAATAGCGACAAAGTGCGTTGACAGAATCTGTCCTCGCTTCTAGTGCCCCGACACCGCAAGTTAGCGGGTGTAGCTCAGTTGGTTAGAGCGCCGGCCTGTCACGCCGGAGGTCGCGGGTTCGAGCCCCGTCACTCGCGCCACTTCCCAAATTTTTAGACACCGGGTGGCGGACTGAATGATCCCGTTTCGATCCAGATGAGCAACGGCCTTAGCGGCGCGATCCAGATAATTCCTGCCACAAGATATATAAGCGCCTGCAACAATATGTGCAGTTGGCCGATATATTCCGACGCACTGACCACAAGGATCGCCCAAACCAGGATGATCGCCAGTATGGCCAACATTCCGGCGGGTTTGCGCCATGACGGCGGGGTGAGCGGCTTAGTCATAATGTTATCCAGGATTTCTCTGTAAGGACGGCGTCGAGCGGAATGTCCCACGGGTCGTGGGGCAGCACTGCTACATGTTGTATGGACCAAGCGAGGCCGACGGCAAAGCTGTTTTCTAGCACGCTTAATGCCCGGTCATAATGGCCGGCGCCCTGGCCAAGCCGCATTAATTGGTCATCAAAAGCCACAAGAGGTACCAGCAATACGTCCGGGTGCACCATTTCGGCTTGTTCGTTCGGCTGCATTAGGCCGAACGGCCCTTCAATCAGGTCATCGCCCGGTGCCCAGCGCAAGAAACGCATAGGCGAGGACTTTGAGATCACATGGGGTAAGGCAAGTGTACATCCTTGCTCGTGTGCTTGTACCAACAAACGAGACGGGTCTGCTTCCGATCCCAAGGCGACATATCCCGCCAGGATCACGCCGGGTTTCAAATGTTCGTTTAATAGGCCCGGGATACGGGAGAAGGCGAGCGACCGGTCATTGACCGTTATTTGCCCGATATATTCGTCCCTTAATTTTCTGAATCCTGCGCGCTGTGCTTTTTTGAATTCAACCATTCCCACAGCATCAATGTCCCTTCAAAGGGTTAGCGGAACCACAATGGGTCGTTTCCCGGAATATCCTCTGACGCCAAAACGTCAGGTGGGCGCCGTTTAGTCTGGACCACGGTCCAAACAGGGACAGCTCCCTTAGATAAATAATCGCCTCAGGGATGTTCTCATCAGTTCGTGCCGTGCAGTCCCGCCAATTTCCATATAGGGTGTCTCGCTTTATTCCTCAAGTCTGTCCGCAAGAGATTCAATTCGATCGGCCAGTTTTTCTAACGCGACTACGGCCTGGTTGAACGCTGGATCGTCAGCCGCTTGTGTTGGCACACCGCCATTGACCGAGCTGCTTTTACTGTCGTGCAATTTATCAGCCAATAATAAAGCCGAAAAAAGCAGCAGGCGGCTTTCATTCAATCCGCCCGAAGAACCGCCTGCTTCGCGCGCCATTTCGTCAACCATATTGCCCAGCGTGTGAAGCCTCGGCTCCTCACCGTCCTTGCAAGTGACAATATATTCGCGGCCAGCGATCAATAGCCTCACATCGGCCATTAGCGTCCGCCTCCAGCCAGGATAACGTCAATTTCATCGAGCGCCAAACGCGTTTCTGCTTTCAATTGTTTATGCTTTTCAATCAATTTTGGATCCGGAACGTCGATCGTTCGGGTATTAGACGCTTGTTCCAACCTGGAAAGAGCACGCTCAATCCTGCCGATTGTTAGAATTAGTTGTTGCTGGGGCATAAGTTACTCCCGTTATTTCGAGTAATTTAGCAAATTAAAACCATTTGGCAAATGCGCTTCCAAATGACACAGAAGGCCGCTGTAGGTGCAATTTGCGCGCCTTTGGCTTGACGCCTGCAACTTCGCTCCGCAAAGGGTGCGCACTGGCGACTCGGAACTGACCGGTCTATTTAAATCAAAGCCGTATCCTGTGGGCTTTCAGGCAGGAAATGAGCGAGGCCGAAATTGGGTCAGGCCGTTAAAGGGGAATGAGATAGATGACTGTCAACCAACGACAGATGGCAAATGCGATCCGTGCACTTGCCATGGATGCGGTTCAAGCTGCCAACAGCGGGCATCCAGGGATGCCGATGGGTATGGCGGACGTTGCGACAGTTCTTTATTCCGATTTTCTGAAATTCGATCCCAGCGATCCCAAATGGCCCGACCGCGACCGCTTTGTGCTGTCCGCCGGACATGGTTCCATGCTGGCCTACGCCACCCTGCACCTGACCGGCTATGCACAGCCGACGATGGATAATATCCGCAATTTCCGCCAATTGCACAGCCCATGTGCAGGCCACCCGGAAAATTTTGAACTTGAAGGTGTTGAAGCCACGACCGGTCCTCTGGGGCAGGGTTTGGCGATGGCCGTTGGTATGGCAATTGCCGAGCGGCATTTGAACACCGTTTTCGGTGACGAACTCGTCGACCATAAAACCTGGGTGATCGCAGGGGACGGATGCCTGATGGAAGGTATCAACCATGAAGCAATTGGCCTCGCCGGTCATCTCGGCTTGGGACGATTGAATGTTTTGTGGGATGATAACCGGATTACCATTGATGGCGCCGTGGATCTGTCGTCCAGCGAAGATATCCCCGCGCGCTATGCGGCTACCGGATGGCATGTCGTCAAATGTGACGGGCATGATTTTAATGATATCAAGCGCGCCATGTCCGAAGCCGTCGCTGACCCGCGGCCTTCACTGATCGCGTGCCACACAATCATCGGATATGGCGCCCCAAACA
>Ga0209841_1000281_pt1 | contig 11590 bp, 9 predicted proteins | sample GWRWT4_30Apr14_FD_187185 | JGI IMG/M metagenome (GOLD analysis project Ga0209841, IMG submission 187185) | Sand microcosm microbial communities from a hyporheic zone in Columbia River, Washington, USA - GW-RW T4_30-Apr-14 (SPAdes) (version 2) | ecosystem: Engineered > Artificial ecosystem > Sand...
GGACGCCCGCCGCAAGCCCGATGCGCGCTTTCAGTATCCGCTTTACCGCGCACCGGCTGACCTGGGCGTGCGCAAGCCCCACTACACCCGCGCCGAGCTGGACACCTTGCCTGAGGCGCGCGCCTCGGTCGCCGGCCGCGAGGTGGTCTACCTGGCCGATCCGCTGGACGCCTTGCTGATCCAGGTGCAGGGCTCAGGCCGCGTGCGCCTGCAGGATGAGTTGAACGTGCAAGGGCAGCCCCGCACGGTGCGACTGGCCTTTGCCGGCCACAACGACCAGCCTTACCAATCGGTGGCACGCTGGCTGGTGGACCAGGGCGCCTTCTCGCTGGAGCAGGCCTCCTGGCCGGCGATCCGCACCTGGGCCGCCCAGAACCCCCAGCGCGTGACCGAGATGCTGCGTGCCAATCCCCGCATGGTCTTCTTCAAGGAAGAGGCCTTGGTTGATCCACAGGTCGGGCCGGCGGGGGCGCAGGGCGTGCCATTGCTGCCTGGCCGCTCGGTGGCCGTGGACCGCGAGGCCGTGCCGCTGGGCACGCCCATGTGGCTGGACAGCACGGTGCCGCAACCCTGGAGCCCAACGCCGCCCGCGCCGCAGTCCCTGCAACGCCTGGTGGTGGCACAGGACACGGGCGGGGCCATCATCGGTGGCGTGCGGGCCGACTACTTCTGGGGCTGGGGTGACGAAGCCCTGGCGCAAGCGGGCCGCACCAAGCAGCCGATGTCGGCATGGGTGCTTTGGCCGCGCGCGCAGTGATGATTTGATCGATCGACCCATCTTCTTGGTTGCTATCGCAATTCATGATTGATATAGTGAATCGGCCATGGGTGAACCATGGCGATCCCTGTTTTCTTGGGGCAACTACATGCAACGCTCTCCGCCAGCTGAGGAACTGGGGAGATGGGCTCGCTGTTCATCGCCAGACCGAGAAGTCGAACAGGTCCGTTGCATCCAGCATTTGCGCACCCAAGAAAAATCGCCATGACCCAGCATTCCTCCAAGCACCTGGCCCTGGCCTCACTGCTCGTCCTGTTTCTGGTGCATCCCACCGCACCACTTTGGGCCCAGGATGCGGACTATTTCAAAGAGATGCCTTCGGCCCAGCAAGTGGCCGAAGATTTCAAAGGTCGGTCCAGCCGTGAATCAACCGCGCGGGCCTATGTGGCCCTCGGGCAGCTCAGCGGCATCATCCGCAGCCTGTTCGCCGCGCGAGGTCCGGGCCAGCCGCTGCTGCCCGCGGAAGCCGAGCGGTTGAGCGAGTACCACCAGCTCGCAGAGGAGTTGATCCGCCGGGAGAATGCCAAGGTTGATCTCAGCTGCAATGGCGACCACTGCGACAAGTACATGCTGTCCCGCTGTTCGTCGGCCTACAGCTATTCACCAGCGTCTGCCCGCGAAATCCTCGACCGCTATTTCTCACCCCAGTGGCAGGCCCGCCATGCCACGCGGGTCAAGTTGGGCACGGTGTGGCAAAGAGGGCTCAAGCTGCCGGCTGGCGCCAAGGCGCTGGACACACTCTCTCCGATGGACAGCACCACCTGCGCGGGCGAGAGCGCTGGCGTGCCCCTGTCCAGCCGCGTGACGCAAACGGTCATCCCGTATCTTAAAAACCTTTGGCCCGTGCTGGCGGGCTTGGCGTTCGTGGTGTGGCTGTTGCGCAAGATCCCAAGGATGCGCTACTTCACCCTGCGCAAGTCCAACCGCGCCGCGCTTGAGGCCTTTGGGGCGGACAAGGCCACACGCGAGCACGCCATCCTCGACGCCTTTGATTCGCTGGACCACACCTTTGGGTACAGCGGGCTCAACCGCAACGGCGGCCACAAGATGAGCTTCACGCTGCTGCGCAGCATCAAGTCCTTCCGCCGAGGTGACCTGGAAGCCCTGCGCTTCGCCTACCTGGCCTTCAACCGGGGTTTGATCGACAACGAGAAATTCCACTGGTTCCGCTTCAGCGCCATCTACGCCGGTGGCACCACCGACCCGTCGGACTGGAAGTTCAAAGGCCTGTTCAGTTGGCTCCGAAGCTCAAAGAACTCCATTGACCAGGCCCGGGCCAGTGTCGCCAACTTCGCCCAAGGCAACGCGGGCGCCGACATCGAGTCTCAAGCCCTGGCCGCCATTCAGAAGCTGGTCATCGATCACCCCTCCGACAGCCTGTACCGCGACATGCAACGGCGCTTTGTGGATGGCATCTACTGGCTGACCCAAGGCGAGGTCAAGCGCTCGGCATTCGCCCCGTCGGACAGCCCCTACAACCTGTAGCTTCGGCCTGCTGGACGGCACGGACACCGAGCTGATCTTTGCCGGTGATGGCTCGGTCATGACGGTCGCGCCGCCCGGTTCGGGCAAGACCCAGTGCAACGTCTTCCCGAACATGCTGCGCTGGCCGGGCCCCGCCCTGGTGCTGGACGTGAAGGGGGAAATCTACGACCACACCGCCAGCTGGCGCGCCGCCAATGTGGGGCCGGTCATCAAGTTCAGCCCGCTGGACCCGGCCAACAGCGCCTGCTTCAACCCGCTCACCTTCATCCGCAACGAAGCGCTGTACATCTGGGAAGACGCGCGCTTTCTGGCCAGCATGATGATCGTGCCCGCCGCCAAAGAGCCCTTCTGGGAGGACAAGGCCCGCGACATCCTGACGGCCATCATCGCCGACGTGGCGTTCTGGAATCCGCCCGAAGACCGGGCCATGTCCAAGGTGCTGAGCCTGGTCAACCGCAATGGCTGGAGCGAGTTCGTCGAGCGTTTGCGCAAGAACCCGGAAAGCGCCACCATGCGCGACGAAGGCAGCAACTTCGCGCACATGGAGGCCAAGACGCTGGACGGCGCCCTGCAAACGGCCAAGGCCAGCCTCAGCGCCTGGGTGGGCGACCGCATCGGGCACATCACGGGCAAGTCCGACTGGAACCCGCTGGACCTGCGCGACGGCAAGAACCTCACCATCTACGTGTGCGTCAAGCCCAACGAGATTGATGCCTACCTGTCTCTGTTGCGCGTGGTGATCGCCCAGCACATCCGCGCCCTCACGTCCACCAAGATCCCGCCGCGCGGCACCGCGCCCATCCTCTTCGTGCTGGACGAATTGCCACGCCTCAAGCACATGCCCCCGGTTGAAGAAGCCCTGGAAGTGGGGCGCGGCTACGGCATCAAGCTGTGGATGTTCACGCAGAGCATTGGCCAGATGCGAAGCGCCTACCCGAACGCCGACGGCATGATGGGCAGTTGCGCGGTGCGCACCTTCATGAACCCCAGCCTGCAGGATGGCACCGCCAAGATGCTGGCCGAGCAGATCGGCCACAAGAAGGGCGAAGAGCACGGCGGCAAGGACAAGGTCGCCTCCACGCACCAGGAGTTGGTGGTCGACCCAAGCCAACTGGCGGGCGCCGACTTCAAGGATCTGCAAATCGTGATGGGCGTGGGCAGCAAGCCTGCCAAGGTGCGCAAGCAGTTCGCCTACGCCAACCCCGCCTTGGTGGAGAAGATGAATCATGGCCAATCCCTTTGACGAACTGGTGCAAAAGTACCGTGGCGAGCGCGACCAGGCGCAGCAACGCTTGGACGAGCTCAAGCTGGAAAGGGGCGTGCTGGACGACGTGCTGGAGGATCCCCAAAAGTGGGATCACCACCCCGCCGCCATGGACCGCCAGGACCAGCTGGTGGGGCAGCTGACCGAAGCGCAAGCCCTGCTGGCCAAGAGCGAGAACGACCTGGTCATCTCGCAAAACGCCCGGGACATGTTCCCAGGGCCGCAGGACGGTGTGGCGGGCAGGGGCGCCCAGGCCGACATGCGCGAAGAAGCGATGAAGGATGAGGTGGTCAGGGATGAAGAAGACAAGGCTCGGTTTTCACAGGGCATCGATGTTCTGACCATCAAAGAGGCCCCGGCCGCCGATGTCATCCAGGTCGCGATGGGCCACACGCAACACGAAACCGGCACCCTGGTGCCGCCGCCCGACCAGGCCCGGCCGCCCCCGGTTGATGAGTTCAACCTGCCGGTGGCGGTGGCCCTGGTCGCTGCGGTCGCTCACAAAAAGTTCATCCAGGAACCCCGCGAGGCCAAGGCTCAAGCGGATGAGGGCCGTGCCAAAGAATGCCAAGCTGGGCAGCTTGGCGAGATCAGCAGCTTCCAGAAGAACGTGGTCCCGCAACACGAGGCCCTCACCAAGGAAGCCGCGATGCTGAGCCTGGACGATGCGGCCCGCGATCAACTTTGGAAAACCGAGTTGGATTCGCAATCGGACAAGGCCAAGGACATGTTTGCGCAGCACAAAGCCAAAATGGATGCGCTGGGCGGTCACCGTTCTGCCGAAGCCGTTCAAAAGATGGAACAGGCCCAGGACGGGTTGAAAACCGAAATCTGCGGGGTCGAAGCAACCCGGCAGATCAAGACCGCCAATGAGGCCTTGGTGCAGCAGTACGCCGACAAGCGCTCTCCCAGCCCGGAGCAATTGAGCAACTACGATCAACAGCTTGCAAGCAGCGCCCCGGCAGAAATCAGCGTTCGCACGGAAGAGTTGAAAGCGCAGCAGTTCCCGCCGCTGGAGCGTGAGGGCCCCGACCTGGGCAGCGGCCCGCAACTGGACGACCGCTGACCCACCCCGCTCAATAGGTCTTGTACGACAGGAACTTGCCCGACATCACGATGTTGACGCGGTCACCAGCCGGGTTGGCTTCACGCTGCAGGTCCATCTTGAAATCGATGGCGCTCATGATGCCGTCACCGAATTCTTCGTGGATCAAGGCCTTGAAGGTGGTGCCATACACGCTGATGAGTTCGTAGAAGCGGTAGATCAGCGGATCGGTGGGCACCGAGGTGGGCAGTGAGCCTTTGTAGGGCACTTCTTGCAGCCACAGCTTGGCCTCGTCGGGCAGGCCAAAGATTTCAGCGATGGTGGCGGCCTGCTCGGCGGTGAAGGTCATCTGGCCCAGGCAGCCGGCGGTCACCCACTCCTTGCTCAGGCCCACCTTGGTGGCCACGTCGGCCCACTTCAGGCCCTGGCGCACTTTGGCTTCGATGATGAGGTCGGTGACGTCTTCGCGGTTCATGGTGCGGCTTCCTTATGGCGATGGTTCAGAGTTGGCGTTCGGATTCGAGGATGGCGACGTCGTTGATGCTGGCTTCGCGCCGGGCCATCAGGCCGCCTTCGTCGAAGGTCCAGTTCTCATTGCCGTAGGCGCGCCACCATTGGCCGGCATCATCGTGGTACTCGTACTCGAAGCACACGGCGATGCGGTTGGCGGTGAAGGCAAACAGGCGCTTCTTGAGCTTGTACTGGTGTTCCTTGGCCCACTTGCGGGTCAGGAAGGTGACGATGGCCTCGCGCCCCTGCAGGAACTCGCTGCGGTTGCGCCACCATGAATCTTCGGTGTAGGCCTTGGCGCAGCGCTCGGGGTCTTGGCTGTTCCAGGCGTCTTCGGCCATCTGGACTTTGAGGCGCGCGGTCTCTTCGGTGAAGGGCGGCAGGGGTGGGCGGGTGATCGTGGTCATGGCCTCACTGTAGGCAGCCTGGGCGGATCACGGCATCACGGGAATCGTGATTCGCTTGTAGGGCTGGCACTACACCGCGCTAAACAATGCTCACCAGCTGCTGGCGCACCGCGTACAGCGCCAGCTCGACATCGTTGCGCGTGCCGGTCTTGTCCAGGATGCGGGCGCGGTAGGTGGACACGGTGTTGGGCGACAGGCTCAACAGCTCGGCAATCTGGCCCACGCTGCGGCCTTCGGCCAGCAGCAGGAACACCTGATGCTCGCGCCGCGACAAGGTCTCGTGCGCGGGCTGGTCGCGCACTTCGCTGAGGGAAGTGGCCAGCGCCTCCGCCACGCTGGCGGTCAGGTAGACGCCACCGGCAGCGGCCTTGCGCAGGGCCATCACCATCTCGTCGGGATCAGCGCTTTTGTTGAGGTAGCCCGAGGCGCCCGCGCGCAGGCAGCGCACGGCAAATTGCTTGTCGGGGTAGGTGCTGAGCATCAGCACCGCCAGCCGGGGGTACTCGGCTTTGAGTTGCTTGAGCACCTCCAGGCCATCGCGGCCGGGCATGGCGATGTCCAGCATCACCACGTCCAGGCCGGGGCCGCTTGCCGCGTCCATCAACTGGCGCACCAGCTGCATCGCCTGCACGCCATCGGCCGCATCCGCCACCACGGCCAGGTCGTCCACATCGCCCAGCACCTGGCGCAGGCCTTGGCGCACGATCAGGTGGTCGTCCACCAGCATGACTTTGATCACCGTCATGCGGCGCGCTCCTGGGGTTGCCGCGCCTGAACCTGTGCTGCAACCTGGTACAGGGGCATGCTCAGGATGAGTTGCGTGCCTTTGTCCAACTGGCTGTCGATGTGCAACCAGCCGCCGAAGTGGCCGGCCCGCTCGCGCATGCCCATCACGCCATACGCGTGGGGGCTGTTGAACACGCTGGGTGGCGCGCCCCGGCCGTTGTCTTTGACGCGCACGGTCAGGTCACTGGGCATGGCGCAGATGCGGATGTCCACCTCGGTGGCCTGCGCGTGGCGCGCCACGTTGCTGAGCATTTCCTGAAAGATGCGGAACACGGCGGTGGCCAGGGGGCCTTCGGGGGCGTTCACCCCGGGCGCGATCTCCAGGCTCCAGCGGCAGCGCAACTCGCTGCTGCCCATGAAGTCCTGCGCCTGCCATTCCAGCGTGGGCCACAGGCCCTGGTGGTCGAGGATGGAGGGGCGCAGGTCGGTGATGATGCGGCCCACGTTGTCCACGGCGCCATCGATCAGGCCGCGCATGTCCTGGCATTTGCAGTGCAGCGCGGGCTGGTCGGCCACGCGCTTTTCCAGCCAGCTCACGTCCATCTTCAGGCCCACCAACAGGCTGCCCAGCTCGTCATGGATCTCGCGGGCGATGCGCTGGCGCTCAGTCTCGCGCACCCCGTCGATGTGGGCTTGCAGTTCGCGCAACTGGCTCAAGGCCTGGCTGAGGGCCTGGGTTCGCTCGGCCACGCGGTGTTCCAGCTCGTCGTGCGCTTGTTGAAGCCGCGTTTCCTGCTCGCGGCGGTCGCTGATGTCGACGAAGGTGACCACGGCGCCCAGCACCTGTCCCCCATCCAGGATGGGGTAAGAGGAGTACTCGGACGCGAAGGAGCTGCCGTCGGCCCGCCACAGCACTTCACTGTCGATGCGGCAGGGCACCCCGGCCCGGAAGGCGTTGTAGATGGGGCAGCACTCGACCGGATAGTGCCCACCCTCGGCATCGGTGTGGTGCATCAGCTCGTGCATGTTGCGGCCCAGCACCTGTTCGGGCTCGTGGCCCAGCATGTGCGCCCCCGCCCGGTTGATGAAGGTGCACAGGCCATCCATGTCGATGCCATAGACGCCTTCGCCGGTGGACTCCAGCAAGAGGCTCAGGCGGTCGCGCCAGACGGCCGCCGCTCGGGAGGCCTGGACGCCGCTGGGAACATGGGATGAGGTGGACATGGACTCAGCGCGTGCAAGGCCCATGCCACCTGATGTCACAGACCGAAAGCGGTCTTCAGGGCCAGGGCCACCGCCCCGTGCGCCTGGTAGGCCTCGGGGATGAAGCGCCCCATGTTGATGAAGTCATGGATCACGCCGGGCCACACCGTCAGCTGCACGGGCACGCCGGCTTCCTGCAAGACTTTGGCGTACTTTCGGCCTTCGTCGGCCAGCGGGTCGCATTCGGCCAGGCCGATCCAGGCGGGGGCCACGCCCTGGTGGCTGGCGGCCAGCATGGGTTCGCGCCGCCAGTCGGATTTGAAGCCCGGGCCACGGGCCTGCGTCTCGAACCAGCGCATCAAGGGCTCGTCCAGCATCAGGCTCTGCGAAGAAAAGACCTTGTAGGACTCGGTCACGGCCGAGGGTTCGACCGAGGGGTAGAACAGCACTTGCAGCGCCAAAGGCACGCCGGCATCGCGGGCCATGAGGGCCACGGCGGCGCTCAGTGTGCCGCCCGCGCTGTCGCCGCCCACTGCGATGCGGCGAGGGTCCAGGCCCAGGGAGACGCCTTCGGCCGCCAGCCATTGCAGGGCCGCGAACGAATCGTCCAGGCCGGCGGGGAAGGGGTGTTCGGGCGCCAGGCGGTAGTCGATGGCGACCACGGCCGCGCCGCTTTGCTGGGCAATGCGGCGGCACATGGCTTCGCAGGTGTCGATGCCGCCCACCACGAAGCCGCCGCCGTGCAGGTACAGCAGCACCGGCAGGCAGGCGTCATGGCTGGGGGCCCACAGGCGCGCGGGGATGGCGCCCGCCGGGCCGGGGATGCTGAAGTTGTCCACCCGGGCGACCTCGACCCGCTCGCCCTCCATGGCGCCCACGCCCATGCGGTAGGACAGGCGCGCTTGCGCCACGGGTTGCTGGTGCAGAGGGGGCAGGCCCGCGCGCGCGACCTTGTCGAGCATCTTGCGGGTCATCTCGGTCAGAAAACTGGCGGCGTTGGCCATGGGGTGTCTTTCGTGTTCGGCGTGTCAGGCCAGCGTGGCCTGGCCGCCATTGTCATGGAGAAGCCAAGACCCCGTCAGGGCGCGGAGACCCGCATTTCGAGCACTTCCTGGTCGTCCCGGCTGGTGTCTTCGGTGGACAGCAGGCCGCGTCGGCTTTGCTGCACCTGCCCCCCACGTTGCGCCACCGCCGTCCAGGCGCCCATGGGCAGTTGCACCGTGGTCATGACTTCGGTGGATTCGGTCTGGCCGTCGGGGCCGTAGGCGGCCTGCTGGGCCACGCGGGCTTCCAGCTCCACGGTGACCAGCTGGCCGCCCGCCCAGCGGGGCCGCACGGTGATGCCGCGGCCCGTGTCCACCAAGGTGGTGGACGACCAGGCCTGCCAGCCAGCGCCACCGCTGTTGCGCGCTTCCGGATTGACCAGGTGGGTGCCACCCGGGCCGCCCACGCCAAATTGCCATTGCGTCACCGGACGGCTGCTGCCCAGGTAGATCCGTGCCTTGCCGCCGTTGAGCACCTGCAGCTGCTGCAGGCCGGCTTGGCTGCTGGACCGCGTCGTCGACGTGATCACGGCACCGGCCCGGCCCTGCACGCCGCCTCGGCTGTCCACGATGATTTCGCCGGTGCGCAGCCCCGCACCCTGGCGCTGCTGCTCGGTGGAGGAACTCATGCGCCACTCCACCAACAGGTTGCGCTGGGGCAGGGAAGGCTGCGCCTGGGCGCTGAAGGCGGCCCAGGCCACCATGGCCACCACCGCCGCGCTTGTTCTGGTCTTGCACACCATGGTCATCCGTCTCCTGAAATGAATGCTCTTGTCCATCATCGCCTTGGCCACCAATGCCGGCAAGTGCGGGGTTGCACCCACGCTTTTCCATGGCTTGAAAAGTGCGCCTTGCCCGATGCTCAAGTCTTGACCCCAAAGGTCGATAAGCAGACTGAGCTGTCTTCCGCTTCTGGGGGCAGTGTCCACATGGTTTCAATCGAGATGGAGGCTGGCGATGCAGCTCGAAGCACTTTTCAAACAACCCCAGGCCCTGCCGGCCGTGCCCAAGATCGTTCACGAACTGATCGACAGTTTCAACAACGATGACATTTCCATTGATGTCATCGTGCGCAAGATCGCCGCCGACCCCGTGTTGTCGGCCCGCTTGCTGCGTTTGGGCAACTCGGCTTACTACCATGTGTCGCGCAGCATTGGCACCGTCAATGACGCCGTGGCCATGCTGGGCTTCGTCACCGTGCGCACCCTGGTGATCAGCTCCGGCCTGACCGGTGGCTACAAATCCATGCCCGGCATGGACTTGAACAAGTTCTGGCGCTACAGCATGCACACCGCCGCCGTGGCGCGCTGGGTGGCCAAAGCCGCCCATCAAAACGTGGACCTGGCCTTCACCGTGGGCCTGATGCACGGCATCGGTCAACTGGTGATGCACGCCGGCATGCCCGAGCAAATGCTGCATCTGGACAAGCTGGCCACGCCGCTGGACCCGCGCCGCATTGACATGGAACGCACCTCGTTTGGCTACAGCTTTGCCAACGTCGGTGCCGAGCTGGCCCGCCAGTGGAAGTTCCCGCCCGCCTTCAGCGAAGCCATCGCCAACTTCCCCGATCCCTTGAGCCACGCCCCCTTTGATGCTGTTGCGGGGGTGTTGCACCTGGCCTCCTGGCGCGCCCGTGCCGAGCACAATGGTTTGGATGGCGAGGAACTGGCTGCCACCATCCCCACCGAGGTCTGCATCAAGCTGGGCCTCAAGCCTGAGAACCTGCTGATCGACATGCCGCCCCTGGCCGAGCTGTGCGAAGGCATGGAAGCCTTGCTGGGCTGATGCTTTCCTCTTAGATCGACAGCGGGTCGACATCAACCGCCCAACGGACCAGTCCGTTGCGGCGGTTTTTTTGCGCCGTGTCCAGCCACAGCGGCTGGCTGTCGGTCAGAAAGCGCTGCAAGGCGGCTCGGTTGGGCGACTCGATCATCATCTGCGCGCGTTCGATGTTGGCCACGCGCTGCACGGGCGTGGGCACGGCCGGGTACAGGGTGATGCACGCCAAAGCATCGGCCAAGGGCTTGGCCGCTTCGGCGGCGTCCTTCAGGAAGGCTTGTGCCGCCTCTTGCGTCTTGCCCTCGGCACGCAGCATGGCCAGGCTGGCATAGGGCGGCAGGCCCGCCATCTGGCGCTCTTCCAGTTGCCTGGCCGCGAAGGTGGGGTAGTCGTAGGCCCGCAGTGACTGGTACAGCGGGTGCGTGGGGTGCCAAGTCTGCACCCACATCTCGCTGCGGCCCGCCACCTCGGCATCGCGCCCGGCGCGTCCTGCGGCTTGCAGCAGCAAGGAGAACTGGCGCTCGGCCGCGCGGAAGTCGCTGGCGAACAGGGCCGCGTCCGGGTTCACGGCCGCGACCAGGGTGATGCGGCGAAAGTCGTGGCCCTTGGCCACCATCTGCGTGCCCACCAGCACGTCGATCTCGCCAGCATGCACGCTGGCCAGTTGTTCTTCCAGCGCGCCTTTCAGGCGGGTCACGTCGGCATCGATGCGGCCGATGCGCGCGGCGGGCATGGCGGCGGCCAGTTGCTCTTCCAGGCGCTCGGTGCCCCGGCCCACGGGCTGGATGTCGGTGTTGCCGCAATCGGGGCAGGCGCGCGGCACACGTTCGGTGAAGCCGCAGTGGTGGCAGCGCAGGGTGCGGTCCTGCTTGTGGAAGACGCGCCAGGCGCTGCAGTGCGGGCAGCCGCTCTTCCAGCCGCAGTCGCTGCAGTGCAGCACGGGTGCGTAGCCTCGGCGGTTGAGCAGCACCAGGCTTTGCTCGCCGCGCGCGGTGCGCTCCTCAATCGCGTGCAGCAGCTCCAGCGCCACGGGCGGGGGTTCCTGGCCCATGGTGGGCTTGAGCACTTTGGAGAGGTCGAGCACGCGCACGCGAGGCATCACGCCATCGCCCACGCGGGCGGGCATGGCCAGGCGCTGGTAGCGGCCAGCACCGCCTTCGCTGGCAGGCAGGGCGTTGAACCAGGTCTCCAGGCTGGGCGTGGCCGAGCCCAGGATCACCGGCACTCTCTCAAGCCGGGCACGGTACACGGCCAGGTCGCGGGCGGAATAGCGGGCGCCGTCTTGCTGCTTGTAGCTGGGGTCGTGCTCTTCATCGACCACGATCAGGCCCAGGCGCGGCAGGGGCGTGA
>Ga0209841_1000284_pt1 | contig 11509 bp, 14 predicted proteins | sample GWRWT4_30Apr14_FD_187185 | JGI IMG/M metagenome (GOLD analysis project Ga0209841, IMG submission 187185) | Sand microcosm microbial communities from a hyporheic zone in Columbia River, Washington, USA - GW-RW T4_30-Apr-14 (SPAdes) (version 2) | ecosystem: Engineered > Artificial ecosystem > Sand...
TTATTATTTTTATTATTATTTTTTAACTTTAAATTAAAAAATATTTATTTTCATTTTTTAATTTTCACGAATTAATTCATCAACTTTATAATTACACTGCTAAAAAAACCCAACAGTTTCATGAAGGTACTTTACAACATCGAGAAACCCATTATCACTTGCCCTGGTCATTGCATATTTAGTACACTTAGCACCAACAATTTCGTGAAGGTACTTTACAACTTCAAGATGACCTCGAGTACTTGTATAGTCCATTACATCTTTAGTACACTTAGTACCAACAGTTTCGTGTAGGTACTTTACAACTTCAAGATGACCATTTCCACTTGCCCACTTCATAGCATTGGTAGTACACTCAGCACCAACAGTTTCGTGTAGGTACTTTACAATGTCAAGATGACCATTTCGACTTGCCCTGGTCATTGCCTTTGTAGTACACTTAGCATCAACAGTTTCATGAAGGTATTTTACAACTTCAAGCTGACCATTTTCACTTGCTAAGTTCATAGCAACTGTAGTATACTTAGCACCAACAGTTTCGTGTAAATATTTCACGACTTCGAGAAACCCATTTTTACTTGCATTGTTCATTGCATCTGTAGTACACTCAGCACCAACCGTTTCGTGAAGGTACTTTACGAATTCAAGAAACCCCTTTGCACTTGCCAAGTCCATTGCATCTGTAGTACACTCAGCACCAACAGTTTCGTGTAGATATTTTACAATATCGAGAAACCCAGTATAACTTGCCCATTTCATTGCATTTGTAGTACATTCAGCACCAACAGTTTCACGAAGGTACTTTACAACATCGAGACAATTATTTGAACTTGCATAGTCCATTGCATCTGTTGTACAGTTAGCACCAACAGTTTCGTGTAAATATTTCATGACTTCAAGATGACCTTTTTCACTTGCCCACTTCATAGCATTGGTAGTACACTCAGCACCAACATTTTCATGTAGGTACTTTACAATTTCGAGAAACCCATGATAACTTGCCCAGTCCATTGTATTTGTTGTACAATTAACACCTACCATTTCGTGAAGGTACTTTACGACCTCGAGAAACCCATGTTCACTTGCCCAGTTCATTGCATCTGTTGTACACTCTGATCCAATAGTTTCGTGTAAATATTTCATGACTTCGAGAAACCCATTTTTACTTGCGTTTTCCGTTGCAAATATACTACACTCAGCACCAACAGTTTCGTGTAGGTACTTTACAACTTCGAGAAACCCATGTTCACTTGCCCAGTCCATTGCATATGTAGTACAACTAGCACCAACAAGATGTAGGTACTTAATTGTTTGTAAATTACCTTTTTTAGCTTGTTTATCAATTGACAAATTTTTGTACAACACTCGTATTGTTTGCCTTGTTATGTATTTCTTAAAGTACAATACAAATTGTGGATTGTATGTAAACCTAAATATTTCATCAAGAGTGTCTACTGTTATTTTCATTTACTAATTTAGTAAAAACAACTTTTTAAATTCAATTTTTTATTCAAGAATGTCTATAGCATACGGATTGCTATTTAATTGTGACACAAACAAAGGGTCAATTCTGTCTGTTTGATCAGTTTCTTGTAAACTCTTATTCTGTGTATGATCTATTTGACCAATTTTTGTATAATCTGCTATTTCTTGTATGATCGAATGGTTTGTAAAATTAAACCCACTATTAGGCGTATCAATTGTCGCGTCTCTTAGTCTCACATTAAGAGACTCTTGACCCGATGATTCTTTTATTCCTTGTGGATGTTTAATACTGTAATTTCTGTTATCAGCTATTGTGTCTTTATTTGATCTAATTTCCATATTTTCATATTTAGAATTATCAGTAATTCCATAATAAGAGTTTGTAGGATTTCCTATGTAATTTTTTATACTTGCTTTTACAGGATTTCGTGTAGTGTTATATTCAGCTTGTCTATCTGTTGGTCTTAAATTAGATGAAACAGCTCCTCCAGTATAACTGAACAAATTAGTTTGTTTCATTGTAACTTTCATTTCGTCGATAGGAGTTTGATACTCACCTCTGTTAGAATTTCCAGCTGGTAATAATGTCATTCTAGACGTTGTTGCACGTTCGTTTTCTCTTGCAATATACGAACCTCTTGCAATTTCACTTAGTTCTTTTTGAAAGCCTGAAATATTTCTAAAACCACTAGTGTGCCCAGTGTTTCTGTTATCATCTCTTACAATTGTTTCTAAATAACCTCCAATCGTGTCTCCAGTTTTTCTAAGTCTTATAGTTGGAGCACTAACATTTGCTCCAGCCGGTCTAACATTGTAAGCAGTTTCTGCTGCACTACTACCACCATTAGTGAAATTTTCTCTTGCTGTTGGTGCAGATAATGTACTACCAACTAATAATCTGTCTTGACCTAACTCCCAAGTTGTCTCTGGTCTATTTTTACTAACCACACCTATATTACCTCTTAAAGTTTGAGAGTGTGAGATACCAGCATTTGGTTCAACTGATAAATTAGTTACTCTTGCGTTAACATTTCGTTGAGTATTTGTTCTATATTGTGGTCTATTACTTTCAGCTGGCAATGGAGACACCCTGACTTGCGGTACTGGTAGTTGATTTGTTTTTAATCCACTTTGTATATTTCTGGATCTATCAGGGTTAAAATGATGACCATAAATATTTTGTTGTGTTGGTTTAAACATCGTTTCAACTTCTCTTTTTTTATTTTCTTTTAATCCTCCTACCCCAGTGTAACGTTCTAAAATACCTTGATTTACTTCTGGATCCATGTTTTGTTTAACACTTGACCCAAAATGTGGTACCATATTTGTATGATCTGTATCAATTTGTAATCCTGTCAATTGTGAAACATTTCCAAAATTTTCTTGTAAAATAGGAGAAAAACCACTACTTTCTGTGCTGTACCCATCTACTTTGCCAATGACTTTGTATGGTGGAGGATTAAACATTGGGCTTTTTTCCATTTCAGTAATTTGCTGCTGAATTGTAATATTTGGATTACTACCTAACTCTTTTACTGATGGTAAAAGTGAGTCTCTAACAGGAACTCTAACATTCGAAATAATATTAGTATTTACAGGATCATTAGCCAGTTTGTACCGTTCATTTGATAATTGTTGTTGTTCTTGGTTTATTTGTTTAGTACTTACAGAGTTGTAAATATTTATAGAACTTGGAGTATTGTTTTTAGTAATAGAATCTCTAATGTTATTAGAATTTCTTGGTACTTTTCCATTTTTATTGAGTTGATATCCTATAAAACCTACCAACAAACTAATAGGTACTGCTAAATCCATTAATTATAAAAAATAAAATAATTTTTAAATTTAAAAATGTAAATTATGTTTAACAAAATGGACAACACAGAAATTACAAAATTTACGGAAAAGAAAAAAATTCTACCATTTGTAGATAATTTAGTAGATGCTCTACATACGCCGGAAATTAATGACTTAATTTTAGAACACTGTGTTACAATCGATGACAAACGAGTTTTTTTAATGTTCATTATCACATATTTTTATAGTTTTATGTCCACTGATTCTTGCAACAAAACAAATATGAAACGTTTTTTAACAGATATTATAACTGATCCAGCTAAAAGACTGAAATGCCTCGAATTATATACACTATTTGAAGATGAAAATAAGAAAATACTATACAATAAAATTTAATTTATTTTGTTGTAATATAATAACATTACTTTGTTCGTGTACAATGAAAATAACGTATAACCGAAACATTTTATTAGTATTAGTAGTATTATTATTTATATATTTTTATATAGTTCCAATACTACAATGTAGTAAAATTGATGTACCACAAATTGTTACGTCTAACGTGATTCCTGAAGCTAATAAAATCGTACAAAAAGTATCAGTAGTAAAAAACCAGATAGATGAATATCTTGATGGTTTTAATAAACCAAATTATCATCAAGAAAATATCTGGCTTGGAACTGCTGATTTACATCCAGCAGCATTCTCAGACTAAAAGCTGTCAAACTGTTCTAATAAATCTCCAATCTATATCATAAATTGATTTTGGATTCTTATTTTCTTTTAAATAGTTCATAACTTTTTGCCATGTTGTATCTTGTATATGTCTTTTGTTACGGTCTTTTAACAATTTAAAATACAATCTAAATTGTTCTAATTCTAATAATTCCATTAGTTTATTTATACAATATGGGTAATTAAAACAAGATGATCTTGTTTCAGGTTTAAATCGTTCATATGGTTCTTGAATTTCTTGAAACATCCATATCAATTTTTCTTCTATTTGTGGAGGAATCTGTGGTGGTTTTATCTTAGTCAAGAGAAACAAAATATAAGGAGCATGTTCATAATATTTTGTCTGTCCTGTATTTTTTAAATATCTTCTTATATCTATATAAGATAAATTTGAAAGGTCTTTTATTTTTTCATTACCTATTTGTATTAAAATTTTGTCTATAATTTCTTCTGGAATATTTATATTTTCTTTTGCTTGCATCTGATTTAAACACTCTATAAGATAATTTACTCTTTTATATCCAATATTATTTGATGTAGGATCTTTTTCCTTTTTCTCTTGAAATGATAATTCTGTTGGATATGTTTGCATTCGACTGGTATATCCGCAAATTGTACATGAAAAACAATCAACTTGTTCCACCATAGTATTTGTATTTTTACAATTTTTACAATCATATATATGTACGAATGTATCTATATAAGTATTATTAAAAATACCTACAGAATTGTAGTATTCATTTATTAAATTTTTCCTGTTATGGATGTGTTCAGGTGACACGGAACTGTTTTCTATGTTTAATACATAATCGTGATATATACGTATAGTATCAAGATAATAATCATTCTCCTCTTTTTTTTCTTGTATGTTCTTAATCTCTTTTTTAAGATCCATTATTTTAATATCATATTTATACGATTTTTTTAATTCTAATTCGTGTAATTCTGCCTGTTTTTGTGGCAATATTTTTAATTGTAACTCTTCAAAATATTTTAATTTGTTATTATGAATTGTTAATACAGAATCTGGATCATTTTTCTTTGGTTTTGATATCTTTTTCTTCCTATCAATCTTTTGTTGAATAAAATTCATGGTACTTTATTACAGTATTTATGTTTTTAAGGTGTTTGAATCCTGTCTTTTGTTTTTCTAAGATATTTTGAAATTATATTATTTAATCTACCAGTAATACCTATTTTACTGTTGTATTCTTGTTCTAATTTTTTATTACGAAAATCTATTGCGATATTCTTATCTGCAATATTGGCGTTTCGACGCGCAATACTATCTAAATGATATCTAGCAAGTAATCCTGCTGCTCCTAATGTTCCTACTGCTCCTAACCCAGTTAAGAATTTGTTTTTAGTGCTCATTGTACCACCTTTTTTGGTTCGGGATTTAATTACTGTCTTTTTTACTGTCTTTTTTACTGCCTTTTTTACTGCGTTAGCTCGGGGTTTGACTTTAGAAACCATATGTATGTATATATTATTTAAGTTACAAAATAAATTTATTTTTATTTTTATCTAGTAATGGCGACTAATTTAACACAACGTTTTACACACGAGGATAATTGTGATTATATAATCAATACTGTGTTTGAAAATATTAGAAAAAAACTTAAAATTAATTTGAAATATGATGAAATTTTTTTCAACGCTTTTAACACTATTAGTTCAAGTGTTTTTAAAGCTGAATGTTCAAAAAATAATTTAGACCATATTAATCATATAGTTATAAACGAATTATTAAAGTACATTTTTAAGAATATTATAAAGTTTAATATTGAAGATATTACACAGACTGATATAGTTAAAAGAACAAATGAATTTTTTTTAGAACGAAAACACCAAGACAATCTACAAGATAACCCACCAGACAACCCACAACGAGACAACCCTCAACAATACAACCAACCAGACAATCTACAACAATCCAATCTACCAGACAATCTACAACAGTTACGGCAAAATTTTAAAACAGAATCAGTCGTTGATCTTGGACACAATAAAATTGATATTAAAAAAACAATTATCCATTTAGAGGAGTATTCATCAACTATTCTTATAGATAAAATCATTGATATTAAATTATTGTCAATAGATATACCTAACTGTGATTATATTATAACAGAATCATGTAATGAATTTATATTTGTTGAAAATTTTTCAGATAATGGTAAAGAATTGTATTCTGAACCTTACCATATAAAAATTATACCAGGAAATTATACATCTGAACAATTAATGTTGTCTTTAGAAGATTCTATTAACTCTGTGTCTTCTAATAATTATAATTGTAGGACAAACATTATTAACAATAAAACGTGTATTTTAAATAATGATGGTAACTTTGATATCATGGATTGTTCTTTGTTAAGTACATTGGGTTTTAATGGGACAACTATTTTGAAATCACAAAATCAATACATTTCTGATAACCCAATTAAACTTGTTAAAAAACGTTTTATAACATTAACGATCTATATTAATGAATCTGATATAATTTTTAAAGAAAGAGTGTATCTTGATCATAAAAATGATACGTATACACATAAAGTGCTGAATTTGCAACATAAATTCAACAAGTCAGTGTATATTAATGATATCATAATAGATTTAGATGGTTATAATTGTAGAAATTATGATTACTCCGTTGAATTAGAGTTATCACAGTATGTAATTTAATTTAAAAAATTGAATTTTTAACAGAACAGGGCTTAATATAATTTTTCATTATTGTTTTTATTTTGTTTTATAAATACAACAAATGAAACTACTATACAATGCAATTATTATAGCACTTATTTTATGCGCATTATCGTACACATTGTACAGATTTTGTAAAAACAAAGAACATTTTACATTCGTATCTATTCCTAACACACATATTTCTCCTGTTACAGATACTAGAACAGATTTTGTTTTTTACCCAAAAGGTTTGAAGGGCGCTGTACCAGTGGGTTACAATGGAGATTATCTTGATGAAATGTATGTTTTACGTAAAACGACGGAACCTGAACGACTAGAAAAATCTATTATTGGTCAATCAGAAATACCACATAATAAATGTAATCAACAGACTTTCTATGAATTCTAAAAAAATATTTTATTTATGTAAAGTAATTAATTAAATGGATGGTGGAATTCTATTAAGTATCACAATTGTTATATTATTATTATACTTCCTAGTAACTGAAATAAAACATGATACAAAAAAAAAAGACAACAAACAAATAGAACAAGAAATTGATATAAAATTTTCGCCTAAAAAGGTTCTTATAAAAAATAATAATGGTCTTTATATGTGTTTAGATCATTTAAGTCGTTTTATTTATCTTAGTGATAAAAAAAATGAAGCAGAAGTGTTCTTATTAGAATACCTTGAAAAACCAACAAAACAACATGACGACGGAACCCCTGTTAAAAAACGGTTTTTTAAAGACAAAATAACTTTAAAATGCGCTGATGGTTACTACCTTGGTTTAAAATATACAGCATTTCCAAATGAAATTTATGATGTTAGTGCTGTAAGCAATGATAAAAACAATTCAAATATACTTCACATTAAGAATAATAAAAATACTGGTAACTATTTACACATTATATTCTATAATGGACATTTTTTAAATGTCGATGAAGATAATTATCTTTTTTCATCAAAAAATCCAAATAACGTGCTATTATTTGAGTTCAAAATACAATTGGATAAAAAATAATTTGGAAGCGTTTAAATCTTTTTTATTATATCTTTACAACAAACTATACAAGCGTGATGAACGAGAAAATTATAAATATCCCTATAAAAATTATAAAAGAAATAGATCATTCTGCTGTAGATTTCATCGAAAATAGTATTAACCATGACAATCTGTATGACACAATCAAAGGATCATCTACGACTTCACAAGAAGAATTAGTTGATATAGGAGAAGACTTTACAACAAATTTAAAAAAGCTTATGAGTACCCCTGTAGCTGTACCGGTACCAGTAGCCGTACCACCATTGCAAATACAATCACATAATGTACCTATTGCATTGAAAAAAGTTACTAGAGGTCTTTCAAAAATTTCTCGAGTTTAAATTGTTTTTTTAATTTATAATTAATATTAAATTAAAAATGGAAGAGACTGGTAACACTATAGTGGAAGCTAAAAATTTATATATGCAACAGTTGTGTGAATTATTGTCACCATTATTGTATCAAGGTATCAAATCGATCTTTGATACTTGTAAAGAAAACAACAATAAAAAGGTATTAAAAACTTTTCAAGAAAAGTTGTGTTCAGTTATTAAATGGAATCAAACAATTATTGACAAAGAATATTCTAGAATAGTTTCCGATTCTGATTGTACATGGTTATCAAAATTAATAGAAGCAGTGTTTATATCACATGTCAAAGTTTTATCAAGTGTTACCATGAAGAGTAATAGTTCTATTAATTTAAAAATTCCTGATACTAAAAATTTTATACATAAATGTTATATAGAATGTGCAAGATATTTCTATGTAGACCCATCTTTAATTGATGATAGAGAAATGTATTTGAATTATGTTGAAATACAACGAAACATTAAAAGAAGTAATTTAGCTATTTCTAATAGTATCGAAAAAACTATTAGAGACTTAATACCAATTCAAGAAATATTAGAAAGCTATTTAAATCAAATAGAAGAACCTTCTACGTTTGTACCTCTTGTTGACACTGGTAACCAAGAACATTTTGGTGATATAGAAAATAATGATGATAATGACGATGGTGATAGTAATAGTAATGACAATGACGATAGTAATGTAGCTGATAGTAGTTCTATAAGAGAAAACAATGATGACAATAATAGTGATAATGCTATTGAAAACAAATTATTTATGGAAGATCCTGATAACTCTTCTGGTACCAATAATAATAGACCAAATTTAGATATTGTTGATGGTGATAATATAACTGATGTGCGACACCAGACTACAGGTTATAATTCGGATGGTTCTGATGAAGTAAAAAATATTGTAATCCCGTCAAAAACACACGCCGAAAACAATGATTCTCCTTTCTTTAGTGACAGTGAATGAAAGTAATAATGTTTAAAAAATTAAAATGTATTAATTCATAATGAATATTCTATATGATATTTATCATGTTTTTTTTCCGATAAAATTATCATATTTTGATATTCACACCACAAAAAATGACGACATTCTTGTAGTAGTATCTGATCAAAATTATATCTTAATTGAAGATATAATGTATTCTATTAATTTGAAAAATGGACAAAGACATTTTGTTGATGGTTTAGTTATAACAGATGATGACAGAATATATGGTAGTTTTATACCATCTAAATTAATAAGTTCTGATATAAAAAGATATGATTTTTTTACAAAATCATCCAACCCGAATGATATAAAATTTTATATAAAAGACTTATCTATTTCTCCTGTAAGTATTTGGACACAAATTAGCAATTTATTACAGTTACATGTGTTAGATTTAGAAGATTATAAATTTTCGAAATTTATTAGTGGTAAAGCACCTGATTATATATTTTTACCATTTTCAAAAGTGTCAATAGATTTTATTATGGAAAATTTCAAAGGACTATTAAATAGTTCGTATATTAATAATACAAATAGTGATAATTATCTTGTAATTGATACAAAACGGTCAAAAGTATTGGCATATAAATACAAACAACATGAAGATTTTACAATTTGCCACCCAGATAAATGGGTAAATTCGCCTAGATAATTTTTTATTTTTATTTCTTAAAAGACAAAACAATGACAGACAGCATTTTTTTGTCTTTAAAAGGTTCTTATTTAGTAATTCCAGTCTTAGTAGTGTTTTCAGTTATTGTAACGTTTATTGATTCAAAAATTTCCAAGAAAGACTTACCAGGTAATACCTATTTAAAAGTAGGTCTTTTATCTGCTATTATTGGTATGATATGTGTATATATTAACACATTGAAGGGGCATATCCAAGAAGAAGTATTAACTGGTGCTGCACCATTTTAACTAGGTTTAATATCAAATTTACGAATGTTATCATTGTTGTAATGAACCAACATTATAACATTCGTAAATTTGATATTAAAAAAATGTATAAATATGCTATAGTATTAATATTTGACAAAAAAATGGTTAGTAACCATGTTCTTATTAATGACATACTCGAGAATAAAGATATCAGGTGTGGAACAACTATAATGCACAATTATGAACCTAGTATAATAAAAGAAGTTATTGAAAAACAAGACAAAGCTCGACATGAAAACTTGTCAAACCGAGATAGTTACTTAATTATAGAAAACTGTATACTTGATAGACAAGTGTTAAATAACGATCGTCAACTTATGACAGTACTTTACAGTGGTGTTCGTTATAAACTATTACGTATCATAACTATGCAAACACCTATTGTAATTCATAAAAAATATAATATAGATTATACTTTCATATTTAAAAACGAATATTATAGAGACCGCGAACTAATTTATACAAAATATGCAAATATGTTTAGAACATTTGAAGAATTTGAAGTTATTTTAGATAGTTGTACAACACAAGACTATAACTGTTTGGTCATAGATAATACAACGCCTAGTAATAACTTAGAAGATCAAGTATTCTATTACAAAGTAAGTGTAAGTCTGTGATATTTGTTCGTTTATAATATTATATTATAATAAGGTTACTATTTTAGATGTCGCGAAATGAAGACAAAGTATTTAATTTGAGAAAATTTGATATTAAAAAAATTAAAAAAAACAGCATTGTAGTAATGCTCGGGAAAAGAATGTCGGGAAAAAGTGTTCTTATTAAAGATGTATTATACCATAATAGAGATATCCCATTAGGAACAATCATATCAGGAACAGATCATGTTGTACATTATTACGACAAATTTGTTCCAAGTATGTTAATTTATAAAAAGTATGAACCTGTTATTATAGAAAGGGTTTTTAAAAGACAAGAAAAAGCTCTACAAGATAACTGGTCTAATCCAAATGCTTTTTTACTGATGGACGATTGTTTACAAGATGCTCGTCAGTTCACAAAAGATCCAAGAATTGGAGAAATATTTTATAATGGTAGACATTATCAAATATTATATATCCTTGCTATGCAATCTCCTATGGGGATTCCTCCAGCATTTAGAACAAATATAGACTTCACGTTCATTTTTAAGAACGGTAACGGCCAAGACCGCGACAAAATTTATAAAAATTATGCAAATATGTTTAGATCATTTGAAGAATTTACAATTATTCTAGATAACTGTACAGAAGACTATAACTGTTTGGTCATAGATAACACAACATCTAGTAACAAATTAGAAGATCAAGTGTTCTATTATAAAGCAAGTATGCACCCAGATTTTAAAATGTGTAGTAACCATGTATGGTCTTTGAGTAATGAAAGATATGCAAATGTATCACATACCAATAACAATATTATTGTTCCTACAAAAAAAGGAAAAATTACTATAA
>Ga0209841_1000285_pt1 | contig 11504 bp, 12 predicted proteins | sample GWRWT4_30Apr14_FD_187185 | JGI IMG/M metagenome (GOLD analysis project Ga0209841, IMG submission 187185) | Sand microcosm microbial communities from a hyporheic zone in Columbia River, Washington, USA - GW-RW T4_30-Apr-14 (SPAdes) (version 2) | ecosystem: Engineered > Artificial ecosystem > Sand...
TGTCCGTGGATTCATTGCTGCAGCGCTGTCACAAATTGTCGATACGCTGATTTTTATCACCGTTTCCTTTTACGGCGTCCGCCCAATTGCGGACCTCATGATGGGGCAGATGATCGCCAAGATTGTCCTTTCGGCGGTCATGGTTCCGCTGGTTATCGCACTTGTCGTTCGCATCGGACGCAAATTGGATGAGGTTGCCTAACCATGAGCATCGACCCGATCAATCTTGCCAAAGCGGAAACGCTTACCGAGGCCCTTCCCTACTTGCAGCGATATGCGGGCAAGACCTTTGTCGTAAAATATGGCGGCCATGCGATGGGAGATGCGGCTTTGGCGCGGGACTTTGCGGCGGATATTGTACTGCTGAAGGCTGTCGGTATCAACCCGGTCGTCGTGCATGGCGGTGGACCCCAGATCGGCGCGATGCTCAAGAAGCTTGGTGTAGAGAGCGAATTTGTCGATGGGCTGCGCGTCACTGATGCCGAAACCGCCAAGGTTGCCGAGATGGTGCTTTCCGGGGCCATCAACAAGGAACTGGTTGGCTGGATCAACGCTGCCGGTGGCCGGGCGCTGGGGATTTCGGGCAAGGATGGCGGCTTTGTAACCGCGACCAAAGTGCAGAGGACGCAGAAGGATCCAGATAGCAATATCGAGCGGAATATCGATCTAGGTTTTGTCGGCGAACCGCAAAAGGTCGACCGCAGCGTCATCGACACGATCAGCGGCGCTGGCATGATTCCGGTCATCGCGCCGATCGGCGTGGGCGAAGATGGATGCACCTATAATATCAACGCCGACACCATGGCCGGTGCGGTGGCAAGCGCTCTTGGTGCATCCCGCCTGTTCCTGTTGACCGATGTCGCGGGCGTGCTGAACAAAGCGGGGGACTTGCTAACCGATCTGGACCCCGCAGCAATTGCCGCATTGCAGACGGATGGGACAATAAGCGGCGGGATGATTCCCAAGATCGAAACCTGCGTCAATGCGGTGGAAGCAGGGGTAGATGCTGCCGTTATTTTGGACGGCCGTGCCAGCCACGCCATGCTGATCGAAATGTTTACGGACAAGGGTGCAGGTACACTGATCCACAAATAGTGTTTTAGGGTGTTGATACAGCGCGTCGCCTCGGCTAATCGCACTCATCTGTTTTCTATCGGAGAAACCCATGCTTCTCGCGCTTATTTCGATCATTGGCTATTTGATGACGATCTTGTCGACCGTCGTCATTGTACAATTCATTCTGAGTCTGCTGATCGCCTTCAATGTGGTTAGCCTGTCGAACAATATCGTGTCCTCCATCTGGGATGCGCTCAACATGATTTTGGACCCGTTTCTTAAACCAATCCGCAAGATAATGCCGGATACTGGCATGATTGATTTTTCGCCAATGGTGTTGCTGATCGGTCTGCGTATCTTGCAAATGCTGTTGATGGGCCTTGCCAATGACATTGCATCGGCGGGTATGTGAGTAGCGCCGAGATTATTGACGGCAAGGCATTTGCCGCTGCCTTACGTGGACGCATCGCTTCGACGGTGCCGGACTTTATCGCGCAAAGCGGACGCAAACCCGGGCTTGCCGTCGTTTTGGTAGGCGATGATCCCGCAAGTCAGGTCTATGTCGGGTCCAAGAAAAAGGCGACGGTCGAGGCCGGGATGGACAGTTTCGAATATCGCTTGCCCGAAGACACGGCACAGGCGGACCTCATTGCCCTTGTTGAACGGTTGAACGCCGATGACCATGTCGACGGTATACTCGTTCAATTGCCTTTGCCCCCGCATATGGATGACAAGGCAGTCATTGCCGCGCTGGATCCAGCCAAGGATGTCGACGGTTTCCATGTGGTCAACGCTGGACGGCTTGCTGTGGGCGAAGATGCCTTTGTTCCCTGCACACCCCTAGGTTGCCTGATGCTGCTCAAGGACCGGATGGGTGATTTGTCCGGCAAAAATGCGGTTGTCATCGGCCGCTCGAACATTGTGGGCAAACCGATGGCGCAGCTATTGCTCGCCGAAAATTGTACTGTGACCATCGCGCACAGCCGGACGCAGGATCTGGCCGATGTGGTCCGCCGCGCCGACATCATTGTCGCAGCAGTAGGCCGTGCGGAAATGGTCAAGGGCGACTGGATCAAGGATGGCGCGGTTGTCATTGACGTCGGTATCAACCGGCTGGCACCTGCCGAGGGTGAAACCAAGGGCCGTTTGGTCGGTGATGTTGCCTTTGGCGAAGCAGTGGCGCATTCTGCCGCCATAACTCCAGTTCCAGGAGGGGTTGGACCGATGACTATCGCCTGCTTGTTACGTAACACACTTGTGGCAGCGCACCGCCGTGCAGGCCTCGCCCACCCACAGGGTTTTTAACGCGATGAAATGGCTTGGCGTAATTGGTACGGTCATGTGGACCCTATCGGCCTGTGCCGGCGGACCACAGGCGCCCGCGGGGTTCGAACCGCGCATCGCCAATCCAAGCGCCATCATTTCTGCCGAAATAGCCTTTGCCCGTCTGGCGCAGGAAAAGGGCCAGTGGACAGCCTTCCGCGAAACAGCGGCGAAGGATGCCGTGATGTTCGACCCGCAGCCGGAACTGGCGCAAGCCTGGCTCAAGGGCCGCGCAGACCCGCCTGCTGCGGTCAAGTGGCAAGCGCATAAGGCATTCATGTCATGTGACGGAAAAACCGGTGCAACCACCGGTGCGTGGCAGCGTCCGAACGGCACATCTGGCTATTTCACCACCATATGGCAGTTCATTCAGAAGAATGAACGCGGCGATGGCGAATGGAAATGGGTGGTCGATCATGGCGATGCGCTGTCGACGCCCCGCGCGCCCAAGGAAATGATCGAAACCAAAGTGGCAAGTTGCAAAGGCAAGTCCCCGGCTCTGTTGCAGGCCCCCGCCGAAGGCGCGCAGATGAAGACAGGCTTGTCGCGCGACCAGTCGCTCAGCTATACTTGGGTCGTACAGCCTGACGGCAGCCGGACGGTTGAGGTGAAGCTTTGGAACGGGCAGGCGTCTGAGACCGTCATATTGGACCAGGTCGCAGTACCCAAATGATCGACCTTTTCCTCTCTGCATTCATTACCTTTTTTGTCGTCATCGACCCACCTGGTTGCGCGCCGATTTACGCCAGCCTGACCAAGGGTGCCAGCGCCGCGCAGCGCCGCAACATGGCGCTTCGTGCGATATTTGTGGCTTCGCTGATCTTGCTCGTGTTCGCGCTGTTTGGCGAAGAATTGCTGGCAGCGCTACATATTGAGCTGAACAGTTTCCGTATCGCAGGTGGCATCATGCTGTTCCTGATTGCCATCGACATGGTATTTGAAAAGCGCACCGAACGGCGCGAAGAACGTGCGCAAAAGATTATCGACACGCCCGAAATCGAGGATGTTTCGGTATTCCCGATGGCCATGCCGATGATTGCAGGGCCGGGTTCAATTGCTTCGGTCATGCTATTGATGTCCCAGAATGAAGGGCTCGACCGGGCTGGCATTATTTTGTCCGCATTGTTCGCGGTTCTGGCGCTGACGTTGCTGGCATTGCTGGCCGCCGGGCCATTGATGAGGGTTTTAGGCGCACAGACAGAGGCGGTGATTACCCGTCTATTGGGCGTATTGCTGGCCGCATTGGCCGCACAATTTGTCATAGATGGTTTGCGCGAAAGCTTTTTGTAACAAACTCTTCCGGCAGCTACTGTAAAGTAACCCGATCATCCGAGCCATCATGCCGTCCGAAAAACTGCATCAATTGCACGATCAAATCGGCGCGCATCGATAGGCCCCGCGCCTCCAGCAAGGCCTGCTTTGCGGCAAAATCAAAGGGCGCAATTTGCGAGATGGCATTGACCAGCGAATAATCGTCCAACTGGCCCACTGCGGCCCAATCGACGGCATATCCCTGAATATCCGCAAAGCGCCTTGATTCGATTTCAAGCGAAGCGCGCTCGGCAATTGACAGAGCGTCCGACGCCTCGTCTTCCTCCCAAAGAACGGCCTCCACTTGCCGAAAACTGGTGGTTATATCCAGCTCCTTGCGGATCGAAAAACGCTGGAGACCTTCCAATATGATATTGTAACGGCCGTCTTCCATCGCTTCTACATCACCGATCCGGCCTAAACAGCCGACTTCGAATAATTCAGCACCTTGTCCTTTGGGCTGGACCATGCCGATCATCCGGTCACGTGCTAGTGAGTCCCCGACAAGATCGCGATAACGTTGCTCGAATATATGCAAAGGCAACTGCATACCCGGAAATAGGATCGCCCCGGGCAAGGGAAAGATAGAGATACGGCGGATGGTCATCCGAACAAAACAGCCGATAATTTACGGCGAGTGGCCGAAACCCATGGATCTTCCAACCCGATCATTGAAAAAATTTCGAGCAGCCGTGCCTTTGCCGCTCCGTCATTCCATGTACGGTCGGTGGAAATGCTGTGTAGCAAGGCGTCCGCGGCCTCGTCCCGATATCCAGCCGCCATGGACGCGTTGGCGAGCTCAATCCGCTTGGCATGATCGTCCGGGTGCGCTGCGACGGCGGCTCTCAATGCCTCCAGTTCATCCGGCGCGACAGCGGCTGCGGCTATGCTCAATACCGAATTTGCCCGCACCAAGGCGGCGTCATCTTTCTGCTCTGGGGTCAAGCTATCAAATATAGCCTGCGCCTCATCTGCGCGGCCCAATGCGACCAGTGCGCGAATCAAGCCCGACAAAGCATCAGGATGCTCGGGTGCGATACCGAGGGCGTCGATAAACAGACCATAAGCCTGTTCTGCGCCACCATGATCCAGCAATTCTTCGCCCGCGTCGAGCAATGGCGCGATTTGCGCCGCAGGGTCTTGCGCAGCGTCGCCCCCTTTGACGGGCAGTTTTTCCAAAATCTGGTCCAGCATTTGCGTTAACTGTGGCTCTGTGCGGGCCGGGGTCAGGTCGGCCACAGGCTGCCCTTGATAAATGGCGTAGACGGTGGGGATTGATCGCACTTGAAATTGCGCAGCGATAAATTTATTCTCGTCGACATTCACTTTGGCCAGAACGACACCACGGTCGGCATAATCGGCTGACACTTTTTCCAGCACTGGCGTCAACTGTTTGCACGGCCCGCACCATTCGGCCCAGAAATCAAGTATAACGAGCTTGTCCATTGAAGGTGTAACCACCTGTTCGCGGAATTGCTCTACAGCTTTTTGTTCTTCGGTGGTCAGGCCCATCGTCGCCAACGTTCTTCTCCATACTTTTCAGGCGGAATCGGTATAGCCCTATGCGCGCAAAGTCGCGCCCGTTACAAGACAGGCAATCACCCATTTGCATAAAAAGCAAATAATTGGGGGTTGCGGGACCAAAACCCCCATGCTAACGGCGCGCCTCACCTGTCGGGGAATCACTTGTCCCGACCGCCAGAGCGGGCGTAGCTCAGGGGTAGAGCACAACCTTGCCAAGGTTGGGGTCGAGGGTTCGAATCCCTTCGCCCGCTCCAGATTTCCAAAGATTTTTCGAATGAAAAGGCCGTTCAGGCCCCGCGCAACATTGTGCTTTTGGCCAAGCGATAGACGAGGCCGGGCAGGCCTTTATAATTGGCGCGGTGGTAAGCGGAATCCGGTGCGAGTTCGGCGCTGAGGCGGCGGTGCGCTTCGCCCAGTGCATGATAGGGTACACTGGGTAAAAGATGGTGTAATGCATGATAACGCAGTCCAACCGGAGCCCAGAGCGCGGGAAGAAATGCGGGCGGCGGGACGTTGACGCTATCCAGGAATTGCGCCGTGACGCTCAACGGTTCGCCATCATTTTCCCACAGATGGGCAACCAATGTGCGAATTTGGTTCAGCACAGCAACGGCGGACACGATGATCAGAAATATTACAAAAGCTTCGAGCGGGATAAAACCTGTCAATACACCTGCTAGCAAGGTGATGGCCCAAAGACTGGCTGCTGCTTCTTGCCAAATCCAGTTGCGTCGCGCTTCACCTTCGGCCGGGCGGCGACGAAATTCGGGGTTTATGACAAGGCCGGAGTAACGTTCCACCACCAGTTTGCGAAGAGGCGGGATTACCAGCGACAAGGGCGCCAGCACCGCGTTGCGAAACAACAGAGCAAAGGGTGCGAGGATAGATACAAGGATGAAAACTGGCAGAGTCCAGGGTTTCATGAGGGCCAGTGGAAGATATTCGGGGTCTTGATCTGTTCCGTAACGGGTGCGGGCATGGTGGAGATTGTGGACCCCCTCATACATGTATGAGGGTACCAACAGCGGTACACCAATCACTGCGTTAAATCCAAAACGGAACCCAGGAACCGACGAATGTTTCATATGGGACACTTCATGGATAAAGCCCCCGGCGCGGTAAAGCGCCAGAACCGATATGAAGCCTGCCCCCAATTTCAACCAAAGCGCGCTGGCCAAAATTGCAACGACAAGCCCTGCGTATCCAAGCAAAGCCGAAAACAGGAAATCCGACCAGAAAATTCTCGGATTGGCAGTCCCCAAATCGCGGGTAAGTTCGGCCACAGCGCGCAACATCGTCTTGTCATCGGCTATGTTTTTCAGCCGTTCCGCCCGTGCGGCTACATTATCGCCGGAGGAGGTATCGCGCGCCGTTCCGGCCGTGGTGAAGGTCATATTTGTCATTTCAATATTTTCGCTTAGCCGATTATCTGTCCCCAAATAAGCATCACTCATGGCGATATCATGGCAAAAAAGGCCAATTGTGGCCCGGAAATTTCGCTGACGGTTATTTATGCAAACGATTGTTGTGTTTTTCCGGGAGGCGCGATAGGGACGGCACAGAAGAGAGGGGGCAGCGGCGCCAGATGTCGATTTCAGCACAAATTGTGTATCAGGAGCATGATAGGCAACTTTCACGCTGGACTTCGGAACATGTTGCAAAAATAGCCAACATTCCGATTCCGCAAGCCCCTGTGATCACGCCGAGCGACGCTGTGCCTTTATTACCGGACCAGGATTTGTGGGATTTGTGGCCGTTGCAAAATCCGGATGGGTCCGTCGCCGAAATTGGGGGCGGTGAGCTCTGGATGGTGCTTTCGGCACCGCGGTTGCCCGATCCAGGATTGCGACATGATATTGCACGCACCCGACTTTTATACCGGATAGGTGAGGACTGGCGTGATTGCGGCCTGTTGTTTCCCGATGACCTGAATCCCGGCACACGGGAATGGTCAGGCTCGGCTCGATATGATCAGGATAGTGGCGAGGTCACTGCATATTTCACCGCAACCGGCCGGAAAGGTGAGGCTGGCCAAAGTTTTGAACAGCGATTGTTCCAATCGCGCGGACAACTTGATCTGTCCGGTGCACTGCCCGCAATTTCTAACTGGACGATGGCTACTCCGATTGCAGTCAATGACGGTGGGTTTTATGTTGATCTGAGCGTCGATCAAGGCGTGCCTGGCAATATCAAGGGGTTTCGTGACCCGTATTGGCTTTGTGACCCTGCCGATGGAAAGGCCTATATATTATTTACCGGGTCGCAAGCCGGGTCGACGTCCAGCCACAATGGCGTTGTTGGTTTGGCGGTCGCCTTTTCCGGACTGGGCGAAGACGGTTTCCGGCTTTTGCCTCCCATCATATCTGCTGACGGTGTCTGTAATGAAATGGAACGACCGCATTTGATTTTGAACGATGGGCAATATTATCTGTTCTGGTCATCCCAAAATTCGGTCTTTGCCCCCAACGGACCCAAGGGACCGAGCGGGCTTTACGGCATGGTCGCTCCTTCGCTAACCGGGCCATATGCGCCGTTGAATGGCACGGGCCTCGTCCTTGCTAACCCGGTGCCCGAACCGCGTCAGGCCTATTGTTGGCAAGTGCTTGATACCCTTGAAGTATATAGCTTTGTCGATCATTGGGGACTCAATGGTCGCGATATTTTTGCAGAACCCCGGTTGCAGCGTGACCAGTTCGGAGGCACAATTGCCCCCGTGCTAAAGATCGAGATTGAAGGAAACAACACACGTGTTCTGGGCCTTGCATGAGTGAGCGGCTTTATGGATGTGTCGAGGCAGGCGGGACAAAATTTGTCTTAGGAATTGCGGCGGCACCCGATGACATTCGTGAAACGGTGCAGTTCGAGACAAGGACGCCAATAGAGACGATCGGCGCAACACTACAATGGTTAAAGGACGCGCAATTCCGTCACCGGCCATTGGCCGCAATCGGCATTGCAAGCTTCGGCCCCCTCGAACTGGACCGTGAGGCGACCAATTGGGGCTATATCACCACCACCACCAAGAAAGGGTGGAGTGATTCCGATTTTGGCGCGCTAATCGGACGCGAACTTGGCTTGCCCGTTGGCTTTGATACGGATGTCAATGGTGCCGCCATTGCCGAATCCCGTTGGGGTGCCGGTCGGGGTAAGGCGGCTTGCGTATATGTGACCATCGGCACCGGTATTGGTGGCGGAGCGATTATCGATGGCAAGCCGTTACACGGCTTATCGCATCCTGAAATGGGCCATATCCGGTTACCGCGCCATCCCAATGATATCCATTTTCCGGGCATATGCGCCTTTCATGGCGACTGCCTTGAAGGTCTTGCAAGCGGTCCGGCGATTAAAGCCCGCTGGGGGGTGTCGCTATCCGCTTTGCCGTCCGATCACCCCGCACACGAAATCATTTCCTGGTACCTCGCGCAAATGGTGGTGACTTTGCAATCGATTATGGAACCCGGTTGTATCATATTGGGGGGCGGTGTGACTGGCACGCCGGGACTGCTAGGCCGGATCCGCACCAAAGCGACCGAGCTGGGCGGCGGATATTTTCGCGGACACCCCGATGAGGTGATTCTATCGCCCGGCCTTGGTGATAGGGCTGGATTGCTAGGCGGCCTTGCGTTGGCGCAGGATATGGTGAGTGTAGTCAATACGCCCTGAATTTAACTCGATTGGCGAATGACCAATTTGGGTTCCAGCACAACAGAATCGGTTTTTTCGCCCGCAATCCGACGGAATAACAAATCGACAAGATGGCCAGCGCCTGCGGCAAGATCCTGCTTGACGGTCGATAAGGTGGGAACGGTTTGGTTCGAAAAAGGAAGATCATCGTAGCCGATGACATGTACTTGACCGGGCACAGTCACCCCGTGCTCTGCAAGTGCACGCAAAGCAGTCATGGCTATTATATCGGATGCGGCGATGATAGCGTTGGGGATAGATTGGGTGTCGCCCAGCCACTTGCTGATGGCGGGATGCGCGGTTTCGGCGGTCAGATGGGCCGGCAATATGCTCAGCTTGTCCGCCAGATTGGCCGCCGACAGTGCCATGCGGCAGCCTTCGAGCCGTTCTGCAATTTCCGGCGCTACCGGATCACCAAAAAACGCAAAATTCTGGCAACCTCTTTCGATCAGGTGCCGTGTGGCAATTTCCCCGCCCTTGCGGTTGTCGGAACCGACCGAGCAGTGGATTGTATCGGGAAGGTTAGCCCCCCATGCGACCAACGGAAGATAGCGACTGGCAACTTTTTCAATCACATCGATCTGATCCGACTGTCCGATCAAAATCACCCCGTCGACCCGCCCGGAATCAACCACACGGTTCAACCAGTCAGGATCTTTCGGAATAACCCGCGACAACAGCAGGTCGTGGCCGCGCTCGGTCAAGGCATCGGCGAGATAGCCGAGCATCGTCATGAAGAAAGGGTCGGAAATATGCTGCCCGGTTTCATGGCCCAGCGGAATAAGGACACCTATGGCACCGGCACGTTTGATTCGCAGATTGCGCGCCATGACGTTGGGGCGGAAATCATGTTCGCGGGCCAGCTGCTGGATTTTTTCGCGCGTTTTTTTGGCAATCAATTGCGAATCGGCAAGGGCGCGCGACACTGTGCCGGGTGACACACCGGCCAGTCTGGCTAAATCTGTGATGTTCCGAACCCGCCCGTCGTCGCCCATTTTTACTCCTCAATCCGGGTCCACATAGTGTCAGTATTGAGAGCGATTTGTCCGCAAGGCAAGAGAGAAAGAAAATAACCGTAGCGTGCAATGCAAACGATTGTTGCATTCTGGCACCCAAGCGCTAGCATCTTTTTCAAGAAGAAGCGGAGTGTTCCGTTCGGGGAGAGGAAAATGTCCAAGGCCGCTGAAAAGCCGCATCTGTCGCTTTCGAAAATTTTGCAGATGAATCTGGGATTTCTAGGTCTGCAATTCAGTTTCGGGCTGCAGCAGGGAAATATGGCCCCGATATATTCTTATCTGGGCGCGGACGAAGCTTCGTTGCCGATCCTGCAACTGGCCGGTCCGATCACCGGCCTGGTGGTGCAACCGATAATCGGCGCGATGAGCGACCGGACCAATTCCAAATGGGGGCGGCGCACGCCCTATTTTATCATCGGCGCGATCTTGTGCTCGCTTGGCTTGCTGTTCATGCCCCTGTCGCAAAGCATTTTGATGGCAGCGAGTCTGCTCTGGATATTGGACGCAGGCAACAATATTACCATGGAACCTTATCGCGCCTATGTCAGCGACCGGCTGAATGAAGACCAGCATAATGTCGGCTTTCTGACCCAAAGTGCATTTACCGGTCTCGCCCAATGTCTTGCGCTTGGCACGCCTGCATTGCTGGTCGGGCTGTTTGGCATGAACAAGGATGCGATTGGCGCGAATAATATTCCCGATACGGTATATATTGTCTTCACGATCGGCGCGGTTCTATCGCTGTCGACGATATTATGGTCGGTCATTCGCGTACCCGAATTGCCCCTGACCGAGGTCCAGAAAGCGGAAATCGCGGCGCAGCCCAAGACTGCGTCTGCAACTTTCAAGGAAATTGGATCGGCGATTATGGAAATGCCGCGACCCATGCGCAAGCTTGGCGTCATGATGCTGTTTCAATGGTATGCCTTGGGTATCTACTGGACCTATGTCACATATTCGATTGCCCGATCCGTCTACAATACCAGCGAACCTGTCAGCGACGGGTTTCGCAGCGCGGTTCTTACCAACGGTACAATGGCGGCTTTTTATAATGCCGTGGCATTTGTTTCGGCCCTGGTGATGATGCCTTTGATCCGGAAAATGGGCGCCCGTAAGGTCCATGCTTTCGCATTGGTGGCGGGCGGCCTTGGCATGATGGCGATTCCGTACATGACAGAGACGGCGATGTTGTTCCCGGCTGCTATTGGTGTCGGCATTTGCTGGGGCAGCATCATGGGCACGCCTTATGTCATGCTGGCAAGTTGCATCCCGCCACGCCGGACAGGTGTATATATGGGCATATTCAACATGATGATCGTCATCCCGATGCTGATCAGCGGGCTCACCTTTGGCTGGATTTACAATGCTGTGCTGGGCAGTGATTCGCGCAATGCGATCAGCGTAGCGGGGTTATTGCTGATTGCGGCTGCAGTTACGATGATCTGGGTCAGGGACCGGCAACCGTTGGCCAGCACGGCCTGATCGGCATTCAATCATCATGCGCAAGCTGTTGCAAAAATGCTATATATTTCAAATATTGCCACGCCAATGCAATCGGTTGCAAAAAAGGTATTGCAAACGATTGCGAAA
>Ga0209841_1000286_pt1 | contig 11466 bp, 10 predicted proteins | sample GWRWT4_30Apr14_FD_187185 | JGI IMG/M metagenome (GOLD analysis project Ga0209841, IMG submission 187185) | Sand microcosm microbial communities from a hyporheic zone in Columbia River, Washington, USA - GW-RW T4_30-Apr-14 (SPAdes) (version 2) | ecosystem: Engineered > Artificial ecosystem > Sand...
CAGGACCAGCAGGATCCTGGCCACGTGGTGCTGAAAAAGGGGGATTTTGGTCATGGTGTGCTCCTTGCACCCATGTGGTGGCAATCCGCTTGCCTGCAAGTGTTCAAAAACCCGCTGCCCTTGAATGCGTCTTAACGCAATCTTGATGCGCAGCACTGAAAGCTTACCTCCATCTTGATGCGTTCGTTTCTACGATTCAGCCATCTCATCAAGGAGAGCTTTCATGGACTTCGTTTTTCTAGCGCTCACCGCTGCATTCTGGCTCGTGCTGGCCGGCATGGCAGTGGGTTGCGCCAAGCTTGGAGGGCCCGCCAAATGACCTGGCTCTACATCCTGGGTGGCGTGGTGTCGGTGGGCCTGCTGGTCTACCTGTTGGCCGCATTGCTGCAACCGGAGAAGTTTTCATGAACACGCAAGCCTGGTTACTCCTGGCGGCCTTCAGCACCGTGCTGTTGCTGTTGGCCCTGCCCACGGGGCGCTACATCGCCAATGTGATGGAAGGCAAGCTTCGTTTCACGGGACGGGTTGAAAATGGCTTGTTCCGCCTTTGCGGCATCAAGGCCGACACCGAGATGGGCTGGTTGCCATATGCGCTGGCCATCCTGTTGTTCAACGCTCTTGGCGTGCTCGCGGTCTATGCATTGCAGCGCCTGCAGGTGTGGCTGCCGCTGAACCCGCAGGCCATGGGCAATGTCTCGCCTGATTCGTCGTTCAACACAGCGGTGAGCTTTGTGACCAACACCAATTGGCAGGGCTACAGCGGTGAACAGACCATGGGCTACCTGACCCAGATGCTGGGCCTGGCCGTGCAGAACTTCCTGTCGGCGGCCACCGGCATCGTGGTCGTCATCGCATTGATCCGCGGCTTTGCGCGCCACTCCGCCAAGAGTATCGGCAATGCCTGGGTTGATTTGACGCGCGTCACGCTGTGGATCCTGGTGCCCATCTCGTTTTTGTACGGCGTGTTCCTGGTGCAGCAGGGCGTGGTGCAAAACTTTGACGCCTACAAGGATGTGCAGACCTTGGAGGTCGTCAAGTTTCAAACACCCGCGCCTGGGCCAGATGGTCAGCCACTGAAGGACGCCCAGGGGGCACCAGTGATGCAGGACCAGAGCACAGACAAGCAAACGCTCGCCATGGGGCCGGTGGCTTCGCAAGAGGCCATCAAGATGCTGGGCACCAATGGCGGAGGCTTCTTCAACGCCAATTCGGCACACCCTTTCGAGAACCCAACCGCGTTGACGAACTTCGTGCAGATGCTGTCGATCTTCCTGATCCCGGCAGCGCTGTGCTTCACGTTCGGCCACCTGGTTCAGGACAGACGTCAGGGGTGGGCGGTCCTGGTCGCGATGTCACTGTTGTTCGTGGCGGGCGCCATCGGGGCCATGAGCTTTGAACAGCAAGGCAACCCACGGATTGCAGCGCTGGGCGTTGACCAAAATGCCAGCCTGACCCAGTCGGGCGGCAACATGGAAGGCAAGGAGACTCGTTTTGGCATCGCCAACTCGGCGCTGTTTGCCACCATCACGACCGATGCGTCTTGCGGCGCGGTCAACGCCATGCACGACTCCTTCACCCCGCTGGGTGGCATGGTGCCTTTGGTGAACATGCAACTGGGTGAGGTCGTCTTTGGTGGTGTTGGCACCGGGCTTTACGGCATGTTGGTGTTCGCCATCCTGGCCGTGTTCATCGCCGGTTTGATGATTGGGCGCACGCCCGAGTACCTGGGCAAGAAGATCGAGGCCCACGAGATGAAGATGAGCTCCATCGCCATCCTCGTCACGCCGCTGCTGGTCTTGCTGGGCACGGCCGTGGCCGTGATGAGCGATGCCGGACGCGCTGGCATCGCCAACCCGGGCGCGCATGGGTTCTCGGAGATCCTGTACGCCTTGACATCGGCAGGCAACAACAACGGCAGCGCATTCGCCGGGCTGTCGGCCAACACGCCGTTCTACAACGTGCTGCTGGCCGTGGCCATGTGGTTTGGCCGCTTCGGGGTGATCGTGCCGGTGCTGGCCATGGCCGGCTCGCTGGCGGCCAAGAAGCGCATCGCCGCCACCAGCGGCACGATGCCGACGCATGGCCCGCTCTTTGTGGTGCTGCTGGTTGGCACGGTGTTGCTGGTCGGCCTGCTGAACTATGTCCCCGCCCTGGCTTTGGGTCCTGTGATTGAGCACTTGGTGCTCTGGAAGTGAGTGAAACATGACTCGCCAAACCTTTACCCTCTTTGACGCCGCACTGCTCAAGCCAGCCGTCGCGGACGCCTTCAAAAAGCTGGATCCCCGTGTCCAATGGCGCAACCCGGTGATGTTCGTCGTCTACGTCGGCAGCATCATCACCTCGGGGCTCTTCTTTCAGGCCTTGGGTGGCCAGGGCGAGGCGCCCGCAGGCTTCGTTCTGGCGGTGGCCCTGTGGCTGTGGTTCACGGTGCTGTTCGCCAACTTCGCCGAGGCCATGGCCGAGGGCCGCAGCAAGGCCCAAGCCGCCTCGCTGCGCAGCCTCAAGAAGGAGACCTGGGCCAAGAAATTGGAAGAGCCTCGCCAGGGGGCCCAATGGCACCCGATTGAATCTCAGGACCTCCGCAAGGGCGATACCGTGATGGTGCTGGCAGGCGATGTGGTTCCGGCGGATGGCGAAGTGATCGAAGGCGTGGCCTCGGTGGACGAAAGCGCCATCACGGGCGAGTCCGCCCCGGTGATCCGGGAGTCCGGTGGCGACTTCTCGGCGGTCACCGGTGGCACACGCGTCTTGTCGGACTGGATCATTGTTCGCGTCACTGCCAACCCCGGTGAAACCTTCGTGGACCGCATGATCGCGATGGTGGAAAGTGCCAAGCGCCAGAAGACCCCCAACGAGATCGCGCTGACGATTCTGCTGGTGGCGTTGACCATCGTGTTCCTGGTGGTGACGGTCACCTTGCTGCCTTTCTCATTGTTCAGCGTTCAGGTGGCTGGCGCAGGCGCCCCCATCTCGATCACGGTGTTGATCGCACTGCTGGTGTGCCTGATCCCCACCACCATCGCGGGCTTGCTGTCGGCCATCGGCGTGGCGGGCATGAGCCGGATGATGCAGGCCAATGTGATCGCCACCTCCGGTCGCGCCGTGGAAGCCGCTGGCGATGTGGATGTGCTGCTGCTGGACAAAACCGGCACCATCACTTTGGGCAACCGGCAGGCCTCGGCCTTCTTGCCCGCACCCGGCGTGAAGGCCAATGAACTGGCCGACGCGGCCCAGTTGGCTTCGCTCGCTGACGAGACGCCAGAAGGCCGCAGCATCGTGGTGCTGGCCAAGCAGAAGTTCAACCTGCGCGAACGGGACATCCAGTCACTGAACGCCACCTTTGTGCACTTCTCGGCACAGACCCGCATGAGCGGAGTGGACCTGCCAGATACCGAGCACCAGGCGCCAAAGGTTCGCCAAGTGCGCAAAGGTGCGGCCGAGGCGATTCGCCAGCATGTCGAGGCCTTGGGTGGCACCTTCCCCGCCGCGCTGAATGCCGCCATTGACGAAGTCTCGCGCCGTGGCAGCACGCCGTTGGTCGTGGCCGATGGCCTGAAAGTGCTCGGCATCATCGAACTCAAGGACATCGTCAAGGGCGGCATCAAGGAGCGATTCGCTGAACTGCGCCGCATGGGCATCAAGACGGTGATGGTCACCGGTGACAACCGGCTCACGGCAGCGGCCATTGCTGCGGAAGCCGGCGTCGATGACTTCCTGGCCGAAGCCACGCCCGAGCAGAAGCTGGCGCTGATCCGCGAATACCAGGCCGGTGGCAAGCTGGTGGCCATGACGGGCGACGGCACCAACGATGCCCCCGCTTTGGCCCAGGCCGACGTGGCCGTGGCGATGAACTCGGGCACCCAAGCCGCCAAGGAAGCAGGCAACATGGTGGACCTGGACAGCAACCCCACCAAGCTGATCGAGGTGGTCGAGACCGGCAAGCAGATGCTGATGACGCGCGGCTCGCTCACCACCTTCAGCATCGCCAACGACATCGCCAAGTATTTCGCCATCATCCCGGCGGCTTTCGTCACCACCTACCCGCAGCTGGGCGCGCTGAACGTGATGCACCTGGGCAGCCCTTCATCGGCCATCTTGTCAGCGGTGATCTTCAATGCCCTGATCATCATTTTTCTGATTCCACTGGCGCTCAACGGCGTGCCTTATCGGGCGCTGGGTGCGGCCGCGCTGCTTCGCCGCAATCTGCTGATCTATGGCCTGGGCGGCGTGATCGTGCCCTTCATCGGCATCAAGCTGATCGATCTGTTCATCACCGCCACTGGTTTGGTTTGACCTGGAGCCCCACATGCACAACATGATTCGTCCCGCCGTGAGCCTGTTCGTCGCGCTGACCGTGGTCACCGGCGTGCTCTACCCTCTGGCCGTGACTGGTGTCGCCAAGGCGGTCTTTCCCGAGCAGGCGGCTGGCAGCTTGATCGTCAAGGACGGCAAGACCATCGGCTCCGCGCTGATCGGCCAGAGCTTCACCGATCCCCAATACTTTTGGGGCCGCCCATCGGCCACCAGCCCGATGCCTTACAACGCCAGCGGTTCCGGCGGCTCCAACCAGGGGCCGCTGAATCCCGCCTTGGTGGAGGCCATCAAAGGCCGCATCGACGCCTTGAAGGCGGTCGATCCTGGCAATGCCTTACCCGTCCCGGTTGATCTGGTCACCACGTCGGCCAGCGGCCTGGATCCCCACATCAGCGTCGCCGCTGCGCAGTACCAAGCCGCCCGCGTGGCTCGCGTGCGCGGACTTTCAACCGAGGCCGTTCATGCCGCGATCACTCGGCACAGTGAAGGTCGATGGTTGGGGCTCTTGGGTGAAGCCCGCGTGAACGTGCTCAAGCTCAACCTGGACATTGATCAGATGACGGCTCGTTGAGTGGTGTGAACACCGGCGCCTGGAAAAAGATGCATCATCATCAGCCCATGACCGATACCCGTCCCGATCCTGACCAGCTGCTGGCGCGCCTGAAGCAGGAACAAGCACAAGCTCAAAGAGGCAAGCTGAAGATTTTCTTCGGTGCCTCCGCAGGCGTCGGCAAGACCTACGCCATGCTGTCGGCCGCGCGCAGTTTGAAGCAGCAAGGCATGGGTGTGCTCATCGGCGTGATCGAGACCCACGGCCGAGCGGAGACCGAGGCATTGGTGGAGGGGCTGGATCGGCTTCCCCTCAGGGAGGTTCTTCACAAAGGCCGAACACTCAAAGAGTTTGACCTCGACGGTGCGCTGAAGCACAAGCCCCAACTCATTCTTGTCGATGAACTGGCGCACTCCAACGCGCCTGGCTCGCGCCACCCCAAGCGTTGGCAGGATGTGGAAGAGCTGTTGGACGCGGGCATCGACGTCTGGTCGACCATGAACGTGCAGCACCTGGAAAGCCTCAATGACGTCATCACCGGCATCACCGGCGTGCGCGTGTGGGAGACCGTGCCCGACCGCGTCTTTGACGAAACGGACGAAGTCGTCATCGTTGACCTGCCGCCCGACGAGTTGCTCAAGCGCTTGAAGGAAGGCAAGGTCTACTTGCCGCAACAGGCGGAGCGCGCGGTGCGCAATTTCTTTCGCAAAGGCAACCTCATCGCCCTGCGGGAGCTGGCGCTACGGCGCACCGCCGACCGGGTCGATGATGAAATGCTGCAATACCGCAGCACCTTGTCGGCCAAGCCGGTCTGGCAAACGCGCGAGTCTTTGCTGGTGTGCATCGGCCCAGGCGAGCGCTCCGAGAAACTGGTGCGGGGCGCCGCCCGCATGGCCGCTCAGCTGGACGTGCCCTGGCACTGCATCTACGTTGAAACCCCCAAGCTACAGCGACTTCCAGACGCGGCCAGGCACAGGATCATGCGGGTGCTGAAGCTTGCTCAGGATGCCGGCGCGACGACCGCCACCTTGGCAGGCAACGCCATGGCCAGAACGATTGTCAAGTACGCGCATGAGCACAACCTGTCCAGGGTCGTATTAGGTCGCAGCACCGGCCGGAAGAAGTCCCATTGGCGCCCCATCCTGGCGGATGCCGTCGGGGCACTGGGAAACGATCTTGACGTGATTCAGATCGCGCTGCCAGCCAGCGAGCGAGATGACCGCAGGCCCGCTCCGATGCATGGAACCGGCGAAAACACCGCCATGCTCTCAAAGGAGTGGCGCGCTTACCTGTGGAGCGCGGCGACATGCGTGTTCGTTGCCTGCTTGATGGCGCCGCTGCACTCAGTGCTGGACATCGCCAACATCGTCATGCTGTTCCTGCTGGCCGTCGTCTTTGTGGCCGTCAGGTTCGGACGGGGCCCAGCCGTGATGGCCGCCTTCCTGAGCGTGGGCGCTTTCGACTTCTTCCATGTGGCGCCACGGTTTGCTTTCAGCGTCAGCGACGCCCAATATTTGCTGACCTTTGCGGTGATGCTGGTCGTGGCTTTGGTGATTGGTCAATTGACCGCCGGGTTGAAGTTTCAGGCACGGGTGGCCACCTTGCGTGAAGAGCGGGTCAGTGCCTTGTACAAGATGTCTCGGGACCTGTCGGGCGCATTGATGACCGAGCAGATCGCCGAGATTGCCGCCCGGTTTCTGCGCTCTGAATTCGAAGCCAAATCGGCCATCATGGTGAGCGACCTGCAAAGCCGCGTCATGCCCGCGTTGCCGCAGCCCGACCTGCCCGTGGGCATTGACCCGGGCATCGCGCAATGGGCTTTCGACCATGCCGAGACGGCAGGCCATGGCACCGACACGCTGCCGGGATCGCCGTTGCTCTACGTGCCGCTCAAGGCACCGATGCGCGTTCGCGGCATCCTGGTGCTTGAGCCCAAGAACCCCGAGCGGCTCATCGGCCCTGAGCAGCGCCGCTTGCTCGACACCTGCGCTTCGCTGCTCGCGATCTCGTTGGAGCGCGTGCACTACGTCGATGTGGCTCAGAGCACCACCGTTCAGATGGAGTCTGAACGCCTGCGCCACTCGCTGTTGGCCGCCATTTCACACGATCTGCGCACCCCTCTTGCGGCACTGGTGGGCATGGCGGACACCTTGGCCTTGAGCCGCAAACCGGATGATCCGCAAGGCGAAATGTTGGTCTCCATTCGCGAGTCGGCGTTGAGGATGAACGCCCAGGTCAACAACCTGCTCGACATGGCCCGCCTTCAATCCGGCCAAGTGCACTTGAACCTCCAATGGCAAGCGCTGGAAGAGCTGGTGGGCAGCGCTTTGCGTGCCATGACGGGCACTTTGGAGCCAGGGCGAGTCCGGGTGGCATTGCCGGAGGATTTGCCCTTGCTGCGCCTTGATGCGGTATTGTTTGAGCGGGTGCTGTGCAACCTGCTGGAGAACGCCGTGAAGTACACCCCCGTGGGCAGCCCCATCGAGATTGGCGCATCTGCATCAAGCGACAGGGTGCGGCTGACCGTCTCTGACCGAGGCCCTGGCTTGCCCAAAGGCCGGGAAGCCGCCATCTTCGAGATGTTCGAGCGTGGCAGCAAGGAAGGCGCCACACCAGGCGTGGGTTTGGGCCTGGCCATTTGCCGCGCCATCGTCGAAGCCCACAGCGGCACCATCCACGGCGAAACCAGACCCCAAGGTGGCGCTCAGTTCACCATCGAGTTGCCACGCGGCACGCCGCCTTCCATCGACGACATTGAAGACGTCGCAGAAACCTGAAAGGGGCATGGTCATGAGTGTGTCGGCCCCAAGGGTGTTGTTGATCGAGGACGAGGACAAGATCCGCCGATTTGTTCGCCTTGCACTGGAGCGCGACGGGTTCGAAGTCCATGAGGCGGCCAACCTCGAACGCGGGCTGATCGAAGCCGGCACGCGCAGACCAGACCTGGTGGTGCTTGACCTGGGGCTGCCCGATGGCGACGGCCTGGACCTGATCCGCGACCTGCGCGCCTGGTCGGATGTGCCGGTGCTGGTGCTGTCGGCCCGCACCACCGAACAGGACAAGGTGGGCGCGTTGGACGCTGGCGCCGACGACTACCTGGTCAAACCCTTCAGTGCCGTCGAACTGGTGGCCCGGGTGCGTGCCCACCTGCGGCGCCGCGCCAGTGGCATGACCGATGGCAGCACCGTCATCGAGTTCTCAGATGTCAAGATTGACCTGGCACGCCGAACCGTCGAGCGCGGTGGTCAGGCCTTGCACCTGACGCCGAACGAGTACCGCTTGTTGACGCACCTCACCGGGCACCCTCACTGCGTGCTCACGCACCGACAAATTCTGACCGCCGTGTGGGGTTCGAGCCATGCCGAGGACACCCACTACCTTCGCGTCTACATGGTCCAGCTGCGCAAAAAGATCGAAGCTGATTCATCACGTCCGCGGCATCTGATCACCGAGACGGGCGTGGGGTATCGGTTCGTACCCTAGATTTCGTGTCGGAATTGTCGAATTGGCAACCTGGGGCTGACACACGCTCAGGGCAAGGGGATTTCATCCGAATAGAGGCGAACACATCAAGAATTCAGGACGCACATCGGACAACCAAGCATGAGCGAGAGCAGCCTTCTGTCACCATCGCAAGGGCCACTTCGCAGCGCCAGGCCGCAGGCTCGCCTGCCTGGTGCCAGGCTCGGCGCGCTGCTGGTCACCAATGACCCGCACCAGCGCATTCGCATCCTGCGCTCGATGCTGTCGGCCTTGGCATTTTTCATTTGTGTCGGTCTGATTTTCTATGCCATCCGGCTGGGCATCATGGACCCGCATGAAGGGCGGACACTGGCCGCTTGCATCCTGGTGTCCAACATCGGCTTCTACATCGTGCTGCGCAGTGGCCTGAACCTGCGTTTCGCGGAGCCCTCATTGACGCTGCCCCAGATCCTGGCGGCCCTGACCTGGATCGCGGGCGCCTATGGCACCACCAATGCAGCGCATGGCGGCACCTTGATGCTTGTCGCCCTGGTGCTGGTGTTCGGCGTGTTCAACATGGACTCGCGGCGCGCGCTGGTTTCCGGCTTGTATGCGGTGTTTGCGCTGGGGTTGGTCATGGCTTACAAGGCTTGGCACGATCCCGGCCTCTATCCAGCCAAGATCGAATGGGTCTACTTCGCTTTTGTGGCCACCATCGTGCCCATGATCACCATGCTGGCCGCCCAGCTGAGCAGCATGCGCACGCGTTTGAAAGCGCAGAAAGCGGAGCTCAGCGAAGCCCTGAACCGCATCCAGGAAATGGCCATCCGTGACGAGCTCACCGGCTTGTTCAACCGCCGTCACATGCTCGACGTGCTGACGGAGCATGCCGCACTCAACAAACGGGACATGATCAATTTTTCGGTGGCCATCCTGGACCTCGATTTTTTCAAGCGCGTCAATGACACGCATGGTCATGGCGTGGGCGATGAAGTGCTGCGCAGTTTTGCCACCACGGCTCGCGCCGTGCTGCGCGAAACCGATGTGATCGCCCGGTGGGGAGGTGAGGAATTCCTGGTGCTCATGCCTGAGTTGCCACCCAGAAATCCCGAGCAAGGCTTGGAGCGCCTGCGTGATGCGCTGGCGAACCTGCCGGTCAGCGCATCAGTGCCAGAACTGCGGGTGACGTTCTCTGCTGGCATCACGGCCTATCGCCCGGACGAATCCCGCGTGGAAAACATCGAACGGGCCGACAAGGCGCTGTACGCGGCCAAGGCCGCAGGGCGCAACCGCGTCACGATCTTCTGACCAGGGTCAGCAAGGCCATCCGAACGATGGCCCGCCGGCTCAGGCGTTGATCACACCGGCCTTCGCCGCCTGTTCATCGGCGTGGTAGCTTGAGCGCACCATCGCGCCCACGGCCGCGTGGCTGAAACCCATCTTCTGCGCCTCTTGCTCAAACATCTTGAAGGTGTCCGGGTGCACATAGCGGCGCACCGGCAAATGGTGGCCGCTGGGCGCCAGGTACTGGCCGATGGTGATCATGTCGATGTCGTGCGCGCGCATGTCGCGCATCACCTGCAGGATCTCTTCGTCGGTCTCGCCCAGGCCGACCATGATGCCGCTTTTGGTGGGCACGTCGGGGTGCAGGGCCTTGAACTTCTTGAGCAGATTCAGGCTGAACTGGTAGTCGGAACCTGGGCGCGCTTCCTTGTAGAGGCGAGGCGCGGTTTCCAGGTTGTGGTTCATCACGTCGGGTGGTGCCGCCTTGAGGATCTCCAGGGCGCGGTCGTCACGGCCACGGAAATCGGGCACGAGAATCTCAATCTGCGTGGCCGGGCTGAGTTCGCGCACCTGGCGGATGCATTCCACGAAATGGGCCGCGCCGCCATCGCGCAGGTCATCGCGGTCCACGCTGGTGATGACCACGTACTTGAGCTTGAGCGCCGCGATGGTCTTGGCCAGGTTGGCGGGCTCGTCCGCGTCCAGCGGGTCGGGGCGGCCGTGTCCCACATCGCAAAACGGGCAGCGGCGCGTGCACTTGTCGCCCATGATCATGAAGGTGGCCGTGCCCTTGCCGAAGCACTCGCCGATGTTGGGGCAAGAGGCCTCTTCGCACACCGTGTGCAGCTTGTGCTCGCGCAGGATCTGCTTGATCTCGTAGAAGCGCGTGCTGGGCGAGCCGGCGCGCACGCGGATCCAGTCGGGTTTTTTCAGCACCTCGCCGATGGGCACCACCTTGATGGGGATGCGGGCCATTTTGGCCTCGGCTTTTTGCTTGATGGTGGGATCGTAGGGCGTGGATTCGGTGGCCATGCCGCCACTTTAGCCGATCAGGGCGAAAGCCAGGTGCCCAGCTTGCCGCCCAGCAAGGCCGCGGCCTCCTCCCAGGACACCTTCACCCCCAGCGAAGCCAGGTCCACCGTCTTCAAGCCCGTGTAGCCACAAGGGTTGATTCGGCTGTAGGGCGACAGGTCCATGGCCACGTTCAACGCCACCCCGTGGTAGGTGCAATGGCGGCTGACCTTGATGCCCAGCGCGGCCACCTTGCCCAGGCCCTTGAAGGGATCGCGCGGGTCGGCGGGCGCAGTCAGGGCCGCGTGGCCGGCGGGGTCGTCCAGCCGCACATAGATGCCCGGTGCGCCCGTCACGCGGTGGCCCGTCACGCCCAGCACCTCCAGCGTCTTGATGAGCGCCTGCTCCAGGCGGAACACGTATTCCTTGACGTAGATGCCCTGGCGCTTCAGATCCACCAGCGGGTAGCCCACCACCTGGCCAGGGCCGTGGTACGTGACCTGGCCACCCCGATTGGTCTGCACCACGGGGATGTGGTCAGGGCCGAGCGGGTTGAACAGCACGTGGTCGGCCTTGCCGGCCAGGCCTTGCGTGAACACGGGGGGGTGCTCGCAGACCCAGAGTTCATCGGGGGTCTCGGGCGTGCGGGCTTCGGTGAAGGCCTGCATGGCCTGGGCCGTGGGGGCGTAGTCCACGCGGCCCAGCAGCTTGGTCAACATCAGCCCAGCCCCACTCGCTGGAACAAGGCGCCCGGCAAGCGCGCCACCTGGCCCATCATTTCCAGCTCCAGCAAACGCGCGCCCAGGTCGGCCGGGCCCAGGCCAGTGCGAGCGGACAAGGCGTCC
>Ga0209841_1000287_pt1 | contig 11461 bp, 8 predicted proteins | sample GWRWT4_30Apr14_FD_187185 | JGI IMG/M metagenome (GOLD analysis project Ga0209841, IMG submission 187185) | Sand microcosm microbial communities from a hyporheic zone in Columbia River, Washington, USA - GW-RW T4_30-Apr-14 (SPAdes) (version 2) | ecosystem: Engineered > Artificial ecosystem > Sand...
GCTGTGGCAGTTCGCGCTCACCATCCCCGTGTCGCTGATCTTCTGGCACACCCCGGCCCTGACCTATTGGGCCAAGTTGTCGTTGGGCAAGGCCTTGTTTTTCAGCGCCATCGCATCGTGGCGCAACCTGGGCGCCTTCCTGGTATTTGGGATGGGATGGCTGGGCCTGGGCGTGGCCTTGGTCCTGGTCAACGGTGTGTTGGCCGCCACGCTGAACCAGCCCATGCTGGTCAACGTGCTGCTCACCATGGGCGCCATGTGGATGGCTTCGGCCTTCTACGCCTCGCTGTACTTCTCGGTGGTCGATTGCTTCGAGGCCGATGAGGCGTTTGGCTCGCTCCCGAAGGCCTGAGCGGCTTCAGCCCGTCAGGCGCTCGACACCCTCCAACGGACAGGCATAGACGGCGTTGCGCAAGGCCGCGATGGCCTCGTAGCGCGTGAAGCTGCGCCGCCACACCAGCACCACGCGGCGCTTGGGAACTGGCGCATCAAAAGGGATGAAGGCCAAGTGCGGATGCGGCTCGGCGGGGACCGACAGCCGGGGCACCACGGTCACGCCCATGCCGGCCGCCACCATGTGCTTGATGGTCTCCAGGGATGAACCTTCAAAACTTTTGCGGATGCCTTCGGCATCGCTGGAAAAGCGTGCGAACTCCGGGCAGACATCGAGGACATGGTCGCGGAAGCAATGGCCGGTGCCCAGCAAGAGCATGGTCTCGCGCTTGAGCTCTTCGGCACTGATTTGCTGGCGCTTCGCCAAGGCGTGCGTTTTAGGCACAGCCACCAGAAAGGGCTCGTCGTACAGGGGGGCCACAGCCAGGCCGGCATCGGGGAAGGGCTCGGCCAGGATGGCGCAATCGAGTTCACCGGCGCGCAGCATTTCCAGCAGTTTGACCGTGAAGTTCTCTTGCAGCATCAAGGGCATCTGCGGCACGCTGGTGATGGTGTTGCGCACCAGATCAGGCAGCAGGTAAGGCCCGATGGTGTAGATCACACCCAGGCGCAAGGGGCCGCCCAAGGGGTCTTTGCCACGCTTGGCGATTTCCTTGATGGACTGCGCTTGCTCCAGCACGGATTGCGCCTGGCGAACAATCTCTTCACCCAAGGGCGTGACGCTGATTTCGGCGCTGCCACGCTCGAACAGCTTCACGTCCAGTTCGTCTTCCAGCTTTTTGACGGCCACCGACAGGGTCGGCTGCGACACGAAGCAGGCTTCAGCGGCCCGGCCAAAGTGGCGTTCGCGGGCCACGGCAACGATGTAGCGGAGTTCAGTCAAGGTCATGGTGAGGATGATTGTCGGTGATTTGCAGATCAGGCCTTGAGGTATTCGGCTTTGTGGCCCAGCCAGCGTTGCACATGCCGTTGGGCGACGTGCGGGTGGTCGCGCAGCAAGGTTTGGGCGGCTTCTCGCGCGCGCTCGATCAAGGGCTGGTCTTCGCCCAGGTCGGCGAAACGCAGCAAGGCCGCGCCCGACTGGCGTGCGCCCATGAACTCGCCGGGCCCGCGGATGTCCAGGTCGCGGCGGGCGATTTCGAAGCCATCGTTGGTCAGGGCCATGGCTTTCAGGCGGGCCTTGCCAGAGTCGGACAAAGGCGATGAGTACAACAGCACGCAAACGCTGGCCACCGCGCCCCGCCCCACCCGGCCGCGCAGTTGGTGCAACTGGCTCAGGCCGAAACGCTCGGCGTGTTCGATGACCATCAGGCTGGCGTTGGGCACGTCCACGCCCACCTCGATCACCGTGGTGGCCACCAGCACTGACAACTCTCCGCGTGAAAAACGGGCCATCACCTCGGCCTTCTCAGCCGTGGGCAAACGCCCGTGCAGCAGGCCCACGGCGTGCCCCACCAAGGCGTCGGACAACTCCTGGTGCGTTTGTGTGACGTTGCTCAGGTCCAGCGGCGGGCGGCGATTGCTGTTGCGGCCAGCCGCCTGGTCGGCGGCCTGGTCGGATTCTTCGGTTTCATCGATGAGGGGGCAGACCCAGTAGACCTGGCTGCCTTTGGCCGCTTCATCGCGGATGCGTTCGATGACCTCGTCGCGGCGTGAATCGGCGAACACCTTGGTGACGATGGGCGTGCGGCCCGGCGGCAACTCATCAATGGTGCTGACCTCCAGGTCCGCCAGGTAGGTCATGGCCAGGGTGCGCGGGATGGGCGTGGCGCTCATCATCAGCAGGTGCGGCTCCATGTCGGTGCCCTTCAGTTTGCCGCGCAGTTGCAAGCGCTGGGCCACGCCAAAGCGGTGCTGCTCGTCGATCAGGGCCAGGCCCAATTTCGCAAATTCAACCTGGTCCTGGATGACGGCGTGCGTGCCCACCACCAGGTGCGCTTCACCCGAGGCCACCATGGCCATCTGCTCTCGCTTGGCCTTGGCTTTCAGGCTGCCGGTGAGCCAGGCGACCTTGATGCCCAGGGGCTCCAGCCAGCCCACCAGCTTGCGAAAGTGCTGCTCGGCCAATATTTCAGTCGGGGCCATCAGGGCGCATTGCCAACCGGCGTCCATGGCCACGGCGGCGGCCAGGGCGGCCACCACGGTTTTGCCGGAGCCCACATCGCCCTGCAACAGGCGGTGCATGGGCTGGGGGCGCGCCAGATCTTGAGCGATCTCATCGCAGACCCGGTGCTGGGCTGGCGTCAGCTGAAAAGGCAGTACTTTCAGCAGGCGCTCATGCAGTCCACCCGCTTGCGAGGGCAGCGCGGGGGCCTGGAGGTGGGCGCGCTCTTGCCTGGCCTGCAATTGCGACAATTGCTGGGCCAGCAACTCTTCGTACTTCAAGCGCATCCAGGCGGGATGGCTGTGGTCTTCCAAGGTGGCCAGCGGCACCTCGGGGCTGGGGTGGTGCAGGAAGTTCAAGGCCTCGCGCAGGCTGGGCCAGGCGGCGGGCACCACGCCCGCAGGCAGGATCTCGTCCAGGTGCGCGCGCATCAAGCCGGAGGCCACGGCTTTGCGCAGATAAGTCTGCGGCAGGCCGGCGCTGGTGGGGTAGACGGGCGTGAGCGCCTCGGCCAGTGGCGTGTCGGAGGCCACCACCTTGACCGCGGGGTGCATCATCTCCCGCCCGAAGAAGCCATGGCGCACCTCGCCACGCACCCGCAAGCGCACGCCGGGTGCCCAGGCTTTTTGCTGGGTGGCGTAGAAGTTCAAGAAACGCAGTTGAACCTCACCACTGCCATCGTCCAGCTTGACCAGCAATTGCCGGCGCGAACGCATCTCGATGCGGTTGTCCCGCACCACGCCTTCGACCTGCACAGTGTCGCCATCGCGGGCATCGCGCAGCAGGGTGAGGCGGGTTTCATCCTCGTAGCGCAAAGGCAGGTGCAGGGCCAGGTCGATGTCGCGCACCAGGCCCAGTTTGTCCATGGCCTTGGCGGGTGCCGACTGAGGAGGGCTGGGTTTGGGCTTGGTCGCCGACACGGAGGGGGCTGCTGGTCACAGGGGTGAATGAATTCTGGATTGTGCAATGCCACAGGCACACCCCCCGCATCAGGTGGTGATTAACGCCCATTGACATGTCCGAACTCACCGACAATCATGCCTTCCTTGGCACGGGGCTCGTCAGCCCCTCAATGGCAGCAGTCATGACCCGCAGTTTCTCCCTTGGCGATTTCGATTTTGAGCTTCCGCCCGAGCTGATCGCCCAGCACCCCGCCGCCGAGCGCAGCGCCTCGCGCCTGCTGGATGGCCGCAGCCCAACCCCCGTCGACCGCATTTTTCGCGATCTGCCCTCGCAGTTGAACCCGGGCGATCTGCTGGTGTTCAACAACACCCGCGTCATCAAAGCTCGCCTGCATGGCCTGAAAAGCAGTGGCGGCACGGTAGAGGCCTTGGTTGAACGCGTGTTGCCCGGCCAGGAAGTGCTGGCCCACATGCGCGCCAGCAAATCGCCCAAGCCGGGCAGCGTGGTTCGGTTTGCCGATGCGTTTGACGCCACCGTGCTGGGCCGGGGCGGCCCCGATGATGGCTTGTTCCACCTGCGTTTTTCAGGCGATCCGTTGACCCTGCTGGAGCAGCACGGGCACGTGCCCTTGCCGCCCTACATCACACACACCGACTCGCACGACGACGTCCAGCGCTACCAGACGGTGTTCGCCGCGCGGCCGGGCGCTGTGGCGGCGCCCACCGCCGCCCTGCATTTCGACGAGGCCCTGCTGGCCGCCCTGGCCCAGCGCGGCGTGCACACCGCCGAGGTCACCTTGCACGTCGGCGCCGGCACCTTCCAGCCGGTGCGCACCGAAAACCTGGCCGAGCACAAGATGCACAGCGAATGGTTCGAGGTGAGCCAGTCCACTGTCGATGCCATCACCCGCACCAAGGCCCAGGGCGGCCGTGTGGTGGCCGTGGGCACCACGACCTTGCGCGCGCTCGAATCCGCCGCCCTGTTCTGCCCGCCCGGCCAGATCCTGAAAGTGGGCAGCCGCGACACGGCCATCTTCATCACGCCGGGGTTCGAGTTCAAGGTGGTGGACGTGCTGGTCACCAACTTCCACCTGCCCAAAAGTACCTTGATGATGCTGGTCAGCGCCTTCGCGGGGTATGAGCACATCCGCGCGCTGTACCAGCATGCCATCGAACATCAATATCGATTTTTCAGCTATGGGGATGCGATGCTGATTCAACGATAGAGTGCGCGTCAAACAAGTAATTCAATATAAAAATCATGGGATTGAACTGGCTCAAATACGCACGGCACTTGGGGGTGCTGCTGGTCCTGTGGACCCTGGGCGGAGCCTGGGCGGCCCCCAGCATCGTGGTGACCAACGCCACCCTGGCCCAGGGCCTGTGCTCCGAGCACCAGCAGGAGATCGCGGTCAAGCTGCCGGATGACTGGAAGGCCCACAACCTCAAGCCTCCGGCCGTGGCCTGCTACCGCGCCAAGATCTTCATGGCGCACTCGCCCACCATCGCGTGGGCCTTGCGCATTGACCGCCTGCCAGGCAACCACCGGATCACCGTCAACGGCATCCAGCTGACCACGCGCCACATGGAAGGTGCAGACGTGACCAGCATGGCCACCCTGCCCTACCTCATCGAGCTGCCGGTGAACGTGCTGCTGGCCGGTGACAACGACATCGAGATCGACGTGCGCATGGGGCCCTTCCGCAAGCCCGGCATCTCGCCGATGACCGCCGGGCCCATCGCCCACATGCGTGCCGACTTCGACACCTGGACGTCGCTGACCGTGGACTTGCCCAAGACGCTCAACTGGACGGTGGCCGGCATGGCCCTGTTCCTGCTGCTGGCCTGGCGCGCACGCCCATCGGACAAGGTCTTCGCCTACTTTGGCGGGTTGATGGTCATCATGTCCTCGCGCAATGCCTTCTACTTTCTGGAGACCATTGGTTGGCCGATCCCGATCGTGGACTGGCTGTTTTTCTCGTCGCACGCGGTGACCAGCTTCTACCTGGTGGCCTTCGGCATGAGCTACGCCAGCATCGACTTCAGCCGCATCATCAACCCGCTGCGCGTGCTGGTGGTGGCCTTCATCCTGGGCTCCTTCGCCGCCCTGGACACGCCCCACCTGGACACCCTGCGCCTGATCGCCTACCCGATCATGATGATCGGCGGCATCGTGGTCGTCATCAAGGTGGTTCAAACGGCCTGGAAGCGGGACTGGATAGAAGCCGTCTTCATGACCGCCGGCCCGGTCGGCACCTACATCAGCGTGGCCCACGACTACCTGTTCCTGACGCCCTACCTGGACGTCACCGACCTGTACTGGACACCTTACTGCACGCCCATCATCTTCCTGGGCTACGCGCTGACGCTGATGCGCAAGTTCGTGGACACCATGAACCTGTCCGAGCGCATGAACATCACGCTGGAAGAGCGCGTGGCCGAACGCACCCGCGCGCTCGAGGTCGCCAACCAGTCCAAGACGCGCTTCCTGGCCTCGGCCAGCCATGACCTGCGCCAACCCACCGCCGCCATCGGCCTGCTGGTCAGCCTTTTGCGCCAGCAAAAAGTGGCGCCCGAGGTGAAGGAGCTGACCGACATGCTGGACGAGGCCGTGGCCTCGATGGAGTCCCTGCTGGTCGGTTTGCTGGACATCTCCCGCCTGGATGCGGGCGCGGTGCAGGTGCAGTTCCAACCCGTGTGTTTGAACGACGTGTTCCAGGCCGTGCGTGTGCATGAGAAAAGCGCGGCCGATGCCAAGGGCCTGCAATTGCGCTTTCGGTTTCCCGCCAATGCGGGGCCGCACCTCACCGTGCTGACCGACCCGGTGCTGATCCACGGCGTGCTGCGCAACCTGGTGGCCAACGCCATCCGCTACACGCAGCAAGGCGGGGTGCTGGTGGCCGTGCGCCGACATGGCAAGCGGCGCCTGCGCATCGAGATCTGGGACACGGGCATCGGCATCGCCCCCGACCAGCAGGAGCGCATCTTCGACGAGTTCTACCAAGTGAGCAATGCAGCGCGCGACCGCAGTCGTGGCATCGGTCTGGGCCTGGCCATCGTGCGCCGCACCGCCTCGCTGCTGGGCGAACAAGTCACGGTCAAATCGCGCGTTGGTCGTGGTTCGTGCTTTTCCATTGAGCTGCCACTCAACCACGTCAACACCAGCAAGCCGGTGGCACCCTCATCGCCACAGCACCCCATGGCCGGCCGCAATGCCTGGATTGTGGAAGACGACCCCATCTTGCGCCGCGCCCTGGGCGAGATGCTGCAAAGCTGGGGCGCCCAGGTGCGCACCTGGCCCGATGGCGAAGCCCTGCTGGACGAGTTGCCGCAGCTTCTGGCCGCGACTTCCCGCACGCAGCGCCCCGACATCCTCATCACCGACTACCGCCTGCCCGGCATCAACGGCCTGCAATTGAGCCAGACCATCCAGGCCTACCTGCGCGAATCGGGTGTGTCGCTGTACACGCTGATCATCTCGGGCGACACCGACCCGGCCGAAATCGCCCGCCTGAGCGCCTCGGGCCAGGTGGTGATGGCCAAACCCTTCCGCAGCGAGCGCCTGCTGGAACAATTGCTGGCATTGCACCAGGCGAAAGCGGCCTGAGCATCGCTGCTGGGCGCAGTGCGGCGACAATACCGGCATGCTGAATTTCGACCTGATCAAGACCGAAGGCCACGCCCGCCGTGGCCGCCTCACCCTCAACCACGGCGTGGTCGAGACCCCCATCTTCATGCCCGTGGGCACCTATGGCACCGTCAAGGGCGTCATGCCGCGCTCGCTGGAAGAAATGGGTGCCCAGATCATCCTGGGCAACACCTTCCACCTGTGGATGCGCCCTGGCCTGGACGTGATGAAGCAGTTCGGCGGCCTGCACAAGTTCGAGAGCTGGCAAAAGCCCATCCTCACCGACTCGGGCGGCTTCCAGGTCTGGTCGCTGGGCGAGATGCGCAAGATCAGCGAAGAAGGCGTGCGCTTTGCCTCGCCGGTCAATGGCGACAAGCTCTTCCTCACGCCTGAAGTCAGCATGCAGATTCAGACGGTGCTGAACTCGGACATCGTCATGCAGTTCGACGAATGCACGCCCTACTGGAAAGGCGGCAAGGAAAGCCAGGCCAACGGCCACATCACCACCGAGAAAGAAGCGCGCGTGTCGATGGAACTCAGCCTTCGCTGGGCCAAGCGCTGCATCACCGAGTTCACCCATCTGCAAAACCCCAACGCCCTGTTCGGCATCGTGCAAGGCGGCATGTTCGAGAACCTGCGTGAAGAATCGCTGGCCGGCCTGGTGGACATGAATCTGCCTGGGTATGCCGTGGGTGGTGTCAGCGTGGGCGAGCCCAAGGACGAGATGCTGCGCGTGATGAACCACATCGTGCACAAGCTGCCCGCCGACAAGCCCCGCTACCTGATGGGCGTGGGCACCCCCGAGGATCTGGTGGCCGGCGTGGCTGCGGGCGTGGACATGTTCGACTGCGTGATGCCCACGCGCAATGCGCGCAATGGCCACTTGTTCACCCGCTTTGGCGACCTGCGCTTGCGCAACGCGCGCTACAAGAGCGACGAGCAGCCGCTGGACTACACCTGCAGCTGCCACACCTGCCAGAACTTCAGCCGCGCCTACCTGCACCACCTGGACCGCTGCAATGAAATGCTCGGCCCGATGCTGACCACCATCCACAACCTGCACTACTACCTGAACCTGATGCGCGAAGTGCGCGAGGCCCTGGACACTGGCACCTTTGCCGACTACCAGAAGCAGTTCGCGCTGGACCGCGCGCGAGGGGTCTGACCGCCGGCAGAGGGCGTCAAGGCGCCGATTGCCGCACCAGCAGCAGATCGGCAATGACCGGCCGATGCTGCGATGCGACCTTGCCGCCCACGAAGGCATCGCTCACGCCGATGTCATCGCTGACGAGGATGTGGTCAATGCGCAGGAACGAGATCCCGGGCCACAGCGAGTGGCCATGGGTGTAGCCATAACCCAGACCCGCGTACGCAAACGCATCCCGCATGCCCGTGTCCAGCAGATCTTGCACCACGCTTGAATTTTCAGGCGCGTTCAGGTCGCCCGCCACGATGCGGGGGCGCTTCATCAAACGCAGGTGCTCGGCCAGCACGCCCGATTGGGTCAGGCGTTTGTTCATGTTGTCGCGCCAGGCTCCCAAGCCCTGCACGCCGCCATTGCGTGCCGCATTCAAGCCATCACGTGGCGTCACGAAATGCACCGTGACGAGGTCAACATCGGTGCCATTGACCGAGATCACGCAGTGCACATAGCTGTGGTTCTGCCCGTTGTAAGGGATCCAGCCCGGCAAGCAGCCTTTCATCGGGAACCGGCTGGCCACGATGTACTGCCCAAAGGCGTAGACCTCTCTCTGGCCGAAAATGGTTTTGATCGCCGTCGGGGGGCTGTAGCGTTGATCCAGGAACTGCCCAGCATCCTGCATGACCACCACATCAGGGTCGTGCTGCAAAACCTCCATCGCCACATCGGCCACACCCGTGGGCCGGTGCACCGCCAGATACGACTTGACGTTGTAGGTCATCAGGCGCACGCGCCGGTAGCCATCGTCGGAATGCCCCCAGGCGGGGCGCATCAACACGGTCAGCACCAACAACACACTGCCCATGGCCAGGACACGCCAGCGCCATCCCAGGCTGAACGAGATAATCAGGGCCATCACCGCCGGCACCAGGTAGACCGGGTAGGGCACGTACAGCAGCAAGGCCAGGATCGCATGGCTTTCCGGGTCGTTGGACAAACCCAACCACACCAGCAAAAGCCCCATGGCCACCGCCGAGACCACTGCCCGGCCAATCCAATGCCCCCAAACCCTCGCGCGCTGCATGCCACGTATCCTCATCGACCTGATTACCAGAACTGCCAGTTACCGTACAACACCACCCACACGCCGAGCACGCCATTGGTGACGGCATGGGCCAGGATGGGCGACCACAAGGAGCCAGTCCGCTTGTACAGCCAGGCATAGGCCAGACCCGCCAGGATGGCCGCCAACCACTGCGTGTGCGCCAGCATGAACACCACCGTGGACAGGGCCACAGCCTTCACCGTGACCGCACGCGGATCCACTTTCTCGAAATCGGGGTTGTCCACCCAGCGCATCAGGAAAGAACGCCAGAACAGCTCCTCCATGACCGGGACCATCAGGGCCGCGCCGATCCAGCGCACCACCACCAGGCCCCATTCAATGCGCCCCTCGCTGTCCACAGGGCGGAAACTGGCGGTGGCCTCGCCCAACATCATCCAGGGCTGGGCCAGATTGATCCACAGCATGAACACCACCACACCGACGATCACCGCCAGCCCCAACTCCTTGGCCGCCGGCACGGTGCCGCGCGCCAACTCCTGGTAGTCGCGCCAGAAGAACAACAGGCTGCCAGTGACCACCAGCACACACAAGCCATAGACCCAGCGTGGATCGATGCCCCAACTGCCGTCGGCGGGCACTTGGCCGCGCAAGGCCAGCATCACCATGAACAACACAAACGGCACCACACGGGCCAGGACCGAGCGCGACAGGAAGCTTCCCATGATTTTTGAAGAGTTGATGCGAATGGCTACGATTGTGACCCAAGCCATTGCCTGATCAGGATCACCGAGCGCCGGACGAAAATCGGCTGCCATGCGAACGCCAAGCCACACACCACGATGTGCACCCCGGCCTGGACCGCGAACAACTGCCCCATGCTCAGCCCCGCAGCGCTCAAACCGCCGACCAGCACGGCGCTCAAGAGGATGAACAAGGCATTCAGGATGTTGTTGGCCGCGATGATGCGGGCCCGGTGACTGGGCTCGGCACGGGCCTGAATCTGCGCGTACAAGGACACACTGAACAGCCCCACCGACAGCGCCATCAGCACCAAATCCACCAGAAAGCGCCAATGCGCGGGATGGGCCACGAACTGCATCGCGGTCCAGGCGGGGCGAACACTCAAGGACCTGGCCTGCTCCAGCGCATGAACAGCCAACGACATCTCAATGGCAAACACGGCCATGCCCAAGGCCCCCAAAGGCACCAAGCCCAGCTCCACCCGCCCCCGGGACAAGCGCTCGCACATCAAGGCACCACCGCCAATGCCCAGCGAGGTCAACACCAACAAGAAGGACGCCACCCCTTCCTGGCCATTCAACACGTCTTTGCTCAGGATCGGGAACAGGGCCAGGAACCCCGCCCCAAAGAACCACATCCAGGAGATGCCCAGCATGGAGGCGAACACCAGCGGGTCTTCATGGCAACGCTTCAGGTTGCGCCAGGTCTCGGCCACCGGGTTCCAGTGAATTTTCAGACCGGGATCAACCGCAGGCGTGCTCGGAATCCAATGCGATGTGATGCGACCCAGCACGCTCATCAGCACCACCGCCAAGCCAACGATCCAGGTGCCGCTGAGCTCGGGCGCCACCAGCAGACCGCCCACCAAGGTGCCCATGAGGATGGCCAGGAAGATGCCCATCTCCAGCAGCCCATTGCCACCGGTCAGTTCATGCAAGCGCAGGTGCTGGGGGATGTAGGCGTAGCGCACGGTGGAGAACAAGGCCACGTGCACGCCCGACAGCAACACGCAAGCCAACATCAGGGGCGCATCGCGCCGCCACAAGGCCCAGGCGGCCAGGGCCATCATGATGACCTCCAGGCTTTTGCCCAGGCGGATCAGCCAGCCCAGGTCACAGCGGTCGGCCCATTGGCCCAGCGTGGCCGACAAGAGCAAGGACGGTGCGATGAAGATGGCCCCCATGACAGGGCCGACCAGGTTCGCCGGCAACCAGGGCACGGCCAGTTGGTAGGTCAACAGCAGCGTGACAGAAAATTTGAGGACGTTGTCATTCATCGACCCCAGGAACACCGTGAAGAAAAACGGTGAAAAGCGGCGCTGCGCCAGCAGTCGGAACTGGTGCGGCTGCTCGGACTTCAAGGGGCAGGCTCGTTCAGCAAGGCCTGCACGCGGGCTTGCAAACCTTCAGGCGTGACCTGGTCGGGCGCGATGGCTTCACCTACCACCAGGCCCACGTGGTTGAACAGGCCGCGCCGCAGGGGCTTG
>Ga0209841_1000290_pt1 | contig 11400 bp, 11 predicted proteins | sample GWRWT4_30Apr14_FD_187185 | JGI IMG/M metagenome (GOLD analysis project Ga0209841, IMG submission 187185) | Sand microcosm microbial communities from a hyporheic zone in Columbia River, Washington, USA - GW-RW T4_30-Apr-14 (SPAdes) (version 2) | ecosystem: Engineered > Artificial ecosystem > Sand...
ATGTGATTCGTACCCGTCATTACAGTATTCGCACCGAGGAGTCTTATCTCCAGTGGGTGCGTCGCTTCATTCTCTTTCATGGCAAACGTCATCCCGCCGGCCATGATCTTGCGGGGGTGTACGGTTATCTGCAGGATTACTGGGTGGCGGGAAAATGAAGTGTTGTTCGTAGGAGCGGCTTCAGCCGCTCCTACGAAAGGCGAAGCGCCTCTGCATTCCTTCTGACTACAGCATTCAGGCCGCCGACACGCTCTTGCGGCTCTGGAGTGCGTCCAGCAGCTCGCCCTCTTTGCCAAACAGTTTCTCCCGCCACAGGGCCTCCAATGCGCACGTGTCGTGCTGGTCGGGATGAAAATCCCGGCGCAGGAAATCGGGCATTTTCGGCAGGATTTCGCTGATAAATCCCCGGTGCCCGAACAGCATTTTCAAGCCGCGTGTGTGCTCGCGCAGCTTCAGTGCCTTTCTGTCGCGGGCGATCAGCCAGCTCCAGCTGGCCAGAATTCCCGGCAACAGGGCCGCGACCACCAGTGGCGCTGCCAGCAGGCGTTCAGCGTGACTGTTGCTCACCGCCACATGCACGTCATACGCCACCGATTTATGCTCCAGCTCTTCCAGCGCATGCCAGTACCAGAGTTTGAGCATTTCCGGATCGGAGCTGCTCTGAAAGGTTTCATCACAAAGCCATTGTTCTGCCAAAAAGGCCGTGAAGTGCTCCATGAAAATGGTGCAGGCCAGTTGCTGCTTGGGCGGTAACAACTCCAGCAGTGCCAGACTCAGGCGGATCATCCGTTCTGGTGCCGCCACGTCGATACCGCGCTCGGAAAAATAGGCATTCAGGCGCTCGTGTTCGCGCCCGTGCAGCGCCTCTTGGCCGATAAAGCCGGAGACTTTGGCTTTCAGCACGGGGTCTTTTATGTCGTCACGAAAATGCCGCACCGACTCGACAAAAAAGCGCTCGCCGGCCGGGAAAATGCCGGAGAACACCACGAACAGGCTGCTGGCCAGAGTATTGTTGTTGAAGAAGGGGTGGCGCCGGGCGCTGGCAGGAAAGCGGAAGCTCATCTGCCGGGGTGGGATGCCGACGGCGGCGCCGTTCAGCCGCTGGGTCCGTGGACTGGTGGCAGTATCTGTGTGCATCATGCCTCTCCTGTTTTGCGCCTGTCCATGGAACGGTTGACGACTCTGTTCATGAGTGGGAGGCTATTCCGAGTTTTTACTCGGATTCAACTCGGGTGTTTCAAATGGCCAGAATTCCCCGGCAGAAACGTGCCATCGCCACCGCAGATGCCATCGTCGAGGTAGGCTTCCTCTGTGTTGCCCTGCATGGCGTGAGCGGCACCACCACGAATCATATTGCTGAAATGGCGGGTATCAGCGTGGGCTCGCTTTATGAGTATTACCGCAGCAAGGAAGACATTTATGCGGCCATGCAACAGCGCATGGTCACTGATGCGGTCGCTGTGATCGAGCCGTTGGTGAATGAGGTGGCGCGGCTGGATATCCACGATGCGGTGAAGACACTGCTCCGTCATTTCGAGGTGTTTCTGCAGGATAACGACAGCCGCTACCTGAAATACGCGCAGAGCTCCCTGAGTGTGAGCCTGAGGTTGCAGCTGGAGCCTCTGGTCAAGCTGCTGCAGGAGCTGGTCATGCGCTATGTCATGCAGCATCCGGAGTACATGCGCATGGCCCATATCCCGACCATGAGCTACATCATGATCAATGGCGGCATCTTCATTGTGCTGCGTCATCTTTCCGACCCCAATCCTCCCATCAGATTCAATGAGCTGATTGAAGGCTTGGCCAATATGGTCAGCCATTACGCCAATAACGAGATGGCGCTGGCAGAGAGTAGTGCGAAACGGACCGGTGTCCTGTAAACCCGGAGAGGGAAAATCCTTGTAGGTTTTGATGCAGCCACAGGGGCCGGATTTATTTAAATAATGACGCATTCAGGTCACGCTGTGCTTCCCATTGCTTCTGGCCTTGCCTGTTGTCCGCAGACACTCAAGCCGCCGGTAAAGCGGATTTGAAAGATGCAATAAAAAGCCCCGCTGCACGGCAACGTGCAGCGGGGCTTTTTATTCGGCAAATCGCTACTGGACGTGAGTCTGTCCCACCGTCAGTGCGGCAATGCCGGTGGCGCCTGCGCCGATGGCGCCAAGATCAGTGGCGGCACCGGTCACGAGGTTGATGGTGTAAAGATGGGTGGAGCCTGCCACGGTCAGTGCGGCATAGGCTACGCCCGTGCTGACGGGGAGGTTATTGCCGGTGACGCGTACCTGGCTCTGGATGTCAAAGCCGGCAGGTGCGGTGAAGTTGAGCGTGCTGCCCGCCAGTTTGATGGGCAGCAGGCTGGTGAGTGTGCCGGCATTGGGCGGGCTCTGGATGTAGAGGTTGTGAGCCAGGGCATCCAGGGCATAGAGCGTGGTGACGGTGGTGCCGGCGACACTGTTGGTATAGGCGGCTCCTGTGGCGCTGGCGGCTACCCCGTTCAGGCCGGTGTCGGTGTTGGTCCCGGCGATGCTGCCAGCAGTGCCGCCGAGATCGCCGTCAACCGGAGCGCCGGTGTTCGGATTGAGGCGGAGGTTGAGGCCGCTGCTGGTGGTGACGCGAATGCGGTCCACGGCCGGATTGAAGTTGAAGCCGTAGCCGGTAACGGGCAGGTCCACCGCGTTCCCGAGGGTGTCGACAAAGGCAATGCTGCTGGCGGTGCCAATCAGCGTGGCGGCGCCGCTTTGCGGATCCAGGCGATAGAGGCTGCCGGTATTGGCGGTGGCATCGCTGCCGAAGGCAAAGAGCTGGCCGGTAGCCGGGCGGTAATCCATGCCGACCAGGGTTTCACCGGCCGTGACGCCGGTGATGGCAACGGTGGTGACGGTGCCGGGCGTGGCACTGGCGAAGCGGAGCAGGTTGGTACCGCTGCTGCTCAGGGCCACGATGGCTGCCGCTGAAGGTTTCTGGATGGCAAGGCCGGTGATGCCGCCGCTGCCGATAGCCGTGATGTTGCTCACGCTGCCGTTGGTAAGGTCGATGCGGGCCAGTGACTCCGTCACGCCGCCGCTTTGTTTGATGACGGCAACACCGACACCGCTGCTGACCGCAGTGTTGGAGGCGGCGGCATTGACCCCCGGGGCGATGTCAAAGCCGAGTACGGTAAACAGTACCGGGCTCAGGTTTTGCGGGGCAGACAGGGTGCCTTCGTTGGGCGGGTTCTGGATGTAAAGCCGGTCGGTTTGTTCGTCCAGTGTGTACTGGGTCGTGATCCCGCCGTTGTTGCTGGTGTTGTTGGTATACGCCGTGCCTTGGGCCGTGGCGGCCACCGCGGCAATGTTCACGGCGCCGTCCATATTGAGGCCGGTCACGCTGCCTGCGGCGCCGCCCAGATTGCCATCCACAAAGGCACCGCTATTGGGGTCGAGGCGGAAATTCTCGCCGATGCTGCTAACCACGCGGACACGGTCCACGCTGGGATTGAAGTCCACTTCAAAGCGGGTGCTGGTGCTGGAGTTGCCGATGGCGACAGCGGTGCCGCCGCCATTGACAAAGGTTCCGGTGGTGCCCACGGCCGTGGCGACCAGGGTTTCAGGGTGGATCACGTAAAGCTGAACGCTGCCCGCCGTTGCGTTATAGCCCAGGCCGTAGAGATAGCCGTTCTGCGGTCGGCGGTCGATGCTGACCAGCGTGTCGCCAACCGTCAGTCCGGTGATCGTGCCCAGCGCACCGAGGCCGGCCGGACTGGACAGGGCGACCGACGCCAGCCGGTTGCTGCTGAACAGGACATTGGCATCGGCAGATGCGCTGGCGGCAGGAGGGGTGCTGGTGCTGTCGCTGCCACAGGCTGCCAGCAGAAGGGATGCAGCGAGTGAAGTCAGAAGGATCGGACGGTGTGACATGGCATGAATTCCTTTGCATGAGGATGGTGGGGGGCGTAGCTGCAGCGGCAGCACTTCGCTGTGCTGTTGGCTGATTCGCATGGGAGCGCCGTTTGGATGCAAATCACTACCGGGTATTTGGTAGCGTTATGTATCTGGCGGGGTGTCACTGTTCTTTTCAGTTACCTATATTGCATTTCAGGGTTGGCGAGTACTGGCTGACATTCCTTCATGCAGCTGGGGTGGGCGGAGTCCGGGTGTTGCCGTGTGCCGGTCTCACATGAGCCCGCCTCATCGTCTGCCCCCGCCCTTTTCACCTGCCTTTTGCCGCCGATTCGGCTAGAATGCGCGCCTTTCCTGCCTGCCCCCGCCCAGCCGAGGTTCCCGATGTTCAGCAAAGACGTGACACTTTCCAGTTTTGACCCGGAATTGGCCAAGGCCATTGCCCAGGAAGATGCCCGCCAGGAAGCGCATATCGAACTGATCGCCTCGGAAAACTATTGCTCGCCAGCGGTGATGGAAGCGCAGGGCACCAAGCTCACCAACAAGTACGCCGAAGGCTATCCGGGCAAGCGCTATTACGGTGGCTGTGAATACGTCGACGTGATTGAACAGCTGGCCATCGACCGCGCCAAGAAACTGTTCGGTGCCGACTACGCCAATGTGCAGCCGCATGCCGGTTCGCAGGCCAACGGTGCCGTTTTCCTGGCCCTGCTCAATGCTGGCGACACCGTGCTGGGCATGAGCCTGGCGCATGGTGGTCACCTCACCCACGGCGCCAAGGTGAACTTTTCCGGCAAGTCCTATAACGCCGTGCAGTACGGCCTGAATGTGGAAACCGGCGAAGTGGATTACGCCGAAGTCGAGCGTCTGGCGCTGGAGCACAAGCCGAAGATGATCATCGCCGGCTTCTCCGCTTATTCCCGCATCATGGACTGGCAGCGTTTCCGCGACATCGCCGACAAAGTTGGTGCCTACCTGATGGTGGACATGGCCCATGTGGCCGGTCTGGTCGCTGCCGGCGTGTACCCAAGCCCGGTGCAGATTGCCGACGTCACCACGACCACCACGCACAAGACCCTGCGCGGCCCGCGCTCCGGCCTTATCCTGGCCAAGGCCAACGAAGAAATTGAAAAGAAGCTGCAGAGCGCCGTGTTCCCCGGCATTCAGGGTGGCCCGCTGGAGCATGTGATTGCGGCCAAGGCCGTGGCCTTTAAAGAAGCCATGAGCCCGGACTTTGTCACTTACCAGAAGCAGGTCGTGAAGAACGCCCAGACCATGGCCAAAGGCCTGATCGCGCGCGGTTTCGACATCGTCTCCGGCGGCACCGACAACCATCTTTTCCTGCTCTCGCTGATCAAGCAGGACGTGACGGGCAAGGACGTGGACGCCTGGCTGGGCAGCGCCGGCATCACCGTGAACAAGAATGCCGTGCCGAATGACCCGCGCTCACCCTTTGTGACATCGGGCATCCGTATCGGTACCCCGGCCGTGACCACCCGCGGTTTCGGCGAAGCCGAGTGCGCCGAGCTGGCGGGCTGGATTGCCGACATCATCGACGCCCGTGGCGATGCGGCTGTCATCGAGACGGTAGCGGCCAAGGTGAAGGCTGTTTGCGCCCGTTTCCCGGTTTACGCGGCGTAATTTGTGATAAAAAGCCCTCTCCCCTTTTCAGGGGGCGAGGGTTCGGGCAAAGGCATTGCCCGAGCACTGTTGTTGCTGAAACATCAGGAAGGTTCTTTTTCGAGGTTATTCATTTATGCACTGCCCTTTTTGCAGCGCTGACGACACGAAAGTGATCGACTCCCGCCTGGTCTCCGATGGCGACCAGGTGCGCCGTCGTCGCGAATGCACGTCCTGCGGTGAGCGCTTCACCACTTTTGAAAGCGCCGAGCTGGTGCTTCCCCGCATCATCAAGTCCGATGGCGTCCGCCAGCCCTTCGATGATGAAAAACTGCACAGCGGCATGATGCATGCCCTGCAGAAACGCCCCGTCTCCATTGAACAGATTGATGCCGCCGTGCATCGCATCCTGCACCGCCTGCGCGCCACCGGTGAGCGCGAGGTGAAGTCTCGTCTGGTCGGCGAGCTTGTGATGGACGAACTGAAGGCGCTCGACTCGGTTGCCTATGTGCGGTTTGCCTCGGTGTATCGCAGCTTTCAGGACATCAGCGAATTCCGCACCGAAATCGAAAAGCTTGAGCGCGATCAGCAGCCATGAGCAATGCGAGTACGGTAGACGACATCCGTTACATGAGCGAAGCCCTGCGTCTGGCACGACAGGGCAGTTACACCACGCAGCCGAATCCGCGCGTGGGCTGCGTGATCGTGAAAGACGGCGTGATCGTGGGTGAAGGTTTTCATGCGCGTGCCGGTGGCCCGCATGCGGAAGTGGTGGCGCTGAAGCAGGCGGGTTTCCGTGCCTACGGTGCGGTTGCCTATGTGACGCTGGAGCCTTGTGCGCATCACGGCCGCACACCGCCGTGCGCGAACGAGCTGGCGATTGCCGGCCTCAAGCGCGTGGTGGCGGCGACCGAAGATGCGAATCCGCTGGTGGCGGGTCGAGGCATGAAAATCCTGGCCGATGCCGGCATTGAAACGCGGGTCGGTGTGCTGGCCGACGAAGCGCGCGCGCTCAACGCCGGATTTCTGCGTCGCATCAATGGCGGCTTGCCTTGGGTGCGCGTGAAAATGGCCGCGAGTCTGGATGGCCGCACGGCCATGGCCAATGGCGAGTCGAAATGGATTACCGGACCGGATGCGCGCCGTGACGTGCAGAAGTGGCGCGCCATGAGTTCTGCGATTGTCAGCGGTATCGGTACGGTGTTGGTTGATGATCCCGAGCTCACGGTGCGTCCGGGCGACTGGAGTGAGTGGCATTTCGGTGAAGTGACCGCGCCCTGGCGCGTGATACTGGATGCGGATTTCCGCACGCCGGTTACTGCCGCGCTGTTCAAGTCGCCCGGCCGCCTCATCATTGTGGGTCTGCGTTCGCAGTTGGACAGACAAACCAGGCTTTCCGATGCAGGCGCCGAAATCTGGGTGCTGCCCGCCGGGAAAGATGGACGCATTGATCTGAAAGTGTTGTTGCAGAAGCTGGCGAAAGAAGGCGCCAATGAAGTACTGATAGAAGCCGGTGCCAAAGTGGCGGGTTCGTTTGCTCGTGCCGGTCTTGTGGACGAGTTCATTATTTATATGGCGCCTCTGTTGCTGGGTAGTGAAGCCCGACCTTTGCTGGACTGGCCACTGGCCAGCATCCGTGATCAGCGCAAACTGGTGATTACAGATACGCGTATGGTGGGCAGTGATATCCGCCTGATTGCGAAACCGAAATGATGGTTCGACAAGCTCACCATGAACGGGAATGCAGAATCTTTTTGTTTTAACCGTTCGCCCTGAGCCTGACGAAGGGTGAACTTGATGAGAGAAAGAAATGTTTACAGGCATTATTGAAGCAGTCGGAACCATTCGTGCGATGGAAGCACGCGGCGGTGACATGCGCCTGCATATTGCCACCGGCAAGCTGGATCTCTCCGATGTAAAGCTGGGTGACTCCATTGCCAGCAATGGCGTGTGCCTGACGGCCGTGGAATTGCCGGGTGACGGTTTTGTCGCAGACGTGTCCACGGAAACCCTGACGCGATCTACGCTGAAAGGGTTGAAGGTGGGAGCTGCCGTGAATCTGGAAAAAGCCTTGCAGCCGCAGTCGCGCCTGGGCGGACATATTGTCAGTGGCCATGTCGACGGGATTGGCGAAGTGGTGTCGCGAGAAACGTCCGCGCGAGCCGTATTGTTCCGCGTAAAGGCTCCCGCCGAACTGGCAAAATACATTGCCGAAAAAGGGTCCATCACCACCGATGGCATCAGCCTGACTGTTAATGCCGTGCACGGTGCCGAGTTTGACCTCACCATCGTTCCGCATACCGTGCAGGAAACGAATATTGCCGGCTGGAAGCCGGGCACGACGATCAATCTGGAAGTGGATGTGATTGCACGTTATCTGGAGCGCCTGCTGCTGGGCGACAAGGCTGCTGACGCAAAAAGCGATGGCGGGATTTCCATGGCCTTTCTGGCCGAAAACGGTTTCATGAGATAGGGGTTGAACATGCTGCGCGCACTGACCGGATTATGTTTGCTTGGACTTGCTTCCCTAGCCTCTGCCGATGCCGCGCCGGCTTCACAGCAGGCACTGGCCCAGCAGTACTTCAAGGTGGCCGGCATTGACAGGATGTACACGGACTCTCGCCAGATCGAATCCATGATTGATAGTCAGCTTACGGCGGTGGAGGCGAACTTTGCCCAGCGCATGTCGGCGGCAGAAGTGACTGATTTTCGCAATGTGATGGCCAAGGTTCGCCCGACCATCAATGCCTCCGTGGCGAAGGCGTTGACCCGGATGCGTCCGGAGCTGGTTCAGGTGATTGCACAGACGTATTCCGAAAAAGAGCTGAAGGCCCTGATTGCCTTTTATGACTCAGTTGACGGACAGACCATTGTGGCCAAGAACCCGGCACTGATGTCGGCCATGATGGGCGTGTCGGGAAAGTACATGGGCGCCCTGATGCAGGACATACAAGACAATGTGGTGCGTGTGCTGCAGGAATCGGCAGCCACCGGTAAAAATGCTCCGGCAGGAAAATGAAAATGGCACTGAACACGATAGAAGAACTGATCGCCGATATTCGTCTGGGCCGCATGGTCATCCTGATGGATGACGAAGATCGCGAGAACGAAGGTGATCTGGTGATGGCGGGCACGCATTGCCGCCCGGAAGACATCAACTTCATGATTACCTGGGCGCGCGGCCTCGTCTGCCTGCCCATGACGCGCGAGCGTTGCGAGCAGCTCAAGCTGCCGCTGATGGTGCAGCGCAACGGCTCCGGTTACGGCACCAAGTTCACGGTGTCGATTGAGGCGGCAAGCGGCGTGAGCACCGGCATTTCGGCAGCCGATCGTGCGCGTACCGTGCAAGCCGCCGTAGCGCGTGATGCAAAAGCGGAAGACATCGTGCAGCCCGGCCATATTTTTCCCTTGATGGCGGAGCCGGGTGGCGTGCTGCGCCGTGCCGGGCATACCGAAGCGGCTTGTGATCTGGCGCGTCTTGCCGGGCTTGAGCCGACGGGTGTGATCTGCGAAGTGATGAATGACGACGGCAGCATGTCGCGTCGCCCTGACCTGGAAAAGTTTGCGGTCCAGCACAATCTCAAGATCGGCACGATTGCCGACCTCATTCACTACCGCATGGTGAACGAACAGACCGTACAGCGTGTGGAAGTGCGCACCCTGCCAACGGAGTACGGTGATTTCCGTCTGCATGTCTACAAGGATGCTGCTGGTACGGATGTACACGTGGCGCTGGTGAAAGGCAATCTCGACGGCAAGGTGTTGCCGACGGTACGTGTGCATGCCGTGAACCCGTTGCGGGATTTGCTGCATGCCAAGTATAACGGCCGTCTGGGCTGGAACCTGCAGAAAAGCCTGAAAGAAATTGCTGGCAGCGAAGCGGGCGTGATCGTGATGCTGGGCCAGGACTACGCTTCTGCGGACATGGTGGATCATGTTGCCGAGTTCTTTGGCGCCCGTTCACGCACGGAGAATTCCGGCATGTACCGCAACATCGGCACCGGCTCGCAAATCCTGCGCGATCTTGGCGTCACCAAGATGCGTTTGCTGAGTTCACCGATGAAGTTCAATGCGCTCTCAGGCTTCGGCCTGGAAATTGTGGAATACGTAACAACCGAGTAGGCATGAGCAGCTGATTGCTGCCGGATGATTTTTAAAGATAAGTGAAAAGGAAACCGACATGAGCAAGATCAAGTACGTAGAAGGCAATTTCACCCAGGCCGACGGGAAATACGCCATCGCCGTTGCCCGCTTCAACAGCTTTGTGGTGGAGTCGCTGCTGGATGGCGCCATCGATACCCTGAAGCGTCATGGCGTGAAAGAAGAAAACATTACCGTGGTGCGTGTGCCTGGGGCTTGGGAGCTGCCGCTGGTAGCGAAAAAGCTGGCCGAGAAAAAGACCTTTGATGCCATTATCGGTCTGGGTGCGGTCATTCGTGGCGGTACGCCGCATTTTGATTTTGTCTGCAATGAAGCAGCCAAGGGTCTTGGTGCTGTTGGTCTGGAATTCGGCGTGCCGGTGATTTTCGGCGTGCTGACCACTGACTCCATCGAGCAGTCCATCGAGCGCTCCGGCACCAAGGCCGGCAACAAAGGGTCCGATGCTGCCCTCGGCGCCATTGAAATGGTCTCCGTGATCAAGGCGCTGGGTTGATTCTGTGAGCAACGGCAATACGATGAACATCAAGCCCTCGGCGCGCCGCAAGGCACGACGCTTTGCCATGCAGGCGCTGTATGAGTGGTCTATCTCGCAGAATCCCATATTCGAGATCGAGGCGCGTTATCGTGTCGAGAACGACATGCACAAGGTGGACCTGGATTATTTTCACGAACTGATCCACGAGATCGTGAAGAAAAATGAGGTTATTGATGATGCTTTCATGGCTCATCTGGATCGCAAGCTGCACGAACTTGATCATGTCGAGCGTGCCATCCTGCGCATCGGGACCTATGAGTTGTTGCACCGGATTGATGTGCCCTACAAGGTGGTCATCAACGAAGGCATCGAGCTGGCCAAGGATTTTGGTGCTACCGAATCACACAAATACGTGAACGGCATTCTGGATGAAGTGGCCAAGCAGCACCGTCGTATCGAGCGTCCAGCCTGAAGCAGTGAGTCATCATGAGCAGTAAGGGCGAGTTTGAGCTGATCCGCGAATTCTTCACGCGACAGACGTCGGATACCGCAGTGCGTCTGGGTGTAGGGGATGATGCCGCGCTGATTGCCGTGCCGGATGGTTGTGATCTCGTTGTCACGACAGACACGCTGGTCAGTGGCCGGCATTTTCCGGAAGACGCCTCTGCTTTTGATATCGGCTGGAAGTCTCTCGCCGTTAATCTTTCCGATCTCGCCGCCATGGGCGCCGAAGCACGCTGGCTCACGCTGGCTCTCACCTTGCCGGAAAGCGATGAAGCTTTCTTGCGTGAATTTTCGCGCGGTTTTTTCGCGCTGGCCGATCAGGAAAAAGTCAGTCTTGTCGGCGGTGATACCACGGGCGGCCCCCTTGCCATTACGGTGACGGCCATGGGGCTGGTGCCACGGGGTGCAGCGCTTCTGCGCAGCGGTGCAAAACCCGGTGATGATATTTATGTGTCCGGCACGGTGGGTGATGCCGGTCTGGGGCTGCGTCTGGTGCTGGGGCAGTGGCATGATGATGTGCCGGCCGATGCACGCAAGCAGGTGCTGGAGCGTTTGCACCGGCCGCTGCCGCGCCTGGCGCTGGGGCAGGCCTTGCGAGGACTGGCGAGCGCCTGCCTCGATGTCTCCGACGGACTTGCCCAGGATCTCGGGCATGTGTTGAAAGCCTCCGGTGTGGGTGCCGAATTGATGCTGGAGTTGCTGCCACGCAGCACGGCCCTGGCAGAAACAGAAGCGGCCTTTGCCGACATTCTGGCGCTCACC